>VAPL010217867.1_pt1 | contig 19119 bp, 16 predicted proteins | sample 3395061 | NCBI WGS metagenome assembly VAPL01 (sample SAMN08290444, study PRJNA428436) | hydrothermal vent metagenome | isolation source: Deep-sea hydrothermal vent chimney 2 | place: Pacific Ocean: Juan De Fuca Ridge | depth 2182 m m | reverse complement strand
CCTGTTTCAACGGGAGGACACGGAAATTCTTGGAACCCGTTTTATTGATCTGCTGCCTGATGAGAATCGAACAGCTTATACCCAATGGATTGAAAGCCTTTCCGCAACCGACGAAGCCCTGCCGCTGGTTTTTGATTACAGTGCACCGGTTCTTTTTCATGACCGCCAGGTGACCTTTAATCTGGTCCCTGTCTTTGAAGAGGAACAGCTGTTTATTATCGGTATTCTCCAGGACGTGACAACAAGTAAAGTAATGGAGGAGCAGCAGAGAGCACTGGAAAAAGAGCTGGAAAAAGTCCGAAAACTTGATGCAATGGCCACTATGGCCAGCGGCATTGCCCATGACTTCAATAACCTGCTCACCATTATCAACGGTAATGTTGAGATGGCTCGGGTTTTATCCAATGATGACGAGATCAATCTTCTCCTTGCCGAAACCAGCAAGGCCCTCCAGCTTACTACCGGCCTTATTCGCCAATTCTCTACCTTTTCAGATAATTACCTGCCCTCGAAAACCCGGGTCTGTGTGGACGAACTGCTGGCCGGGCTGCTCGAAAATGAGCTGGCCGGAACACCGGTTCACTTTCAGCTCACGGCTGATGATTCACTACACTGCGTGAATCTTGATTCTGATTTGATGAGCCAGGTTTTTCAGAATATTATCTTCAATGCTGTTGAAGCCATGGACGGTCGAGGCCAGCTGTCGGTTAACCTGACCAGAGTTGATGGTAAAATGGAATCTGGTCGAATTGGACATCCCATGCCGGACGGCGATTTTATCAGGGTCAGTATCAGAGACAGCGGATCCGGAATAGACCAGTACATCCTTGAACAGGTTTTTGACCCCTATTTTTCAACCAAACAGAAGGGAACCCAGAAAGGCATGGGGCTGGGTTTGACCATTGCCCACGCCATTGTCAAAAAACACGGTGGGGTTGTGCGGCTTGTAGAAAATACAGATGGAGCAGGATGTACGGCAATAATTTATCTGCCGGTCGGGCGTCAGGAGCAGGCAGGCGGCAAAGACAATCAGGACCAGACAGATCAATTTCGGATTCTGATTATGGATGATGAAGAGCTGATGCTGACAATTGCTGCCAAAATGTTTGAATATTTCAACTGCAGTGTTACTACGGTCGAAGAAGGAGAACAGGCGGTCACTGCATTTGAAGAGGGGCGGAGAAACGGTGTCCCCTATGACCTGGTTTTGCTTGACCTGCAGATTGATGAGGGCATGAACGGGGTGGATGCGGCAAAAAAAATTCATGCCCTTGATCCTCTGGCGACCCTGGTTGCCATGAGCGGCAATGATCGGGATGAGGTCATGGTGCATTTCAATACCTTTCACTTTGTCACAGCGGTTGCCAAGCCGTTTTCCATTGACAAGGTTGAATCTTTAATGAATACCTATGCCCAGCGCAATACCGGTTGAGATTTTTTATATATTTCTACTACGAAATAAAAAAAATAAGTAACTCTTGAATTTGAGTTCGTTACAAATAGACTCTCATGTATATTTCCCGCAGGTTCATTGACAATCACCTGCAGTACACCCTGTGCGAATCCTATGACAACGGAACCTGCCTGACCAATCGCGACCTGGTCTCTCTGGGTGCCCGTCCCGACAGATTTATACAATATGCAGGCGGCTCTTCTTTCTACATTGACGACCTGCTTTTTGAACTCTTACGGAAAAAGGGCGTTGATCCCGACTATGATGAAGTGGAAGCGTTTTTTTTCCCTTTTCTTGATCCCTATATCCGTTCAAAAATAGAACCGTTTCTCCATCGTCACCACCACCGAAACTGGAAGCCAATGTCCAGACAGGATCGGGCCAGGGTTATGGAGGAAACTCATGTTTTTGACCGCAGGCGTATGCACTTCCTCCGCTTCGGCCAGGTCGATCAGCGTCGGCTCGACAAATCGGCGACCCTGTTTAAAAAACTCCTGAACAAGTCAAGAGATGAGCTTGAACAGTATCTGATTGAGCAGGAGCAGGTACTGTCGCCCGGAGAATATAAACGCTACGTTTTTACCATTTTTGATCTGCAGCGTTTTTTCACGGAAAGCTATACCCGAACCATGCCTCATGCCCTTGAAGGGGATAAACTCGACGAGCTCTTTGTCAAAGAGGTCTGCCGCCTTGACCGGGATTCCCGGTTCTGGCAGGGGCTTGGTCGCCCCGGTCATCTGCCGCCGTATCTCATTCGATATGTGGTCATGTACTTTGATTTTGACTTCCCGGGAGGACGCAACTGGGAGGAATACATTCGTTCTTTTGCCGATTCCCGTCGTCGTGCCCGGTCCGTAAAGGGATCCCGCCGGATGTCCATGAACGAGGCAAGTACGGTTTTCGGTGTCAGTCGGGCCAAACTTGCCGCTATGAATAAAAAAGAACTGACCAGGGCATATCGGAAAAAGGCTCTTGAACTGCATCCGGATAAGGGTGGAGATCATGATCGTTTTGTTGAACTGACCGCCGCCTATAACGAACTGCTGCGCACCAGGAGGTGACGAAGTTGAAACCTTCCGGCCGGGGACGTACGGCACTCTGGCTGCTGGTTCCCATTTTCACCCGGTATCGTCTCCGCCTGTTCTTTGGGTTCATCGCCCTTCTTGGGGTGGATTTCCTCCAGCTCCTGATTCCCATGCTGTTAAAAAAAGGCATTGACGGCCTTAGTCGGCAGACCGCACATGCATCCTCCCTGCAACACCTTGCCCTGCTTATCCTTTTGATAGCCGTTACCGTTACCGTGCTTCGATTTATCTGGAGAACACTGATAATCGGTTTTTCCCGTCTTCTTGAGCGGAACCTCAGGGACCAAATTTTTACCCATCTGCTGCAGATGGATCGTCCGTTCTACGGGCGCTGGTCAACCGGTGGATTGATGGCCCACGCCGGCAACGATCTCTCAGCCATTCAGATGGCCTGCGGCATGGGCATGGTAGCTGCCGTAGATGCCCTGGTCATGTCGACGGCAGCCATCTGTTTTATGCTGGCCATTGATGTCAAATTGACCTTGATAGCTCTTCTGCCCATGCCCCTGCTTGCCATCTGTACCAAAGTTCTGTCCGGACGGATGCATGAGTGTTTTAATCTGGTGCAGGAACAGTTTGGTCTGATGACCGAATTCGTCCGTAACGCCCTGGTCTCCATTCGTCTGCTCAAGGGCTACGGCCTGGAAAAACAGCAGGGACGTGAATTTTCACGGCTGGGCACCCAATATGTGCATTCCAACTTGAAGGTTGCGGTGATCCAGGGTCTTCTTCATCCGCTGGCAACCCTTACCGGCAATGCAGGTATGCTGCTGATTCTCTACTTCGGTGGCCTGCTGGTTATTGAGGGGCGAATTACTATTGGCTCCTTTGTGGCCTTTGTCACCTATCTGGCTATGCTGGTCTGGCCGATGATGGCCATCGGCTGGGTTGCAAATCTAGTCCAGCGCGGCCTGACCTCACTGCGTCGTGTTGCCGCACTTCTCAAGGAGCAGCCAACCGTCAGAGGCGGTGATGGCCTGTTGAATTTCGGAGAGGAAACTCCGGCGTTTTTTTTCAGAAACTTGCGATTTACCTACCCAGACGTAAAAAAAACTGCCCTTGAAAAGGTCAACCTTGACCTTACCCCGGGAATTTACGGAATCACCGGCCGAACGGGTTCCGGTAAATCAACGCTGTGCAGGCTGACGGCCAGACTCTATCCGGTTGAAGACGGTATGCTCTTTATCAACGGCCAGGATGTCAACGAGGTATCCGTGGCGGCCGTCCGTGAGCAGATCGGCTATGTCGGCCAGCAGATTTTTCTGTTCAGCGATACCGTCTATAACAATATCCGTTTCGGTCGGCCCGATGCGAGTCGTGATCAGATCGAAGCAGCGGCCGGGGCTGCTGCTATTCATGATGATATTCTCGCCTTTGCCGATGGGTACGCAACGCTGGTCGGCGAGCGTGGAGTACGACTCTCCGGCGGCCAGAAACAGCGAATTGCCCTTGCCCGGGCGCTGCTCTGCAACCGACCGATTTTAATTATTGATGACGGCCTGTCGGCCCTTGATGTTGAAACCGAACAGGAGGTTTTTGCCAACATTTACAACCAGTATAAGGGGCGGCTTGTCCTGCTAGTTTCCCACCGGGTCAACTTGCTGCGGAAAACAGATAAAATATTTCTGGTTGACCAGGGAAAAATTCTTGCCTCCGGCAACCATGAACAGATGCGCAGGGCAAGTGCCCTGTATGCAATTATGGCTGATAAGCAGCAGGATAATGCGTAATTACGGCTACACGGAAAAAGGGCAGATCGGTTCTCTGGTTGATCTGCAGATCTGGAAACGAATCTTCGGCTACTGCAGGCGGTATTGGCCGGGTCTTGTACTCGCCGTTCTACTTTCCCTGCTGGCTACCGGGGCAACCCTGGGGCTGCCGAGACTGATGCAGGTCGGAATTGACGGCTTTATCAGCCGAACCGACCTCGGCCTGCAGAAGCAGGTCAGCGGTCTGGGCCGGGTGGCGGCCGAGTATGGGTTTCTGGTCGGACTGATATTTATCTGTGGCTTCTGCCAGGTGGTTGTTCTTGAGTGGATCGGACAGATGGTCATGCACAGACTGCGGCAGGAACTTTTTGTTCATATACTTACCTTGGAAGTCGGTTTTTTCCAGAAGCAACCCACCGGCAAACTGGTTACTCGTCTGACAAACGACATCCAGAACATGCATGAGATGTTCACCTCGGTCATGGTGACCCTGTTTAATGATTTGCTTAAACTCTCCGGTATTCTGATTGTTCTCTACCTGATGAATGTGCGCCTGGCTCTGATTATGACGTTTTTTCTTCCAGCATCTCTGGGGCTGACCGTTTGCTTTTCGCGGATGGCAAGAGAACGGTTTCGGGCCATTCGCAGTCAACTTGCCCGGTTAAACAGTTTTCTGCAGGAGGCGGTGTCAAATATGACCATTGTTCAACTCTACGGCAGAGAACAGAAACTTGCGGCTGAATATACCAAACTGACTCAGGGCTACCTTCAGAGGACCTTTGCCCAGATCCGCCTGTTCGGCACCTTTCTTCCTCTGACTGAATTCATGGGAACAACGGCGGTTGCGTTGATCCTCTGGTACGGGGGCGGGGAAGTCATCAGGCAGACATTGACTCTTGGCGAACTGGTTGCCTTTCTCTTTTACATGCGCCTCTTCTTTCAACCCATGCGTGAGCTGTCCCAGAAGTATTCCATCGTCCAGTCGGCCATGGCCTCGGCTGAACGAATTTTCCAGGTACTGGACACCCGGAGGACCATGCAGATCGCTGAACCGGTTTATGTCCCTGAGTCGGTAAAAGGTGCGGTCAGGTTTGAGAATGTGTGCTTTGGATATGACCGGGAACAGTTGATACTGGATGATCTAACCCTTGAGCTTCCTGCTGGAAAGATAACAGCCCTTATCGGACCGACAGGGGGCGGCAAGTCGACTCTTGCCGGTCTGCTGGTCAGGTTTTACGATCCCCTTGCCGGAACCATCTTTCTGGACGGGATCGATTTGCGCAGGTATCCGCTGGAGACGCTGCGGAACCATGTCGGCATAATAATGCAGGAAGTCCTTATCCTGCCCGATACCGTCAGGGCCAATATTACCGCCGGCAGTGTGTTGACCGATAAGGAGGTGCAGGCTCTTGTGCAGCAGACCGGCCTGCAGCCCCTTATTGATCGGCTGCCCGAAGGGCTTGACACCGTGATTGGTGATGGAGGGCTTGAACTCTCGGCCGGTGAAAAACAGCTGCTTTCCTTTATTAGAGTGCTGGCAAGAAATCCGGCCCTGTTGATTTTTGATGAGGCAACAGCCGCCATTGATACCGAGAGTGAAAATATCCTTGAGCAGGCACTTGAACAGGGATTTTCCGACCGAACGGTTCTTGTCATTGCCCACAGACTCTCAACCGTTCGCCGGGCGGATTTGATTCTGGTTATGGAGGACGGCAAAATTGTAGAGCAGGGGAGTCATGAATTCCTGATGGACAAAAACGGGGTGTATAAAAAACTGGTGGAAATAGATCTGCTTGGCAGTCACCGGCCCGAGGCTCAGCAATAGAGGGCCGGCCCTTTCCCCGATCTGCTTCCGGAAACCCGCTTCAGGCGGCTTTACCCTTTTTCCCCTTTCTGTTCTGCAGGACGTAACTGATCATCTGGCTGGGTGAGAGCTTGACCGAGGATGGCCCGGAGCGAATATAAAATTCCTCATTTTTTCCAATCCTGAGAAAGACCGGCTGACCGGCGCGGAGGACTTCAACCATCACCACATTTTTGTCGTCACTTGTCAGCAGAGTGACATTGATAAAACCGGAAAATTCGGCCCCTATATGCTGGTTGAGCAGATTCTTAATGTGGAGCAGACAGCGGTCAGTATTTTCAAAGTCGTCAACCTCAATCCCCATTACCCGGCCATTGTCTTCGACGCCAAGGAGCAATGCGCCGCCGTCGGCGTTTAAAAAGGCTACAACGGCCTTCAGCCACGCAAGTTCAATTTCCTTACCCTTTTTTCCGCTTTTCAAATTGGTTCGGACGGTCGATTTAAATTCCACCTTTGCCCCTTCACCCTGATTAATCAGTTGATGGAGGCGGACTACGGGATCAACAACCTGACGCCTCGGATGGAATCCGCCGTTTTTCCAGATAAAAAAGAGCAGGAGCATACCTCCTGCCGTGGCAACCAGGACGTCGGTGAGGTCGAGTCTGAGCAGGGTCTGGTTGAGGCGGGCAAGCAGTTCCCTTTCCGGTGCGGCTACCCCGATCCAGAAAAAGGAGTCGTTCCGGACCAGCGGCTGCAAAGATCCAAGCCATTGCCGGTTTTTATAGGTGAATTTAATGGTCTCTTCGGCAGGATGTTCAGAGGTTTTCCACTGCTCCACAAGTGTTGACAGGACTTTGGTGTAGTCTGTGGCGTTGTCGCCCCCGGTTAAGCCGGGTAGAATGGCATTACCGGTCGGATTGACCAGAAATATGATCCCGGTTGAATCCTTCTTTTTCAGGCGCATAAATTTCTGAATGCCTTTGAGCGAGATATCTATCCCAAAGACAAAGAAATTCTTTTGATTATTGGGTGAGTCCCAGGAGACAGAGGCTGTTATCCCCTTTTCCCTACTTTCAAAAAAGGTATATAGAGAAGTCCAGTAGACCTCACCGGTTTCCTGAGAACGATGGAACCAGGGGCGCTTTCTCGGGTCGTAATCGGTTTGAGCTTCCCGAAGTTCACGCCCCTGTTCAGGGTCTTTCCAATTTGTGTACACGGCCTTGGCGCCTTTTGGATTCGGCAGCGTGACCCTGGTCAGCCAGCCGTCCTCTTGCTGCCTCAGGAAGTATTCACGGCCGGTATTATCAGCCAACAATACTCCACTGACCCGTTGCTGGTGGTCTATCAACGGAAAGAGTTTTTTATTTAAGGAAACGATATCATCAGCGTCAATAACACCGTTTTTTCCCCAGTCTCTGACAATATTGAGCTTGTCTCCTATATTGTTAAAGAAACTGCGCAACTCGCCCAGTTCTTTTTCGTTGATGCTCTGCAGCAATGTGGAGGCAACATCGGACTTCACCCGGAAATACTGATAGAGATTCAGGCTGAAGAGGATGAAGAGAAACCCGACCAGAGAAAGGGTCAGGGACCAGAATAGTGAATATTTTTTTTCAGGCTGCATGTTTTGTTGTAATGGTTTCAGTATCTATACCGAGAGCTTTAAGCTGCTGACGGACATATTGGCCATAGGCTTCACCGACATTGGCAAAAATATTATAGACGATATGCGCGCCGGCCTCCTCAAGTTCCCGGGCATCATCATCGTAGCGGGATGTTGCCGTTATATAGCCGGTGAAGCCGCTTTGCCGGAGCTGTTCAACGGCTGTCAGGTTGGCGGTATGGCAGGGCATACACAGGGAAACCAGGGAAATCCGGCCGGGGTTAATTTTTTCCCAGAAATCAATATCGGTGGCATCGCCAAGGTGGACCTTCATGCCGTCTTTCCGCAGGCGGTCAACGGTCTCCCTGTTGTTATCGACTCCGGCCACCCGCTGAGGAAAGCTCTTGCAGGCGTCAACATAGGCCCCTGAACCTATGCGGCCCATTCCGAAAATCAGGACATCCGCCTCAAGCTCAAGGGGGGTGTCCGCCGGATGCCGACGTGAAGTTTCAAAGCGCTTGAGAAAGGTTTTGTAACGGGCATACAGGGTGTAGACTGAGCCGTTTAACGGGGCACCGACAATAAAAGAAAGGGTCAGGGCTAGAGCGGCAAGAACCAGCCATTGTGGTTCAAGCCAGCCGTTTTTCACTCCGACTGCGGCAACGATTAAGCCGAATTCGCTGTAATTGGCCAAAGGGAATCCGGTAAACAAGGCGGTACGGGCCCGAAAGTCAAATCGACTCATAAGCAGAAAAAACAATCCGCCTTTAAAGGGAATGAACAGGGCAAGCAGCAGACTGACGAGTATTATTTTAATATCCGGGAGCCCGGACAGGCCGATGCTGAGAAAAAAGGCGACCAGAAAGAGGTTTTTAAACCCCATCAGGGTATACCCCAGCTCTTTGGCTCTTGGGTGGCTGCCGATAAGAATACCGGCAATAAGTGCGCCGAGATCAGGTTTGAGGCCGACGATCTCAAAGGAAAAAGAACCGACGACCATGGCCATAAACAGGCCGAAAAGAGCTAACAGCTCCCCATGGTCGGTCAGGTCGAGCAATGTAAAGAAAAGCGGCCGGAGAAAATACAACAGCGGCAGGCAGAGGGCCCATATTGAAGGGACTTTACCTGCTGAAATGGTCAGAAAAACGACGGCGATAATATCCTGCATGACCAGTATGCCGACGGCTGTGATTCCGTGGAGTGAACTCATCTCGCCCCGTTCTTCAAGAATCTTGATCGCATACACCGTGCTTGAAAAAGAGAGGGCAAAACCAAACAGAACGGCTGTTGAAGGGGCAATGGTATTCAACAGGGGGCTCAAACTCAACAGATAGACAAAGGTTGAGAAAACCACCATGCTTGCCAGCATATGGATGGTGGTGCCCAGCCAGATCTCCCTGCGAAGCAGGGTCTTGAGGTCAAGCTTGAGGCCGATGGTAAACAGGAGCAGAGTCACGCCGAGATCGGCAAGTTCCTGCAGGGCTTCGCCGCCCTGGCGGATGCCGAAACCGTTGAGAATAAAACCGGCGGCAAGAAAGCCGATCAGGGGCGGAAGTTTGATCAGCCGGGCGATAAATCCGCAGACAAAGGCAAAGCTGAGCCAGGATGCATCAATCAGCCATAGAGGTGTTGTTTCCATGGATTCGGCTGCTACTTGTTAAATAATCTTTCGTAAAACGGAATCCAGCGGATGATCATCTGCTGCAGTTTGCCGGAGGAATTTATTTCCTGCAGATACCCGTTTGCCAGGGCAAGAAGCTGAGGATCATTTTTTCGTATTCCCCAGGCAATGTACTCCTTGGTCATGGGTACAGTGACCGGAGTCAGTCCCTGGTCGGCATATTTGGCACCCAGGTAGAAGTTCATGGGCAGGTCGTAGACAAAGACGTCTATTTTTTTGTCGAGCAGGCCCTGTACACCCTGGGCGGCACTGTCATAATGGATAATTTTTCCTTTTGACTTACTCTGGGTGACCAGGAAATCACCGGTCGTCGCCTTCACCGTCCCGACCCGGACCGTCGGATTCAACAGGTCGGTAAAGCCGCTGCTGAACCTGTTGTATTCGGCAAGCCGGACCAGAGAAACCTGTCCGGTCACCATGTACGGATCGGCAAAGGCTATTTGATATTTTCGGGCATCGGTTATGGTCATGGCCGACATGATTATATCGGTTTTCCCTGAGAGCAGGGCCGGAATCTGTTCTTCCCACTGGAGTTCAACAAAATGGAGTTTGCGCCCGCTGTACTCGGCTAGTCCCTTGGCAAATTCCGCCTCAAGGCCTGTGATTTTGCCGTTTTCTTTGTAGGCCATGGGCGGGGCATTGGGGGTGATTCCAACTTTAAGGAGTTGTTGTCCCTCAGAATTCGAAGATGCGGGTGTCTGGTGAGAGGCTACACAGCCGGTACAGAGGATGGCGATCAAGGATAAAAAAATGAAGAAGTTTCGCAGCATGGTTTTTTCTGGTCCTGTTAAAATGTTTTATATTTTTTATTGCAATTCTAGAATGTTGTATTGTTGTTTCTTTGGCAACAAGATCTATGATCTGCGATCAGGAACCCAATCAAAAACAACAGAGTGGTAGAGTGCGGAACCGCAAATCCGGTCATTCGGCGGATTCCCCGGCAATGACCCTGCCGCGGGAGAGAAAAGAGATCCCCTGCTGTAACTTGGTGCCGATCATGACCGACTCGATAATCGGTTCAACCACGGGTTTTGAAGCCGTCCAGATAACAACAAATTTTGCCCCGGAGCCGCCTTTGCTTTCCGATTCCTGAACAATAAAACGGGTAGAGGCAAGAGGGGCGATAGTGACCGGTTTGGCCAGATATTTTTTAAGAAGCCGGCCTTCTGAATCATAATAGTCCACATTCTGCAGAATCAATCCGTTTTCAGGGTCGGTATTGCGGACGGACAGCGTCGCCGTCAGGTTAAACGGTTTATCCCTGTACCGTTCGTCGGCATAAATATGCGAGTACAGGGGCACGTAAACGGTCTGGGTCAGCCAGCGTATTATTCCCCGGGCCTGTGCCGGACCGGAGAAGAGAATAAAAAACAAAAATATGAAAACCAGGGCGGGTGCAGAGGGGGTTTTACGATTCAACAGGAGTCGGCTCATGGTGCTCTCCGGATTTTTTGCAGAGAAAGACTGATCTCTGCACTTAACTTGGAAATTGCCGTTGATGCAGCTGCAACATAGTCTGTATACCCGTCACTGTCCACAGCAACGGTGGTGGAAAATTTCCGGCGCCGGAGGGTTTTTTCCCGCTGATTGTCGGAGATAGTCCAGATCGCACTACAGGTAAAGTCCTTGCCCGGCTTGCCGTCAAAACGAAGGAATTCCAGTTCCAGCAGAAGCTCTGGTTTTGCAAAGCGTGAGCCGGGATAGACCTGGACGACATCCATAGTTCCCAGACGACGGATGTTCTCGGCAAGGGTTGTTGTCAGCTGGTTCTGCAGGCTTCCGGCCCAGAGGTGAGTTGATGACGTGTTGATATCGTTTAAGGAAGAGCGGGTCACTATGCCGGAGTCGGTATTCCAGGCAGGGGTAAGAACCGGCATGATCATAATCGACCGCTCCTCAGAGTGCCTGATGGACTTGTTTTGCCGCACCAGCGGTGTGAGGGTGTACTCGTGCAGTGGTGCCCCGGAACCGATGCATCCACTAAGCAGAAAAAAACAGCACCCTACGAGCAGAGCATTTGTCCTACCTGACGAGAGTAAACCCTTCATTGTTGTTCCTTTCTCCCGGTTAACAGGGCATCGGGGTGCCTTTGCAGGTACTCGCTCAGACGGTTGATGGACTGTGCCGTTTTTGATATTTCCTGGAGTGCATTGTTAATTCGGTATCGCAGGGACGAGTTTTCATCGGTCATCATGTTGAGGTTTTCAACCAGGGGCTGAAGTCGTTCCAACACACTGTTTAGCTTGACGAAGCTGGATTTGATCTCCGTCATAAGGAGCGGGAGGTCCGTATCCGTCTGCTCAACCAGGGCCTGGGTTGTTTTGATCAGAGAAGAAAAATCGGCCAGGGTCGTTTTAAATTCAACCGCAAGGTCGGGTAGCTGCTGTTGCAGTGAAAGAAACAGGGTGTCGGCATGCTGAAGGGAGTTGTTCAACCGGGATATTGTCTGTTTTAACTCTTTGGATTCGAGTACGGCGTTGATGTTGTCCAGGGCGGAAACGATTTTCGTTACTATATCTTTGATCGGCAGTTCTTCCAGGGCCTGGGTGAGTTGGTCAAGGCCTGAGGGCAAGGTAGGAATTTCAATATACTCTTTTTCCTCGCCGGTGACCTTGGCAACGGTGTCCGGGGCAAAAAAGAATTCAATAAAGAGTTTACCGGTAACCAGGGACCGCATTTTTAATTTTGCCCGCAGTCCACGCCGAATCATATCTTGAATAAAGGCCTCCGGTGTATCAAAACCGGCCTCCTCATAATGTGTTTTTCCGGACACGACCTGCTCTGCAATATCTACATACACCGGAATGGTGAACCGGTTTTCACCATGATTAAACATGATTGCTATATCAGTTACTTTACCGATGGTCACTCCCCGGTAGGCTACCGGAGCCCCTATATCGAGTCCGTGCAGAGAGCCCTGGAAGTAGAGTACGCAGCGATAGGTATTTTTGTTGAGTGACAGGTTGCCGAGCGCCAGCAAAGCAAAGATGACAATGGCAATGGCTCCGATAACGAAACTGCCGATCAATGTAGGGTTTGCTCGTTTACTCATAGGTTGGATGAGATCGTTTGCCGGTGCCTCGGGTCAGAAAATCAAGAACCACCGGGTTGTCTGTTTCCTGAACCATTGTTTTCGGATCTCCGACGGCGAGCATGGTCTTTGCCTCACGATCAAGAAAGATGCTGTTTGTGCCGATGGAAAAAATGGAGTCCAACTCATGGGTGACCATTATAACCGTTGCGCCGAGACTGTCACGCAGTTCGAGGATAAGTTCATCAAGGTGGCGGGAAGTAACCGGGTCAAGCCCTGCCGACGGTTCATCAAGAAACAGCAGCTCGGGATCAAGGGCTATTGCCCGGGCAAGCGCGGCCCGTTTGCGCATGCCTCCGGAGAGTTCAGACGGATAATACTCTGCAAATCCGTTCAGGCCGACCAGCGAGAGCTTGAATTCTACCAGCTCCCATATGACCTTGGGGGTAAGCTCGGTATAGCGCTGCAACGGCAGGGCAACGTTTTCAGCCAGGGTCATGGAACTCCACAGGGCACCGCTTTGATAGAGCACGCCGGATCGTTGCAGTACCAGGTCGCGTTCATCCGCACCGGCTTTCCAGAAGTCAATGTCCCCGTACATGACCCGTCCTTTTGCCGGCCGCTTCAGCCCGATCAGATGTCTGAGCAGGGTTGATTTCCCACAGCCGGATCCGCCCATTATGATAAAAATATCTCCATCCTCAACGGTAAAATCGATATCCTGCTGGAGGATAAAATCACCATAGGCAATGGTCAGGTCGATAACGGAAAGAGGTTGTATGGCAGTCATACGTCTCTACAGGCTGAAGATTATGACCATGATCGCATCGGAAATAACGATCAGAACAATGGACATGACGACAGCTGAAGTTGTAGCCTCCCCAACCGCAGAAGCACTGCGGCCGCTGTGCAGCCCGTGGTAGCAGCCGGAAAAGCTGATCAGCACCCCGTAGACCGCACTTTTTATGATTCCCTGGTTGATCTGCCAAAGATGGAGTCCTTTTTTACTCTGGACAAAATATTCGTAAAAAGAGATATCCAGCATCCAGACCCCGATAAGAGAACCACCGGCAATGCCAAGCAGGTCGGCATAGATACAGAGCAGAGGCAGCATACAGATCAGGGCGAGCATTCTGGGTAGAACCAGATAGGAGACCGGCGAAATGCCGAGTGTCCGGAGGGCGTCGATCTCTTCATTGACCTGCATGGTGCCCAACTGGGCGGCATAGGCGGCCCCGGTTCGACCGGCGATGATAACGCCGCTCATCATCGCTCCCATCTCCAGGACCATGGAAAGCGCGACCAGATTGGCGACATAGATCTGGGCCCCGAACATACGCAGCTGAACCGCACCGACAAAGGCAAGAATGATGCCGACCAGGATCGAGATCAGCGAGACAATGGGCAGGGCATCGGCACCACAGTTCTGCAGAAAGTAAAAAAAATCACCAAACCTGAAATAGGCCTTGCCCCGGACAAGAAGAACCAGCGCGGTAACGATCTCACCGGTAAAACGGGCCAGTTCGCGGCCCTGGGTAAATATTTGCAGCACAATCAGGCCCAGCCGGGTGACTGGCCCGTTTTTTTTCTCGATTCTCCGTGGCTGCGCAGTGGATTTTTGTGCCAGTTCAAGCAGAGGTTCGACGCCGCCCGGCAATTCGCGCAGGTTGACGTGTATTTTATTCTTTCGGCAATACTTGAGAAGTTTGTCCAGAAAGACCAGGAGGATGGAGTCCCAGTTCAGGAGTGCTCCACCGGTGATGTCGAGCGTGTGCAGATCATCGGGAAACTGTTGGAAAATATTGTCGAGTTCCGGGATGGAGCAGGATGATTTCCAGCAGCCCTGTAGCTGCAGGGCCCCTTGTCCGGGCCCTGTTGAGGAAAAAGCGTATGTGGCGGTAGTTGTCACGGCCGGAAAAGGAGCAGAAAAAACAAGAAAGCCGGAGAGGATTCATCAGGGATCCGATGTCGCGAATCACCATAAAAACAGGGTGAACACGATATCGGTTGCGGATTGTGCCGGAAATTCTCAAGCAAAGGCATAATATCTGAGCCAGATGTAGATCGTGGAGATAAAGACCGTGATGAACATGATCGGCAAACCGTAAGCGACGAATTTCATAAAACTGATCCTGTGCCCGGCCTTTTCAGACATGCCGACGACAATAACATTTGCCGAAGCGCCGATGGGGGAACCGTTACCGCCCAGGCAGGCACCAAGGGCCAGGGACCACCAGATGGGCATGAGATCGGCGTGTTGAAGTAATTCCGGGCCTGAGAGTTGCGGCCACATCTCCCTGGCCATGTCGATGACCAGGGGATTCATGGTTGCAACATAGGGAATGTTATCGACCACGGCCGAGGCAATGGCGGAAAACCACATGACCACCATGGAGGTAGCAAAAAGATTTCCATGGGTAAGGGCCAGCATTTTCTGCGACATAAGACTGATGGCGCCGACTTTGACCAGACCGCCGACCATGATGAACAGGCCGATGAAGAAGAAGATGACCGGCCATTCCACCTCGGCCAGAACATGGTGCGGTTCACTGGTTCCGGAGATCAGCAACAAAAGACCGGCACCGAACAGGGCTACGGTCGCCGGCTCGTAGTGGAAGACGCCGTGAAGAACAAAGCCGACCAATACGATACCCAGCACCACCAGCGACTTGGTCAGCATGACCGGATCCTTGATGGCCGCATTCTCATCCATGCTCATGATGCGTTCTTTGAGTTCATCACGGGTTTTCAGTCTCTTGCCGAAAACGACCTTGATAATCACCACAAAGACGACCATCATAATAATGACGATCGGGGTTAGATTGAGGATAAAATCCATAAAGTTGAGTTTGGCCTTGGAGGCGATCATGATGTTGGGCGGGTCGCCGATCAGGGTGGCTGTGCCACCGATATTTGATGCCAGGGCCTCAACGATCAAATAGGGGATTGGATCGACCTCGAGAGCATCGGCAATCAACAGGGTGACAGGGGCCAGCAGCAGGACGGTGGTAACATTATCCAGAAGAGCGGAGAGCAGAGCGGTAATAACGGCAAAGATGATCATGATCCGAACGGGTTCACCTCTACCCAATTTGGCGCTGCGGATGGCAATATACTCAAACAGGCCGGTGGGGCGCATCAGGTTGATGATGATCATCATACCGATCAGAAGAAAAATAACATTCCAGTCAATCCCGTACTCTTCCAGATGAAAGGCTTCATGTTGTTCCAGGATCTTCAGGACCAGCACCAGAGAGGCCCCGAAGAGGGCAATAATAGTTTTATGGATTTTTTCCGAAATAATAATTACCAGTGCAACAAAGAATATTCCACAGGCAATGTAAAAACTCGAATCCATAACCAGGGCCTGAGCCGTATGCGCAGTTTCAACAGGTGCCATCAGCCTTTTCCCCTTTTGTCAGAATGTCTGCTATAAAGTCATAAATATCACGCATGTAGACGATCCCCGTAATGGTTCCGTTCTGGTCGGTTACCGGGAGTCTCTGCAGGCCTTTTTTGATCATCAGGTCAGCGCAGACCATGAGTGCGGCCTCGCTATCGATGGTTATTATATCTTTAGTCATGATGTCCCCGACCACCTTGTCTTTTGCCCGGTCGGTCATCTGTTCAAGCATGTGATCCCAGGAAAACATGCTGAGATCCGGCGAGAGATACGAAGGGATAACCGCCTGCATGATATCCTTTATAGACAAGATACCGACAACATCTCCCTTGTCGTTTTTCACGAGCATGCCTTTGATGGGCAGCCCATGATGGCGTTTGACATTGCGCATGCGAATGACTGCCTCGCAAATAGGCATGTTCGGGGAAAGATATGCCTCAATCGGCGACATGACATCTCGTGCTTTCATTGTGGACCTCGAAAAGAAAGAACAGGAAAAAGACCAGGTTACTGCCTGCTCAACGGTAGGCAGCAGCCGGGTAGGCAAAGCTATGGCCGGAGGACATCAGCTTCCCAGAGGTTTGGTTTTTGAAGCCTGCTTTTTGGGAAGGGCGGCCCGCAACTCGTCTGCCTGAGGATTTTTCACTGTTTTCTTGATCAGGATATCAACCGGGCCAACCTGGGTGTTATAATAGCTGCTGTTCCATTCATAGCGGGGGGCGACAACGGCACCTTCAATGCTGATACCGCCGAACAGACCTTTGGAACGACCAAAGGCCAGGATGTCTGCGGTCTGGGCCTTGGCGGAGGCTCCAACCGGCCCGGCGGCAACGGCGACATCACCACCGAGTTTGAATTCGGTGGAGAGCATGGCATTGATCCCCTTGTCGGTCATGACCATGAGGATAATTTCCGAGGCATCGGCACCGATCTGCAATCCCAGGGAAACCGAACCCATGGTGTAAAAGGCGGGATAGCTCCATACGCCGGTTTTTTGATCCTGTGCCACCAGCAGACCAGAACCTCCGGAACCGCCGATGATAAAACCGCCGCGAAGCATTTGCGGTACTATAAAAATGCCTTTGGCGTTTTGAACATTATTTCTGAACCACTCCATGTTGGGATCCTGCATAAAACTTTTAAAAACAGCCGTGCCTTTAGCGACAAGTTCCTGCGGTTTACTGTAATCTCCGGCCTGTCCGGCGGTCGCGGTAAAAAGAGTGGTGCATGTTATTGTAAATAGAAAGAAAAATCTTGTCAGTTGGTGTCTCATCTGTCTTGCTCCTGGTAGAAGAATATGGCCCTGGGGTTGAGTGCTCCGAATACGTGAACGACTGTCCGCCGCAATCGGAAGAGATCACTTTCAGCGGCTTTACGAAACTGATGCTTAATTGTAGTAAATGAGAACGATTTGTACAGTAAAAAGGGTGTAATCGTGGACAAATTAATAATCTGAGTTGTTCATAGTTGTTCATATATATTATAATGTATCCCGAAGTCTATGATTGAAGTACACCTTGAACGCAGAGTTTTCATTGGCCGTTCTTTGCCTGTGCCTGTCCATAAACGGTCTTTTTGCCCGATCTCGGCGTTGTGCGAAAAATTTTATCCTGGGAATATCCGGCCTGTGGTAAAATTTTCCGCACGCCTCGGAGTCTGTGCTTGCCCGACCTCGAACAATAATCCTCATTTATGGATAGACACTTGCTTACTTTTTCTCCGGGACACTCAACTGGGTGGAGTTATATTCAAACAGACCTTCAGCTTTTCCGTTAAATGTTGTTGTACACATGATTATGTGCGGAGCCGCGCTTTTTTGGCTTGCATTTTTTCATGAGTTATTGTTTATTTAAAAGTTTCGTATAACTTTTGAATAAACAATATTCTAATATAGAGGAGGATTCGCATGTATGCTATTATTCGGACCGGAGGCAAGCAGTATCAGGTTGCAGCCGGGGATACACTGCGGGTGGAAAAACTCAAGGGTGCTGTCGGTGATACCGTTGAGATCGACGATGTCCTGCTGGTTGCCGATGGAGACGCTGTTCAAGTCGGACAGCCAGTGGTTGACGGTGCCAGGGTAATTGCAAAGATTGCCGAACAGGGCAGAGAAAAGAAAATTCTGGTCTTTAAAAAGAAAAAACGTAAAGGCTATCAGGTCAAAAACGGTCACCGGCAGCAGTACACCGCACTGACCATTGAAGAGATAGCAGCGTAAATTTAATAAATAAGACACCGGCATCCAACCGGCAAGGAACAGTAACGGAGAATATACAATGGCACATAAAAAAGCAGGCGGCAGTTCACGAAACGGTCGCGACAGTGCAGGGCAGCGAAGGGGTGTGAAACGATTCGGCGGACAGGCGGTCCGGGCCGGAAACATCCTGGTCAGGCAGCTCGGCACCAGGATACATCCCGGTGAGAACGTCGGTTGTGGTCGGGATTACACATTGTTTGCCAAGGTTGATGGTGTTGTCACGTATGAGAAGTTCGGCAAAAATCGTAAACGGGTCTCCGTTTATCCTGCCTGACGCTGCATCGGACAAGGCGATTACCGGCTTCGCCTTTAACAGCCGGACATGGAAACATAAAAACTCGACATCAAGATGATTGGTGTCGAGTTTTTTTGTGTTTTTCCTTTTTTTGTGTTTCTCCTTTCTTCTTTGTGACGGAGCAACGCGGTTGCGGGGTACGCTTGAGCGCATGGGATTTATCGACGAAGCAAAATTTTTTGTAAAAGCCGGTGACGGCGGTAACGGCTGTGTCAGTTTTCGCCGGGAAAAATTCGTTCCCCGCGGCGGTCCAAACGGCGGCGACGGCGGCAGGGGCGGTTCCGTGTATCTGGTCTCCGATGCCCGCCTTCACTCCCTGATTGATTTTCGCTATCGGTCGCATTTTAAGGCCGAGCGGGGAAGTAACGGCATGGGCAGCGACAAGCACGGCAAGGGCGGCAAGGACTGTGTTGTCCGGGTGCCTCTGGGGTCGGTGTTGAAAGATGCCGAATCCGGCGAAGTTCTTGCCGATCTCACCGATGACGGGGGGCGTTTCCTGGCCGCAGAGGGGGGCAAGGGCGGTTTTGGCAATGCCCGTTTCGCCACCTCGACCAATCGGGCGCCGCGCAAGGCAACGCCCGGTGTTGAAGGCGAAGAACGCTGGCTCAAAATCGAGCTCAAATTGATTGCCGACATCGGGCTGATCGGGCTGCCCAATGCCGGCAAGTCGACCCTGCTCTCCAAACTTTCCGCGGCCCAGCCCAAGGTGGCGGCGTATCCGTTCACCACCCTGGAGCCTCAACTCGGGGTTTTGCAGGTCAGCCATCATCGACCGCTTATTATTGCCGATATTCCCGG
>VAPL010565224.1_pt1 | contig 19142 bp, 17 predicted proteins | sample 3395061 | NCBI WGS metagenome assembly VAPL01 (sample SAMN08290444, study PRJNA428436) | hydrothermal vent metagenome | isolation source: Deep-sea hydrothermal vent chimney 2 | place: Pacific Ocean: Juan De Fuca Ridge | depth 2182 m m | reverse complement strand
GCATTTGGGCGAAGTGGGCGGAATACAACAAATATTTTGCGATTTCTCATTCTTACCACCAGCTTTATCCACAGCTTAGGTGGACAGAATATTGCTTGCTTCGCGCGGTCAATGGATGCAGCCATTGTTAAGAATCACCACAAATCGAACAGGGTGTCGGGACAGAGATTGTGAATGACGGATTCTAATACTGGATTTGATTGCATACAGGGATATCTAAAGACGCTGGATAATTCACCGGGTGTCTATCGTATGCTTGGGGCCAAGGGTGATGTCCTTTATGTGGGAAAGGCGCGAAACCTTATAAAGCGTGTTTCGAACTACGCGAAACCATCTGGTCATTCTGGGCGTATCGCACGGATGATTAGCGAAACCGCTTCAATGATGTTTCTGACAACGCAAACCGAAACTGAAGCACTTTTGCTTGAACAAAATTTAATTAAACAGCTGAAACCGCGGTACAATGTTTTATTGCGCGACGATAAAAGTTTTCCAAACATTCTCGTTTCAGGTTCCCATAGGTTCCCAGAGATTAAGAAGCATCGTGGCGCCAAAAAAGAGAAGGGAAACTATTACGGTCCATTTGCCAGTGCCGGTGCAGTTAATCGGACTCTGAACCAGTTGCAAAAAGTATTTCTACTGCGTAATTGTTCCGATGCAACGCTTGAAGCGCGATCTAGGCCCTGTTTATTGTATCAAATCAAACGGTGTTCAGCACCCTGTGTTGGGCATATTGATACTGAAAGTTATGCCAAACTTGTATCGGATGCGGAAAGATTTCTGCAAGGGAAGACGACAAATATTCAGGCTGAGCTTGCGGAGCAAATGACAGTTGCGAGCGCTGCGCTTGAGTTTGAACGGGCCGCAGCTATCAGGGACAGAATACGGTCACTGACGCAGGTCCAGCAATCTCAGGGGATAAACCCGCGAAGCGTGGCGGATGCGGATGTAATTGCACTACATATAGATGGTGGTCAGGCCTGTGTGCAGGTATTCTTTATTCGCGCCAACCAAAACTGGGGCAATCGAGATTATTATCCTTCTACCGGTTCTGGGGCGGAAGCAGCAGAAGTGTTGCAGGCTTTCGTCGGACAGTTTTATGCAAATAGAGAGCCCCCACGTCTTCTGCTTCTTAGCCATCCACTAGAGGATACTGATCTGGTGCAAGAATTACTAAGCCAGAAAGCTGGTCGGAAAGTAAATTTGATGGTTCCCTTGCGAGGGGAAAAGTCAGAGTTGGTGACCGGGGCCACGCGTAACGCCCGTGAAAGTTTGGCGCGTAGGATGTCAGAAACTGCTACTCAGGGCAGACTGTTAAGGGGTGTAGCTGAGGCATTTTCCCTTGATGCCCCGCCGCGTCGGATAGAAGTGTATGACAATTCACATATCCAAGGTGCTCATGCTGTGGGGGCGATGATAGTTGCTGGACCTGATGGGTTTATCAAGAGCCAATATCGCAAGTTCAACATTAAAGGTCTGGACCTGACACCGGGCGATGATTTTGCGATGATGAAAGAAGTACTCAGACGCCGATTTAGTCGTTTGCAAAAAGAAGACCCGGATCGTAAAGGTGACAACTGGCCTGACTTGCTGTTGATTGATGGCGGCGCCGGACAGGTTTCTGTAGTGGCTGAAATCATGGTAGATGAGGGTGTTCAGGACATCCCGATGATCGGGATTGCAAAAGGTCTGGATCGTGACGCGGGCAAGGAAGAATTTCATCGTTTGGGGGGGCGGCCCTTTGCTTTGCGCCATAATGACCCTGTGCTGTATTTCATTCAACGACTAAGAGATGAGGCGCACCGATTTGCTATAGGTACGCACAGAGCGAAACGGAAAAAGGCCATTGGGGCAACGCCGTTGGATGACGTGCCTGGAATCGGAGCTATTCGCAAAAGGGCATTGCTAGCGCATTTTGGTAGCGCCAAAGCCGTATCCAGGGCCGGGCTTGCGGATTTGAAAGCAGTAGTAGGTATTTCCGGCACGATAGCGGAGACAGTTTATGGCTATTTCCATGACAAAAACTAAGCTCGGTCTTCCCCATTCGCGGTGAACGCAGTAGGATTTTGGTATGAAAATGACAATCCCCAATATCCTGACAATATTACGTCTTTTTGCAGCACCTGGGGTTGCGGTTATGTTTGTGTATTTTAACCGCCCTTGGGCTGATTGGATTGCACTAGTATTATTCGTTCTTGCCGCATTGACCGATTGGCTTGATGGCTATCTTGCCCGCACCTGGAAACAAGAAACTAAATTTGGAACTATGCTTGACCCAATTGCCGACAAAGCAATGGTGATAATAGCACTTTTGGTGATTGTTGGTTATTCAAGCATGTCACCTTGGCTGGTGTTACCAGCAACCGCCATCCTGTTCCGGGAAGTCTTTGTGTCTGGTTTGAGGGAGTATTTGGGGGATACAGCTGGGACCTTGAAAGTTACCAAACTGGCCAAGTGGAAGACAACGGTACAAATGATTGCAATAGCTGTACTGTTTGCCCAAGGCGTTTTCGAGCATTATTACGGGATGTCAATATCTGGAATGGACCGTGAAATAGTTGTGAATGTATTACAGGGCCGAGAAGAAGACGTGCTTGGCATTTGGTGGAAATACAGTGGTTGGGTCTGGAGCGGACGCGCAGGGCTTTGGTTGCTTTGGTTGGCGGCTGCGCTGACGGTGATTTCTGGGTTTGATTATTTCAAAAAATCGATCCCATTTCTAAAGGAAGAATAATGATTGATGTGCTGTATTTTTCTTGGGTGAGAGAACGAATTGGAGTTCCCAAAGAAACAGTCGAGACTGCAGCTGGGACTGTGGCTGAATTGGTTGCGGAGCTGAGTTCAAGAGAAGAACGCTATCTTGCGGCTTTTTCGGACATTTCAGCCTTGCGGGTTGCAATAGATCAGGAATTGGCGGATTTTAACGACGCAATTGGTAATGCGCGTGAGATTGCTTTTTTTCCTCCGATGACCGGCGGGTAAAGATGACAGTGCGCATTCAGAGTGACGCCTTCGAGATGGGGGCTGAACTAAATTTGTTCCAAGAAACCCTTTACTCTGCAGGGGCGATTGTGACTTTTAATGGATTGGTTCGCGATGTTCCGGGTGGATTAAAGTTTATGGAGATTGAATATTATCCCGGAATGACACAAAAGTCTTTGGAACTTTTTGAGGCCACAGCAATATCACGCTGGCAACTTGAGGCGTGCTTGATAATCCATCGATTTGGTCAGCTTAAACCAGGTGAATTAATAATGATGGTGGCGACTGCAGCCCCCCACCGTGTTGCCGCATTTGAAGCCGCGGAATTCATTATGGATTTCCTTAAATCTCGTGCGCCTTTCTGGAAAAAAGAAATCTCAGAATCGGGAGAAGTATGGGTGGACGCAACCCTGCAGGATGAAGCAGCACTGCGCCGTTGGTAAATATTAAAACTAGTTTAGCTTTTCTATATAAGAACGTAATTCTTCTGTTTCCTGGCGGGCGTCACGCAGCCCATCCATCGCGGCACGCAATTCGGCTTCTGTTTGGGATTGTTGATTGGTAATTTCGGCTTCGCGTTGTTGAAAATAGGAAACGGCTTGATCACGCTGTTCTTCTGCGTCGTGGAGCTGTTGGGCCATCTTATCCAGTTCGCTCATATCAGTCTGTGCAACGCGCATAAACCGGTTCACAAGCCAATGGGCAAACCAGCCCAAAATAAAGGCAACAAACAATATTACTGCTGTTGCGATGATAAACTCAATTCTGTTCATCTGTGTTCTCTGTATGTGGTTCAGTTACAATTTCAGTTGGATGCTCATCGACAGACACCGGTTGCTCAGTTTCAATCGGCTCCTCACCAGGGGCAACCAATCTAAATTCAATTCGGCGATTTTCTTCGCGACCAGATTCGGTTTTGTTATCTGCAATTGGGCGAGATTCGCCGTAACCTTTAGCCGTTAGATTTGATGTCAGTATTCGACGGGCAAGCAACGCATTCACAACAGATAAAGCGCGGGCTTGGCTAAGTTGCTGGTTCATTATTTCGCGCCCTTGACTATCAGTATGGCCGCCTACTTCCATTGGGATATCTGGGCAAGTTTTAAGAATTTCGGCGATATTGTCGATGGAAACCCGCGCAACTTCATCAATTTCGGCCGAGCTAGGTGTGAAGATTATTTGCTGAATTTCGAGAATTTTGGTAATACGATCAACGCATTCCTCAGGTGTGGGGATGTTCGCCTGCTCATCCAAAATTTTCTGGTAAGTAATAGATATTCTGTAGTCCTGGGATGCGCCAAGCTTTTCTGACAAAATTCTCGTAACCTCAGCCTTGGCATTCTCATTCCCGGTGAGCCCCCGTATCTCAACAACATCCGGTTGCACGACGATTGAGCCGCTGTTGAGTTGCGCCAGTGCCTCTAGTGACGCCAGCACACGGGTTGACCAGCCATCTGGCAACTCAGGGTCGATGCGCATTGCTGCCGTCACGACATCGCTACCAAATTGTGCCTGCGCATAGCTTTCGGTTACAACACGGATGCGATCGTCGGTGATACGGCCACGTAATCGAACGTCTCCCTCGGGGCTTTTGGTTGCAACAAATTCGGGTGGGCCAGTATTCTTTTCGGTGCCGTCAATCACAACGGGATCTGGTAAAACGGCATGGAGTGAGAAAGCGTCTGGCAGATCGGATCTCAAATCACCAACGATTTCATCAAATTTTTCCTGGCTGGTTGTGTCTAGCGCAATCAATGTTACGTCAGCGTCGCTGAATGTAACGGAGCCTCCGCCAATTTCTTTTAGTTTTTTAATAGCGATTACTACGGCGTCATCCCAGGTTGGGCTTGGGATGCCCAGGCCAATTGTGCAGTCGGATTTGCCCAACATTCCAGCTTTACGAGCGGCGCTTAATATTTGTTCGCGCCCTTCTGGTGTAAAGGTGGAACATGCATCAAACCGTGTGCTTTCTGCGTCAATAATAAATCGCAAAGTATAGGGCGAGATAACCGGCCTTGGGGCAGTGACATTAATTGCTAATTTTAACCCAGCAGGGGCTTGGCGCGCAAGGTCGCTTTCTAACTGCCTTTTCTCTTCTATACTGTCTGCAATTGCCCGTATTTCGACAGTGTTTGCCCCAATAGAAATTTTCGATCGCGGCAATTTTGACAGCGCTGCAATGCCAAAGGATACTGCGGCGTCCCACCCTTCCGGCTCTGGAAAATCAGCTGTATCCAACAAATCGGTAACATCTGCGGATTTAGCGATATCGATTACCAACTCTATTAAGTCATTGTGGTCAGATTTACTGGGTATCAAACCCATCAATGATATGCCGTCGTTATTTCGCAGTATTTCGATGCTGAACCGGGGCGGGTTAACTGCAGAGGCGTTTAATACATTCATAGCGTCAATCAATCGCGATGTATCAACAACTGTTCCGGCAACTTTGAGGGCTCGAAACCTCTCGGCTTCATCTGGTGCAAATCCCCCAAGAATGACCTGTAGCCCATCAACATTCACTTCTGTCCACGGGTATCCGTTCAAATCTAGTATCCGGGTAACTTCGGTACTAGATCGTGTTTCAACCGCGTTCACCGCCAACATTGATGTGATCAGCGCGAAAATAATCCCAAATATCAATGCGATAAATACTGGGGTGTAGCGAGCAATCAGCATAGGCAATCCATTGGCATACTTGTAAATCTCATGAATCGTTTATTAGGCAATGCTGTCGCCCGCTGCAATCAAAGGAATAGGCTTATGGCAAAAAACAGCGCGGGAAATAGGCCAGCGTTTCTGTTTGACCTCATCAAACTCAAGCATATTTCCGGTTTGTCGATATTTAACGTTCTGTTTTGCCATGCAAGGTGCCAGCCAAAAGCCCATGGGCCACCTAACGCAACAACCAATGCAAGAAAGTTGCGGTCATTTGAATGAACAGTAACAACTGCTAACGCCATAAGCACGACAGAGATAACCATAAACCATTTTAACCACTTATGAGTGTTATTCCCAAAAAGGCGCGCGGTAGATTTCACGCCAATCAATGCATCATCTTCAGTGTCTTGATGGGCATAAATAGTGTCATAAAACATAGTCCAGAAAATTCCTGCTAGATACAAGGCGAAGACAGGCCAGTGCAAATCGCCGGTTACAGCCGCCCAAGCCACAAGTACACCCCAGTTGAAAGTTAGCCCTAAAAACGCCTGAGGCCACCAGGTAAACCTTTTGGCAAATGGATAGCCTGCCACCATAAGCAGTGAGCTGATACCAAGAATTATAGCCAGTTTTTGAAAAGTTAATAATATTAAAAAAGAAAGGAATAATTGAACTACCAGCCAAATGGCTGCGTTTCGAACACTGATTTGACCAGAGGGTATTGGGCGAGATCGGGTACGTTCAACCAGAGCGTCAATTTTTCGGTCGGTAATATCATTCCAAGTGCAGCCAGCCCCGCGCATTAGCCATGCCCCAATCGTACAGGCAATCATGATCCACAATTCACCCGCACCAAAAGAACTTTGCCAACTGGCAGCCAGTAGTACGCTCCAATAACACGGCAACAGCAATAGCCAGGTCCCAATGGGGCGATCAGCACGGGACAGACGCAGGTAAGGGCGCGACAAAGCTGGTGCCCATAGGTCAACCCAACTGTTGGCAAGCGCATCAGATACTTTGCCTGATCCCTCTGGTTTCTTTGAAGTGCCGGTCATAGGATTGGCCCCATGGAGCAAACGAAAATCCGACTCTTTGTAGACCAAGCACTAAGTGAGGGGCAATCGGTTACTTTGGACAAGAACCAGGCGCACTACCTATTTGTAGTGATGCGTTTGACCGTCGATGCTCGTGTTTTAATTTTCAACGGGGTTGCGGGTGAGTTTCTTGCATCGGTTTCCGTAGCGTCAAAGCGCAATGGCATTCTATTGTGCGAAAAACTAACCAAACCACTGCAAATGCCATCAGATTTATGGTTAATTTTTGCACCAATCAAGAAATCCAGAACTGACTTTATAGTTGAAAAAGCGACAGAAATGGGTGTTTCCCGGATCATTCCTATTTTGACGGAACATACAAATAATGACCGGATAAGGCAGGAAAAATTACAAGCTCACGCCATTGAGGCTGCTGAACAGTGTGGTGGGACATTCGTTCCAGAGGTTTCCGGATTGCAAAAATTTGACAATATTTTGGGAACTTGGCCCAATGGGCGCCGATTGTTGTTTTGTGATGAAACATTGGTGGGTGCGAATAAGACAATTGACACAAAAATCCGAGGTCCTTGGGCAATAATAATTGGGCCTGAGGGCGGGTTTTCAAAGCGCGAACGCGAATTTTTACGTGCGATGTCGTTGTCTAACTCGATAAGTCTTGGCCCGCGCATCTTGAGGGCCGACACCGCTGCCGTTGCTGCATTAACGATCTGGCAATCCACTCTGGGGGATTGGTAGGGTTACTTTTAGACTCGGCCATGATCCGCCGAAAATCAATAAAACCGATCGCTGCCAAGTAAACCGAAAGAAATTGACACAAAATAGACTAAGTTTGTTCGAAACCTGTTATTAAACTAAATGTTTTTGCGTGGTCACAATAAGTAGGCGGATATGACGTTTATTCGACCAGAATTATCAGAGGCTATCGTTCGGTTTCGGGATGCCATTGCCGGAGTGGCGGTGTCGTTGGTTGGCCTCTATTGGGCCCTGGGCAGTGTCGGCACTCTATCAGTATTAGGGACTTCTATGGTAGTTGCAGGTGCATTGTTGGTGTTTGCTGGCATACAGCGGGGCCGGTTTCGTACCGGCGCTGGAGGGGCAGGCGTTGTGCTTGTTGATGAAGGCCAAGTTACCTATTTTGGTCCTGTTGAGGGCGGAACAGTTGTGATTTCAGAGATTGACAGGGTGGCATATGAACCCGGGATCAATTCCAATTCTGAATGGATATTAGATGACAAAAATGAAAATCCACTGCGAATTCCGACAAATGCAGAAGGTGCTGAAGCCCTGTTTGATGTGTTTGCGGGCTTAGAAGGCCTGCACACTGAAAAAATGTTGTCAGTTTTGGAAAACTCCCATCCGCGGCAAGTAGTAATATGGGAATCAAACGCTACTTCCTTGCATTGACTTTGTTCCATTTTAGCACCAATTCTAATTTTACCTGAGGTCGCGAATATCGGAGCAGTAACATGTCTATCCCACAATCGGGTGGTGGCCCAATTGAGAACATTGATCAACTGGCCGAATATTTGTCACAGGGGTGCAAACCCAAAAAAGATTGGCGAATTGGCACTGAGCACGAAAAGTTTGGGTACTGTAAAGATACGCTGAATCCATTGCCCTATGCAGGCGAGAGGTCAATCAAAGCTATTCTGGAAGGCTTGCAACAGGAGTATAACTGGTCCCCTGTTTTTGAAGGTGAAAATCTAATTGGCCTAGAAAAAAACGGCGCGAACGTAAGTTTGGAACCGGGCGGGCAACTGGAGCTATCTGGCGCTCCGCTGGCTACGATTCACGAAACTTGTGACGAAGTAAATTTCCATTTGAAAGATGTGCAGGGTGTCGCCGAAAAAATCGGTGTGAAATTTATCGGTTTAGGTGCTGCCCCGATCTGGACCCACGAGCAAATGGATATGATGCCCAAGGGTCGTTATAAGTTGATGACTGATTATATGGGCCGGGTTGGTACACATGGTACGCAAATGATGTACCGGACCTGTACAGTACAGGTAAACCTTGATTTCGGTTCTGAGGCTGACATGGTTCAGAAAATGCGTGTAGCGTTAGCGTTGCAGCCGATTGCCACTGCACTATTTGCCAACTCTCCTTTTTTTGAAGGTAAGCTGAATGGCCATAAGTCCTGGCGCGCACGTATATGGCGTGATCTGGACCCAGCGCGTACTGGTATGTTGCCATTTGTATTCGAAGATGGGTTTGGATTTGAGGCATGGGTCGACTACATGCTGGATGTCCCCATGTATTTTGTTTATCGCGATGGAAAATATATAGATGCACTGGGGCAGTCGTTCCGAGAATTCCTGAAAGGAAAGCTACCAGCGCTGCCCGGTGAGACACCAACATTATCAGATTGGGCTGACCACCTGACCACGTGTTTTCCTGAGGCCCGGTTAAAGCAGTTTATCGAGATGAGGGGTGCCGATGGTGGACCTTGGCGCAGGCTTTGCGCATTGCCTGCTTATTGGGTGGGTCTGCTATACGATCAGAGCGCGCTGGACGCTGCTTGGGATATTGCCAAAGACTGGAGCGCAGAAACCCGGGAAGCATTTCGAATTGCAGCATCGATCGATGGTTTGCAGGGCGAGGTCAATGGCCAGAAAATACATGATATAGCGCGTGAAGTGGTTGCGATTTCTGAATATGGTTTGAAAGCTCGCGCCAAACCCGGTGCCGGTGGTTTGATCCCGGATGAAAGTCATTTTTTGAACGCATTACAGGAGTCTATTGAAAGCGGCAATGCCCCCGCAGATGAACTGTTAGCGCGATACAATGCCGACTGGAATGGGGATATAACGCGCATTTATAAAGATTACAGCTATTGAATTTAGTTTAATCTTTTCGACTAACGGTTGGAATTGAAGACCTGTGCAATTGACCATCTTCAAAATTTCCCACGTGTTCAAAATAGTCGGAGCCAAATTTGTTAGGTCCATTTGTGCCTTTCATTGTCAACCAGATCAACAAGACGATAAATCCAATCATGGGAATTAGCATCAAGAATACCCACCACCCGGATTTGTCCAGATCATGCAACCGTCTGATTGTTACAGCTATATTTGGTATGAAAAGTGCGATACTCAAAAAACTACTAAACAGACCGAATTGACCCATGCCTGCTCCTAAAATCGTCGTATCGATAATGTTTGCACCGATGTTCAAGAGTACCGAAAATAGTACGAAATACCAATATTCTGACCGAATAGCGCGACCGGAAAATGTGGCGTATTTTGTTAGAACTGAAAGAATTGCTTGTGCGAAATCCATAGGCCGACCTCTGTTCTAACGATTACGTTCCAATTTTAGGTTCTGTCCCGTTGATAAGGCGCCGGATATTTTCACTATGCTTGTATGCAATCAGGGCAGACATAAGCAATACCAACACAGCACCATTTTGGTGATAAAAAATCAATGCAAGGATTGGAGAAATTGCAACGCAAACCAAGGAGGCCAATGAGGAAATTCTAAATACCAGCGCAGTAGCCAGCCAAGCAGCGCATGCGCCGACACCCAGAGGTAGCGAAAAGGCTAGTAGTGATCCAAGGAATGTCGCAACACCCTTACCACCGTTGAAACGTGAAAATACTGGGTAGATGTGGCCGAGCAATGCAAATAGCCCTGCCAATCCAGCGATAGCTTCGCCGCCAATTTGTCTGGCGATTAAAACAGCGACAAAGCCTTTACCAATGTCAAATATCAATGTCAGGAACGCCGCAGCTTTGTTCCCGGTCCGTAAAACGTTTGTTGCGCCAATATTTCCCGAACCGGTTTCGCGCAAATTCCCTAACCCGAATAGACGCGCCATGACCAAGCCAAATGGAATTGATCCAAGAGTGTATCCCAAGATTGCGGCTGCAAAATAAGTCATTCAGCGGTTTCCCAAATTTGTTTTCCACCAATCCAAGTACTTATAACTTTACCCTGCATCCGCTGCCCGTCAAATGGTGTGTTTTTGGATTTAGAGTGGAGATTAAATCGATCCAGCACAAACGGAGAATGGGCGTCAAACAGCACCAGGTCGGCCGGTGCACCCTTTGCAATCCGCCCAGTTTCCAAGCCAAGGCGTTTTGACGGGTTCAACGATAGTGCGCGAAATAATTGCGGCAAACTAAGATCAGATGCGTGGTACAGACGCAATGCTGCAGGAAGCAATGTTTCCAACGCTACAGCGCCGCTGGCGGCTTCTTCAAAGGGCAGGCGTTTGCTTTCTTCATCTTGGGGAGTGTGCATGGAGCTGATGATATCAATGGTTCCATCCGCCACCGCCGCCACCATCGCCAGCCGGTCATCTTCGGATCGGAGCGGAGGTTTAATCTTGAAGAAAGTTCTGTAATCGCCCAGGTCCATTTCATTAAGCGTGAGGTGATGGATGCTGATCCCGGCGGTGATATCCAGCCCGTTTGATTTAGCTCTCCGCATGGGGGGAAGGGACCGGGCTACGGTTAACTGATCAGCGTGATAGCGCACACCTGTCATTTCCACCAGAGCCAGATCACGATCAAGCCCCATGCGTTCTGCCATGGGGGATACTGAAGGCAGCCCTAAAAGCGATGCAAATTTTCCCGACGTGGTTGCAGCACCATTGCTAAGGCCGGGATCCTGGGGGTGACCGATCACTAGTGCACCCAAGGAACGAGCATAGGTAAAGCAGCGCGCTGCAACTTTGTTGTCAACCACTACATTATCGCAGTCGGTGAAAGCAATGGCACCGGCATCCAGCATGAAGCCGATTTCTACCATCTCACGGCCCAGCCGACCCCGGGTCAGAGCGGACATGGGGCGGACATTAACGGGGGCGTCCTTATTGGCGCGGCGGGTTACGAATTCAAGGACTTCAGGCGTATCTATGGCCGGCTGGGTATCGGGGCGCGTAACCATTGTAGTGACACCACCGGCGGCCGCGGCGAGGCCGGCCGAGCGGAAGCTTTCCTTGTGGCGTTCACCGGGTTCAGAGACTTTTACGCCGATATCAACGATCCCCGGGGCAAGGAATTTGCCGTTGCAATTGTATCGGAGTTGCAACGGAATTGAATCGGAACCAATTTCTGGATCCGGGATATCAAAAACGTCTGTGATTTTACCGTTTTTGATTAGCAAAGAACCAAGATTGTCGGTCTGTGCCTCTGGGTCGATAAGCCGAGCATTGGTGATCAGGGAAATCATACTATTTCGCTCGGGCGTTTATTGGTTTGCAAGTTCCGTGCCAGCAATTCCATAGCGGCCATGCGCACCGCGACGCCCATTTCTACCTGTTCCTGAATAACAGAGCGATTGATGTCGTCAGCCAGTGTTCCGTCAATTTCAACGCCGCGGTTCATAGGTCCCGGATGCATCACAATGGCGTCGTCTTTTGCGTGGGCCAGTTTGGTAGCATCCAGGCCGAAACGGTGGAAATATTCCCGTTCAGAGGGGATGAATGCGCCGTCCATCCTTTCCTTTTGCAATCGCAGCATCATTACAACATCAACATTCTTCAACCCCTTTGCCATGTCATCAAATATCTCGACCCCCCAATCGGCGGCACCGGGCGGGATCAGGGTTGGTGGGGCAATCAAGCGGATCCGGTTTTCCATTTTTCCCAAGAGGTGGATGTTGGAACGAGCGACACGGCTGTGGGCGATATCACCGCAAATGGCGATGCTCAACCGATGCAATCGGCCCTTTTTCCGCCGGATTGTCAGCGCATCAAGCAGGGCCTGTGTTGGGTGTTCATGTCGTCCGTCACCAGCGTTAAGAACCGCACAATTTACCTTTTCCGCGAGTAGATTTACCGCCCCTGAATGTGGATGGCGTACAACCAGCAGATCAGGGTGCATCGCGTTTAGTGTCAGTGCCGTATCAATCAGAGTTTCCCCTTTATTGATCGAGCTTGCTTGCATCGTCATATTCATGACGTTGGCACCCAACCGCTTCCCTGCGATTTCAAAACTGGCCTGAGTGCGGGTAGAGTTCTCAAAAAACATATTGACCTGGGTCAGGCCAGCCAGGGATTTTTGCGGCTCTGAATGATCACGATTGCCATCAGCGTAGGTGTTCGCCAAATCAAGGATCGATGTTATTTCTTCTGGGCTTAGGTCCCTTATTCCCAGCAGATGATTTTGGCGGAATGTCATAATATCCCCGGCAGTAATTTTCTGGCTTATAGGGGGCATCGTGATAACCAGCAAGTCGGGGGAACGAATTCGGTTTCAAAGGCTACACTAGGTGGCTATTTTGCAGCCATGGAAACAGGAATCACCCCACAATCTGCAAAAGACTTTTTGGAGTGGCAAATTGAAATGGGTGCAACGGAATCAATTGCTGACAGGCCTGTTAATCGTTATGAATTGGTATCAATACCAGTCAAAAAACCAGCCGCTCAAATTTTTCAACCGATTGAAAAAAGTACTGAGCTCGATGCGGTTTCAATTTCTGAAAAACTTGCGTGTGCTGCTGAAAATCTGGATTCTCTAAGGGAAGCATTGATCGGCTATGAGCATTGCGAATTGAAACGTGGCGCCAAATCTACAGTGTTCTCAGATGGAAATGCACAAGCCAAAGTAATGCTGATTGGGGAGGCACCCGGCCGAGAAGAGGACATAACCGGTAAGCCATTTGTTGGGAGAGCCGGCCAACTTTTGGACAGGATGTTTGCTTCAATTGGGTTGTCCCGTGGTGCAGAGGACGCGTTGGCAGCTTTGTATATTACCAATATTATTCCCTGGCGACCACCACAGAACCGCGATCCGGAGTCCGGTGAAATCGCAATGATGATGCCATTTATTAAGCGGCATGTGGAATTGGTTAGGCCAGAATTGTTGGTTTTGATGGGCAATACGCCCTGTCAGGCAATATTGGGGAAAAAGGGAATAACAAAATTGCGTGGGCGCTGGGTAACTGCGCTTGGGTTGCCTGTTATGCCGATGTTTCACCCGGCGTATTTACTAAGAAATCCAGTTATTAAGCGGGAAACGTGGGTCGATTTAATGGCAGTTCAAGCACGATTGAAGGTGGTCTAGTGGCCGAAGATTTTTTTCCGGTCAGGATTGCCGTTCTGACAGTTTCCGACAGCAGAACGGTTGAAAATGATAAATCTGGACGTGTCCTTGCGGAACGGATTGTAGCGGGCGGCCATGTGCTTGTGGAAAAGACAATCGTGCCGGATGAAAAAAAACTGATTTCAGAGCAATTGCGGGAGTGGTGCGAAAATTCGGGAATTGACGTCGTAATTTCGACAGGTGGTACCGGATTGACCGGACGCGACGTTACAATAGAGGCGCATCGTGATGTTTATGAAAAAGAGATCGAAGCATTCAGCACGGTTTTCACAATAATTTCGATGAAGAGTATTGGAACTTCGGCGGTTCAAAGCAGGGCAACCGGCGGGGTGTCAAAAGGTACTTATTTGTTTGCGCTGCCGGGAAGTCCGAATGCATGCAAAGATGCCTGGGACGAGATATTGGCACCGCAATTTGATATTCGCCACATGCCCTGCAATTTTGTGGAAATTTTACCGCGATTGGACGAACATTTACGCCGGAAAAAGTGATACTCTACGTTTGAACTATTATGACATAGATGCTCGCATCGCGTTGTCTATGCTGAGCATAGGAATTATTTCTCGCTGAAGAGGCAATAGGAATGCAATTTTTACGTCGAAGCCTTGTTGGTCTGTTTCTGATTTTTCTAACTGTAGGTTTGCTGGTATGGGCGGGTAGTATTTTGTTTGACGCAGTTCAGTTGCGCAACGAGCAATCCGAACGGGTACGCCCGGCACGCGAGAGAATTTTTACGGCAAACGTTGTGCTTGCTAAAGAACAGACAATTGCACCGGTTCTTACCAGTTTTGGGGAAATCCGCAGCCGTAGGACACTGGAATTACGGACCACAATTGGTGGGCCACTGGTTATGTTGGCCGACGAATTTGTTGAAGGTGGATTTGTCTCTGGTGGGCAATTGATTGCTAGGATCGACCCAACGAATTCCGAAACCACTGTTTTGTTAGCGCGGAATGACTTAACGGAAGCGTTGGCCGAACAGCGAGATGCAAATCGGGCATTTGGGCTGGCCACGGATGAACTGGTATCTGCGCAGGATCAGGTTCGGTTACGGAATAATGCATTGCGCCGACAAAGTGATTTATTGGCGCGTGGTGTCGGAACCAGCGCCGCCGTAGAAAATGCAAATCTGGCTTTGTCATCTGCACAACAAGCGGTTCTTTCGCGCCGCCAATCACTTGCAAACACCCAAGCTCGCGTGGATCAAGCCGAGACCACGTTGGAACGTCGCAGGATAAATCTGAGGGATTCGGAACGCAGGCTTTCTGAAACTGAAATTTATGCTGGATTTTCAGGAACATTGTCTGATGTCAGCGTTGTGCAAGGCGGCTTGGTTGTTGCGAATGAACGGCTTGCGGATTTGATAGACGCCAGCGCACTGGAAGTTGCCTTTCGGATATCTACGCAGCAATATTCAAGGCTGTTGGATAAAAAGGGGGATCTGCTTCTTTCACCTATTAGGGTTTTGTTGGATGTGTCAGGTGTCAATTTATCGACACAAGGAACCATTACCCGGGAAAGTGCCACCGTTGGAAATGGGCAGACCGGACGGTTGCTATTTGCAAAATTGGATAGTGCAAATGGTTTTAGACCGGGTGATTTTGTGAGGGTGGAAATTAAAGAACCTGAAATAAAGAATGCAATATTACTGCCCGCCAGTGCTGTGGATTCGACACCAAGTGTGTTGGTCGTCGGCACTGATGATCGGCTTGAGATTCACCCTGTTGAGTTGTTACGCAGACAGGCAGATAGCGTTATTGTGCGAAGCCAATCATTGATCGGAAAAGAAGTGGTTGCGGATCGGTCACCATTACTAGGTGCAGGTATTCAGGTTCGTGCGATAAAATCTGTTGCTGCTGTAAGCGAAGCTGAAACCAACAATCTTACGGATGTTGAATTGTTAGAGATTTCTGAAGAGCGTCGGGCAATATTAGTTGCTTTTGTTGAAGGCAACGATCAAATGCCACAAGATGCTAAGGAACGTGTGCTATCGCAACTTAAGATGAAATTGGTCCCTGTGCAGGTCGTAATTCGTATTGAAAAGCGAATGGGGGGCTAAAAGATGGCGCGCAGTGTTCCAGGGATTGCCGGTAACATTTTGTCCTATTTTGCGCGACATCGAACGGCCGCCAATCTGTTGCTGGTGGTTCTGATCGCAGCGGGCCTTGCCGCTGCGCCTAGAATGCGGTCGCAATTTTTTCCGGATATTATTATTGATAGTGTTTCGGTTTCGGTGGCTTGGAATGGCGCCGGTGCTGATGACGTTGACTTGGCCATTGTACAACTTCTTGAACCAGCTTTGTTGTCAGTTGAAGGTGTCGAAAGCTCATTTTCTTCATCCAACGAAGGGCGCGCATTTATTGGCTTAGAGTTTGAGCCGGGCTGGGATATGTCGCGGGCAAGCGATGACGTGCAGGGGGCGGTAGACGCTGTTAGAAATTTGCCGGATGCGGCTGAGGAACCAGTGGTCAGACGTGGGGCCTGGCGTGATCGGGTGACGGATGTGGTCTTGACCGGACCTGTTGGACTGGACCAACTGGGGCGATTTGCCGATGAATTTGTAACCCGATTGTTTGCAGGTGGAGTTACCAGAACTTCAGTACAGGGCGTCGCCGCATCAGAAATTATTGTCGAAATTTCATCTTTCTCGCTAAGGCGTAACGATTTTACAATGTCGGAGATTGCCAAGGCGATCGCACAAGAAGTGGATGCAAATCCGGCAGGGGATGTTGGCGACGGGCTTGCAAGGGTTCGCACGGGGGTTGCCAAACGAAGTGCGAACGACATTTCATCAATTGTCTTACGCACGGGTCTGGATGGATCAACTACAAATATTGGCGACGTCGCAAATATTCGGGTTAAGGGCATTGGCCGAGATTTGGCGTATTACGTAAATGACAATCCGGCAATTCTTGTGCGAGTTGATCGTTCGAACCAAGGCGATGCCATTCGAATACAGGAGAAAGTTGAAGAAGTAGCGCGAGAACTGCAATTGTCATTACCCGCGAGTGTGACGATGGACCTGATTCACACGCGATCTGAGGCGATAAGTAATCGTCTGAATTTGCTGCTTGAGAACGGATTGATGGGTTTGGGACTTGTCGTTTTGTTGTTGTTTTTATTTTTGAATGCGCGCACAGCATTTTGGGTGGCGGCTGGTATTCCAGTGGCGATGACAGGCACGATTGCGATGATGTATTTGGCCGGCCTGACGTTCAACATGATTTCTTTATTCGCGCTGATTATTGTACTTGGCATCGTTGTCGACGACGCAATAGTCGTGGGGGAGCATGCTGATTTTCGCGTTCGACATTTGGGGGAATCACCCATACAGGCTGCGGAAAATGCCGCTCGACGGATGTTTGCACCTGTGTTTTCGGCAACTATAACCACCGTAATTGCATTTTTTGGACTAGTAGTTATTGGTGGACGTTTTGGTACTTTAATCGCGGATATCCCCTTTACCGTTATTGTAGTTCTGACCGCCAGTTTGATTGAATGTTTTCTCATTTTGCCAAACCATATGGCACACGCCTTAGTACATTCTGCAAAAAATCATTGGTATGATTGGCCAAATCGTGTGGTAAATATTGGTTTTAATTGGTTTAGAAATGTTGTGTTTCGTCGACTAATCAAATTTGTGATTTGGGCCAGATACCCCGCCGTTGCGCTTGCTGTTTTGATTCTGGTTTCACAAGTTGCAATTTTTGTTCGCGGCGACATTCAGTTCAGGTTTTTTAATGCCCCGGAACAAGGTTCTATTACCGGAAATTTCGCTATGGTGAATGGGGCGACGCGAAACGATAGTATAGCGATGATGCAAGAACTTCAAAGGGCAACCGAGGAAGTAGCGGTAAAATTTGAAGCAGAGTATGGTGTGAATCCGGTCGAATACGTTGTTGCGCAAATAGGAGGTAATTCAGGTCGTGGATTATCTGGTTCAGATACCAAGGAAAACTGGCAGCTAGGCGCGATTTCCATTGAACTGATTGACGCTGATTTGCGATCATATTCGTCTTTTGCCTTTGTTGCGGAACTTCAAGATGCAGTGCAACAAAATCCAAAAGTCGAGACGGTAAGTTTTAGGGGCCACAGATCTGGCCCTGGTGGGGATGCGCTGGATGTGGAATTTTATGGCGCGGATGCTGTAATACTGAAGGCCGCTGCTGAGGCACTAAAAACGGCTTTGTTGCGCTTTCCTGAAGTCTCAGCACTTGAGGATAGTTTGGCCTATGACAAAGATGAATTGGTTCTGGCCCTGACGCCACAGGGCCTGGCGCTGGGGATAACAGTTGATAACCTGGGATTGATCCTGCGAAACCGGTTAAATGGTATTGAGGCTGCAACATTTCCAGAAGGTGCGCGCTCGGCTGCAATTCGTGTTGAATTGCCGACGGATGAGTTGACCGCAGATTTCCTGGACAGAACTCAAATACGCACATCATCTGGTAGCTACGTGAATTTGGCAGATATCGTCACTGTTGAAACCCGAAGCGGATTCTCAACGGTTCGGCGGGAAAATGGCGTGCGACTGGTAAGTGTAAATGGAGATATTTCTGAGGATGATCCGGTCAGGGCAAGCGAAATTATGGCTGACCTGAAAGATAATATTTTGCCAAAAATTGAGGGCAAATTTGGTGTCGCATTCAGACTTGCGGGGTTGGCAGAGCAAGAACAAAAATTTTTGAATGATGCTTTGCTGGGTTTTATTCTTTGTTTGTTGGGAATTTACCTGACGTTGGCCTGGATTTTTTCCAGCTGGACGCGGCCTTTTGTTGTGATGGCAATAATTCCATTTGGATTGGTCGGGGCGATCTATGGCCATGTTTCCTGGGGTGTCCCGCTATCGATGTTTTCGATTGTTGGGCTAATTGGAATGACGGGAATTATAATCAATGACTCAATCGTTTTGGTCACGACAATTGACGAACACACGAAAAACCGGGGAGTCGTGCCAGCGATAATAGATGGCACCGCGGATCGGTTGCGGCCGGTGATGTTAACAACTGCAACGACGGTTCTTGGTTTAACACCACTTTTGTTTGAAACGTCACAGGATGCCCAGTTTCTAAAGCCGACGGTTATAACATTGGTATACGGTTTGGGTTTTGGGATGTTTCTGGTTTTGTTGATGGTTCCTGCCGTTATGGCGATGCAGCAAGATCTAGGCAGGCAGCTACGGGCAACCCGGCGCGCGTTTTCGATGCCCGGTCGGGGGAAATTTGTTAGCTACCCAAGCCTTCTTGTCGCATTGGTGGGGCTTGCTATATTTGGTGTGACAATCGGGGCAAAAGTAGCCACTGGAAGAATTTGGGATAAACTTCCTTTATTCGCTCCGGATGTCGGAATGCCATTTGTTTTTGCGCTATTTGTGCTTGGTATCTCGGCTATTGCG
>VAPL010363408.1_pt1 | contig 19159 bp, 15 predicted proteins | sample 3395061 | NCBI WGS metagenome assembly VAPL01 (sample SAMN08290444, study PRJNA428436) | hydrothermal vent metagenome | isolation source: Deep-sea hydrothermal vent chimney 2 | place: Pacific Ocean: Juan De Fuca Ridge | depth 2182 m m | reverse complement strand
TTTTCAAAAATGCAATCAAATCTTCCCTGTTTTCTGGTAAATACATTTTCTCTGCCGGTCCACCAACGCGCCAACTGGTGTATTTAGCTAAAGGTTCATTTTTTAATAAAACACCTTTCATTTCTTTAGCGCCATTGCTAATTTTTCTGGTAATTCTGCTGAAATCTGCCCTACATTTCCTGCGCCCATGGTTAGTACCACATCATCTTTTTTTACTATGCCCGCTAGAATATTTGCTAAATCAGCATGATCTTTAACAAAAACAGGATCAACTTGACCTCTGATCCTTATAGCTCTTGATAAAGCCTGTCCGTTTGCAGCTGTAATTTCAGCTTCGCCGGCCGTGTAAATATCTAATAAAATCAATACATCAACGGTAGAAAGCACATCAACAAAGTCTTCAAACAAGTCCCTGGTACGGGTATATCTGTGTGGCTGAAAAATTACAACTTTTCGTCTGTTAGGCCAAGCTTGCTGCATAGCTTCAAATGTTGCCGCTAATTCTTTTGGATGATGTCCATAATCATCAACAAAGGTAAGAATGCCTCCATCACACTCAATATCACCATTTAGTTGAAATCTCCGTCCTATCCCTGTAAATGTTTCCAGGCTTTTTGTAATGGCTTCATCTTCTACATCCAACCTAGTTGCAATAGCTATAGCGGCTAAAGCATTTAACATATTGTGCCACCCTGGCATATTAAGCGTTACACGTAGTGACTTATGTTCTCCCCAGCGCTCAACGGTAAATGAAGTTTGCAGGCCTTGTTGTTTTATCTCTGTAGCACGTATATCTGCATCTTTATGTATGCCATAGGTTTTTACTGGTTTTGCAATCTCCGGCAGAATTTCTTGTACGCCTTTGTCATCCAGGCACATAACGGCCAAACCATAAAAAGGCAAATGGTGTAAAAACTCTAAAAAGGTATCTTTCAATCGCTGATAGCTTCCACCGTATGTTTCCATATGATCTCTATCAATGTTTGTCACGACAGCCATCATGGGTTGCAAGTGCAAAAATGAAGCATCACTTTCATCTGCCTCTGCCACTAAATACTGACCTAAACCGAGTTTTGCATTAGTTCCCACACTATTTAAGCGCCCACCAATCACAAAAGTTGGATCTAAGCCCCCTTCTGCAAGTATACTGGCTGTTAAACTTGTGGTAGTGGTTTTGCCGTGTGTACCCGCCACTGCAATTCCAAATCTAAACCGCATTAATTCTGCCAGCATTTCCGCACGAGGGATAACAGGAATCCTATTCGCATAGGCCGCCTTAACCTCTTCATTTTGTCTATCTACCGCAGTGGATGTAACTACCACATCTACATTTTCTACATTTTCTTTACAGTGCCCAATATGTACAGTAACCCCTTTTTGTTCTAGGCGTTGAGTGACTGCACTTTGTTTAATATCAGAGCCAGAAATGTCATAGCCTAAATTAGATAACACTTCGGCAATACCACTCATTCCCGTGCCGCCAACACCGACAAAATGAATTTTATTGATAACACCGAGTAACTGCGTAGGTCTTTGTATATCTGGCATATTCATTATTTCGCTTCCTGTATACAAATATTAGCCACAACCGCTGTTGCATCTAATTTCGCTTTATTTTTTACTATTTGACACATTTGTTTAAATGAGCTTTTAACATGCTGAATAGCCATAATTAATGATGTTTCATTAAAATCACTTTGCGCTAACAAAACTGCACCACCATCATCATACAAATACCGTGCATTTGCTGTTTGGTGATCATCAATCGCATGTGGTAATGGAATAAAGATTGCCGGAATACCTGCTGCTGCAACTTCACTGACGGTCATTGCTCCAGAGCGGCATATCACTACGTCTGCCCATTGATAAGCTGATGCAATATCATCTATAAACTCAATAGCCTGTGCATCAATTCCAAGTTCGGCATATTTTTTAGTCACCAACTCTAATGCTGCGGTTCCTGTTTGGTGCTTTATTTCTATCTCAGCTAAATTGGCTGCTGCTGCTGGAACCGTATCATTTAAAACTTTTGCGCCTTGACTCCCTCCCACCACTAAAATACGAAAAGGTCTTTTTAACTCTTCCGTCCAAACTTCTTTTTCTGGAAAGTCTAAAAAATGAGTCCTTAATGGGTTCCCCGTAAAAACTGCATTGACAATGGAAGGGAAACTTCCAGGAAAAGCTTCCAAAATTCTATTAGCCTTTTTTACCAATAACCTATTGGTTGTCCCAGGTATTCTATTTTGCTCATGAATAACTAAAGGGATTCCCATTAAATTGGCAACTATTCCACCAGGCCCTGCAACATATCCTCCCATTCCTAACACCACATCAGGTTTGCGTTTTCGCAAGATACCGTAAGCTTCCCACAAGGCCTTAAGTAAAAGTTTAAAATTGCTTATTTTTGCAGCAAACCCCTTACCCCTTAACCCTTGTACAGATAACCAGTCTATTTCAATCCCATTTGCAGGAATAACTTTACTTTCCATGCCTCGCTGTGTTCCGATCCAGCTCACTTCCCAGTCTTTGGCTTGTAAATACTGAGCAACAGCAAGCGCAGGGAAGACATGTCCCCCTGTACCACCTGCCATAATTACAATATGTTGCCCCATTAAACCTGCCCTCTACGTTGTTCAAATTGTTTTTGTTTTACTTCTACTTCACTATATACACGAAACAATAAAGCCATCCCTGCACACATAACAATCATACTTCCACCGCCATAACTCATTAGCGGTAGTGTTAACCCTTTGGTTGGTAGTATCCCCATATTGACCCCTATATTGACAAAAGCCTGGAATCCAAACCAAATACCCAGCCCATAGGCAATAAAAGCAGCAAATTTATCCCCACCTTTCTCAGCCTTTACAGCAAGGGAAAAGGCATGGCAGACCAACAAACTAAAAAGAGCAATAACACTCAACACCCCCACTAGCCCTAATTCTTCTGCGATAACTGAGAATAAAAAGTCAGTATGTGCTTCGGGTAAATAAAATAACTTTTGTATCCCACTCCCCAGCCCAACACCAAATATCTCACCTCGACCAAATGAAATTAACGCTTGTACCAATTGAAAACCTGTATTCTGTGCATCAGCCCATGGATCAATAAACCCTGTTACTCTTGCCCACCGATAAGGGGAGAAATACACTAGCAATACAGCTAATATGGCAACAATGGAAATAAGTATTAAAAACTGCCATAACCGTGCACCACTTAAATACATTATTCCCATTGCAATCACTAAAATAACCACAGCAGAACCAAAATCGGGTTCCAGTAATAACAATACACATGCAATAGAAAATAATAGCAACGGTTTTACTAATCCATAAGTTGACTGCTGTACATGTTCTTGGTGCCTAGTAACATAACTTGCCATATAAACGACTGAAATAAATTTAACAATCTCTGACACTTGTATTCTTAATCCAAAAATGGACATCCATCTAATACTGCCCTTTACTTTAAGACCAATCCCAGGTATCAACACAAACACCAATAAAGCAATACCAAAAATAAATAACCATGCCCCGGTTTTCTCCCAAAAGCTTAATGGAATAATTACCACAGCACTTGCCGCACAAAAGCCCAAAACTATATGGAGCAACTGCCGGATTGGATAGTACATATAATTATGGTTAGCCATTTTGTCGCCTAAATGCAGAGAGGCTGAGGTCACCATAACAAATCCCATCACCAGCAAACTAATACAAATGAAAAGCAGGTAATAATCTAAATAAAAACTTTTTAAATCATTGTTATTCAAGCAACCAACTCCATCACAGCTGATGTAAATTTATCTCCTCTATCCTGATAATTTTTATATTGGTCAATACTTGCACAAGCAGGACTTAGCAACACACTATCTCCGTCGTCAACTAAAGTTGCTGCTAATTTAACAGCCTGCTTAACATTTTTAACTATATAAGTAGGTACGCTACCATTAATTGCTGTATCAATTTTGCTCGCATCTTTGCCCATTAAAATGACAGTTTTTACTTTTTCTTTTACCACGGGAATGAGCTCATTTATATCAGCACCTTTTGCATCCCCCCCCGCAATTAAGATTACTTTCTTGTTATAGCCTTGCAAAGCGGCCACACAAGCTCCAATATTTGTTGCTTTAGAATCATTTATCCAGCTTACGCCTTTTACATTAGCCACTCGCTGCATTCTATGATCTAAGCCTTTAAATTTTCGTAATGCATCACACATTGCCTTTTCATTCAAAGTAATAGCGGAGCCTATGGCTAAAGCAGCAAGTGCATTGGCTACATTATGCAAACCTTCAAGAGGTAACTCTTGTTGCCGCATAAGGGGTTGCTGATTATTCATTAACCAATTTTCACCTTGGTATTCCATTAGATGAAATCCTATATTACTTTTTACACTAAAAAACTTTGTTTCCCTGCCTTCAGTCTGCATTGCCTTAACAATAGGGTCATCTGCATTTAATACCATCACCCCATTACCCGAAAATACTTTTTGTTTTTCTTTCGCGTAACCTTTAATTCCATTATGTCTATCTAAATGATCCGCTGACACATTCAATACCGTAGCAACTTTCGTATTTAACGAAGAAACACGTTCCAACTGAAAACTTGATAACTCTAAAACATAAAGCTCATTATTTTCGTTAAGTAAATCTAATGCTGGTGTCCCTAAATTTCCACCAATTGCTGTCTTTACACCTGCTGCAATCCCCATTGCTCCTAACATTGTGGTCACTGTGCTTTTACCATTGGACCCCGTTATGGCGACAATGGGCCTATCCGTACTACAAGCAAATAAATCAATATCACTTAGCAATTTTGCGCCTGCACCCAAAGCCTTTTGAATTGAAATCTCTTGTAACGAAACACCTGGACTCACAACTAAATGTGTTGCCACTCTAAATGCGGCTTCATCAAACCCACCCGTAAAAACAGGTGTATCAGGATAGTCAGCTAACAATGCATCATTAAGTGGTGGTTTATCTCTACTATCAATCACTGCAAAAGGAATAGCCTGTGCATATAAATATTTTGCAACAGAGAACCCTGTATCACCTAAACCAACAACCAATACCTTTGAGTCTTGATTCAAAGATAATGTGTTATCTAATGATTTTGATATGGCATCTCTATTCATTTTTTTTATCTCAATTTCAATGTTGCGAGACCAATTAAAACCAAAATAAAGGTGATTATCCAAAACCTCACAATAATTCTTGGTTCAGGCCAGCCTTTTAATTCATAGTGATGGTGAATAGGGGCCATTAAAAATACTCGTTTTCCTCTTAATTTATAGGAGGCAACCTGAATAATTACGGAGACAGTTTCAACCACAAACACTCCACCCATAATCATAAAAACAATCTCTTGTCGAACAAGCACAGCCAAAATACCTAGTGCGGCTCCTAATGCCAAAGCACCGACATCCCCCATAAACACCATGGCAGGGTATGCGTTAAACCATAAAAAACCTAAGCCTGCCCCAACAAGAGCGGCACAAAAAACAATTAGCTCACCAGACTCTGGTAAATAGGGGATAGCCAAATACTCTGCAAACTTTATATTCCCAGATAAATAAGCAAAAATACCTAATGCAGCAGCAACCATCACTGTCGGCATAATAGCTAAACCATCAAGCCCATCGGTTAAATTAACCGCATTACTAGACCCCACAATCACTAAATAAGTAACAATAATATAAGCCCAGCCCATATCAATCATGACATCCTTAAAAAAAGGAACAATATATTGTGTTTCTGCAGCGACCTCGGCTGTCATATACAAAAAAACCGCTACCCCTAAGGCAATCACAGATTGCCAAAATAATTTTGCTTTTGCCGATAAGCCATCACTATTTCCTTGCATGACTTTTCTGTAATCATCAACAAATCCAATAATACCATGCCCCAGTGTCACTATTAAAACCACCCAAACATAACGGTTTTCCAGGTCAGCCCAAAGCAATGTGCTAATCGCTATCGCTACCAGTATTAATGCCCCCCCCATAGTGGGTGTACCTGCTTTTTCATAATGACTTTCTGGACCGTCCGCTCTAATTGATTGTCCAATTTTTTTTCTAGTTAATTTTCTTATCATCACTGGTCCGACAATAAACGAAATAATTAATGCGGTTAATGCGCCTAAAATAGCCCTTAAAGTCAAGTATTGAAATACTCGAAAGCCACCGTCAAAGTTCATTAAATAATCTGTTAAATAAAGTAGCATTTTTAGCCTTTATATCCTGAAATCTGTCACTATCGCTTCTACAATTCTTTCCATCTTTTGCGAACGGGAGCCTTTAATTAGTACTGTCTCATTTCCGTTCAATTTTTGTTCTAAATAAACTATCAATTCCTCGTGTGAATTAAAAAAAATGGCTCCTCTGCCAAATGAATGGGAGGTAGATTCTGCATCAGATCCTATAGTAAGCAACTTTTCTATTTTTTTTAATTTAATTAATTCTCCCAATTGCTGATGTTTTTTAACACTTTCTTTTCCCAGTTCTGCCAGTGCGCCCATTACAAACCAAGGCTCACCTTCACACTGCATTAACACTTCCAAAGCTGCCTCTACCGAACTGGGGTTTGCGTTGTAAGTATCATCAATAATCAGACTCCCTTTTTTCCCAACTAAGGGTTGTAGTCTTCCAGTAACCGGCTGCATTTTTTCCAGCCCTTGCTTTATTTGTTGTAACTCAACCCCAAGTGCTAAACAACTTGCTGCCGCAGCCAAGGCATTAATAACATTATGTTGCCCAGCTAAAGCCAAATTTATAGTTACTTCAGCTTCACCGGTTGATAACACAAACTGCGTTATAAACTTGTTATTTTCAACCGTTGGCTTAATATTTTTTGCTCTCACATCAGCAGATTTATGCACCCCATAACTAATGATTTTTCTATCCTCAGCTATTTCTGCCCAAAAACCATAAAACTCATCATCTCTATTCAGAATTGCAATACCATCGCGACCCAAGCCAGAAATAATCTCACTCTTAGCTTTTGCTACCCCATCAAGGCTACCAAAACCTTCTATATGTGCCGTACCCACATTAGTAATCACAGCAACATCGGCTTGAGCACACTGACTGCTATATGCAATCTCGCCAATATGGTTTGCCCCCATTTCTATTACTGCGTACTCATGCACCTGATGTAGTTTTAATAAAGTAAGCGGAACACCAATATCATTATTAAAATTACCTTGCGTAAATAACACACTGGCATCTACTTTTAAAATTTCGGCAGTCATTTCTTTTACAGTGGTTTTGCCATTACTCCCTGTTACTGCAACTGTTTTTACTTTAGCCTTTTTTTTCCAGGCCCCAGCCAATTCAGCCAAAGCCAAATGAGTATCCTTAACCACTATCTGCGGCAATTCAGTCCCACACTTTTGTGCAACCAATACTGCACTCGCTCCTGCATGTTTTGCTTTATTAATAAAAGCATGTCCATCAAAATTCGGCCCTTTTATTGCAATATATAAATCTGCTTTTGCTAATGTTCGAGTATCTATACTGACAGCCGAAATAACCAAATCATTGCCATATAAATTTCCATTTACTACCTTCGCAATTTCAGTTAATAGCATTTCCATTAATATTCAGCTTTTTCTAATAATGCTTGCTCTACCACTAATTGATCACTAAATTTGTATTTAACACCCTGTATATCTTGATAAGCTTCATGCCCTTTCCCCGCAATAACAATACAATCACCTTGACTTGCTCTGCTTATCACATTTTGTATCGCCTGTTCACGGTCTTGAATCACTTCAGCTTGCTTGCTAACAAAACCTGTCAAAATATCATTCACTATTTTTTCTGCCACTTCCAACCGTGGGTTATCATCTGTAATAATCGCTTGATCCGCTAATTTTTCCGCAATAGCCCCCATTTCTGCACGTTTACCTTGATCTCTATTACCACCACAACCAAAAACCACATATAATTTTTGTCTACAATATTTCCTTAAACCTGATAATACTTTTTCTAGCGCATCAGGTGTATGAGCATAATCAACAAATACAAAGGGCTTATCACCACCACCAAAGCACTCCATTCTTCCTGTTACAGGCCGCAACCCATTTGCTTGACTAGCCGCTAATTCTAAAGAATACCCTTGAGCCAATAACACAGTAATAACAGCCAATATATTTTCTAAATTAAAATCACCTACAATTTTACTTTGGATGAAAACTCTTTGACTTCGCCAACAAACAACAAAATCGATCCCTGTTAAACCAAACTTCACCTCAACAGCCGACACATTTTCTGCATCACTCAGTTCATTCTCTTTTACACTAAAAGCCCAGCACTTTACTTGGCTATGCGTAGCTTCTAATACTTTTTGGCTATTTTTATCATCTGCATTAACAACAGCAAACTGCAATTCAGGCCGACTAAACAATATTAATTTTGCCTTTAAATAGGCAGCCATAGAACCGTGATAATCTAAATGATCCCTGCTTAAATTAGTAAACACCGCACCTTTAAAATTAACAGTATTTACTCGACCTTGTTCCAAACCATGCGATGAAACTTCCATCAGTACGATCTGCTTTTTTAACGCAACAAAACCAGCCAGAATACGCTGTACAGCTAGAGCATCCGGTGTAGTATTTAGCGTTTGCGTTAATCCCCCTTTTTCTCCCCAACCTAATGTACCTATAACAGCACTTGCTGGCATTGACTGTAATAAAAACTGGCTACAGGAGGTTTTACCATTTGTTCCTGTAATCCCAATCACATCAATTTTTTTAGAAGGTGACTGATAAAACCGGTCAGCTATAGCTCCTAATTTTGCTGTCAAACCTGTTACTTTCAATTTGTAACAATCTAATAATTCAAGCGAAAACTCATCACTTCCTTCTGCCTCATAAATAATGGCAAAAGCACCGTTTTCTATTGCTTTATTGGCATAAACCAAACCATGTTCAATAGCACCTGCAATTGCTATAAAAACAAACCCTTTCTTTACTTTCCTGCTATCAAGGACAATACCTCGAATATCAGTCATGTTTTTTTGTAATGGACTATCAGTCAATCCATCCAATAAATCAGCAATAATCATTCAGCTTTAGTCAGTAATACCGGCATTGTGTCCTCCTTATCAGGTGCAACACCATAAATTCTTAGCGCTCCTGCCATAACCTTTGCAAATATTGGAGCTGCCACCAACCCACCATAATATTTCCCAGCACTCGGCTCATCTACCATAACTGCAATAACAAACCGTGGGTTACTGGCTGGAGCCAGGCCTACAAAAACTGCTAAATAACGATCATTAGCATAACCACCTGCGATAGCCTTTTTTACCGTACCAGTTTTCCCTGCAACCCGGTAGCCATCAACTCTTGCTTGATAAGCCGTCCCACCCCTTTCAATCACATGCTCCAGCATTTCGGTTACTTTTTGTGCTGTATCCTTTGAAAACACACGTTTTGCATCATAATCCACATCTCGCTTTAATAAGCTGACAGAATGCAAGACACCATTGTCAGCCAAAGCCGTAAAAGCCCTTGCCAGTTGTAACACCGACATTGAAACACCATACCCATACGACAAAGTCGCATGCTCAAAATCATGCCACCGCTGAAAGTCAAGTAGTGAACCACTTGTCTCCCCTGGAAAACCAGCATTAGCAGATATACCAAAACCTAACTGGTTATAACTGTTCCAAAAATATTCTCTCGGCATACTTAGCGCAATCTTACTTGCCGCAATATTGCTGGATTTTTTCAACACATGCATCAAATCCAAAGTGCCATAGTTATGCACATCCCTAACTAAATTACGCCCCACGCGATAAAAACCATGCGTTTCTATCTTAATGTTTTCATCTATAAAGCCACCATCCAAGGCAGCAGCAATAACAAAAGGCTTTATTGTTGAACCGGGTTCAAAAGCATCCAGTAAGGCACGGTTACGGACCGCATTAGCCTTTAACCCTTTTCTTGTATTGGGGTTAAAAGCTGGCTGATTAGCTACTGCTAATATTTCACCATTTTTTGTATCTAAAACAACTAAAGCCGCAGATAAAGCCTTATTCTTTATAAACCCCTCTTGCAAAGCCTTAAAAGCAATATATTGAATTCTTTGGTCAACACTTAAAACAAGGTCCTTTCCTGAAATAGGATCTTGGATATTTTCTACATCTTTAATAACTCGTCGACGACCATCCCTTATCACTCTTTTTTTACCCGGTATTCCTTTTAAACTTTGTTCGTAGCCCCGTTCCATTCCTTCTTGGCCAATATCATCAACATTAGTAAACCCAACCACATGAGCAGAAACAGCCCCAGCGGGGTAAAAGCGTTTAAACTCCCTTTCAAAATAAACACCACTTATCTGCAATGCTTTTATTTTTGCCGCTAATAACGGATTAATCCGCCTTTTTAAATAACTAAACCGCGTTTTAACTCCAGGTTTTAATAAAGCATTCACTTTTTTAGTGGGTACTTTAAGTAACTTTGCCGCTTGTCTAAACTTGTTCTCTTCGTTTTCTTTAAAAAATTTGGGGTTAACCCAAATAGATTTAACAGGGGTACTAATCGCTAAAGGCTCATTGTTTCTATCTACAATCTTACCTCTATAGGCAGGGACAGATACCACCCCAACATGCCTTATATCCCCTTGTTTTTGTAGGAACTGCTTATCTATAACTTGCAAAAAAACAGCTCGTCCTGCCAACACAGCCATTCCAAGCAACATAACAGCTAACAATAACTTTTGCCTTATCTCAAATTTATTTGCCTTAATAACAGGGGTTGTTGATATATGTTTCGTCCCAATCATTATTAAGGTTTAAGATAAATAATTTTTCCACGCTCAGGTATTTTTAGTTTTAATTTTCGAGCAGCTACGCGCTCCACTCTATTCTCTTCTGTTAAGGTTGTAAGCTCCAACTGCAACTGACCCCACTCAACTTCATCCTTATCTAAACTAGACTCTTGTGCTTGTATCGCTATAAAAAGCAATCGTGACTGGTACTTACTAGCAATCACAGCCAAAGCTGATACAAGCAAAACTAAAAACAACCCAGCAATTAAAGAAACATGAGAAGATGACATTCCCTAAATTCTTTCAGCGACTCGCATTACTGCACTTCGCGCTCTTGAATTTTGCATTACCTCTGTTTTCCCTGCTTTAATAGCCTTACCTAATTTTTTTAGTACTCCTTGTTCAATATCAATTTCTTTAACAGGTAATCTACCTGGATTAAACTTACGCCCTGACTCATTTCTGATAAATCGTTTTACAATACGATCCTCTAATGAGTGAAATGAAATAATCACCATTCGACCACTAGGGGCCAGTATATTTACTACCTGCTGAAGGCTGTTTTTAATTTCTTCCAGCTCATTATTTATTTTAATTCTTATTGCTTGAAAGCTACGTGTTGCAGGGTGCTTATGCTTCTCTCGTTTAGGCACTACACTCTCAATCAATTTTGCCAGATCCAAAGTAGTTAAGATTGGAGTTTCACCTCGCCGCTCAATTACCGCACCGGCAATGCGTCTAGCAAAACGTTCTTCACCATACTCAAATAACACTTTAACCAAATCTTTTTCTTTAACCTGTTGCAACCACTCAGCAGCGGATAACCCCGTCGTATCATTCATCCGCATATCTAAAGGACCTTCTTTCATAAAACTAAAACCTCTTGAAGAGTCATCTAACTGCGGAGAAGAAACCCCTAAATCCATTAGTACACCATCAACCTTTCCAAACCAGCCATATTGCTTAACAACGCTTTCCAATTCAGAAAAACAGCCGTGATGTAAAGAAAATCGTGGATCTTTACGCATTTCCTCGGCATAAACTGAATTAATAGCGGCTAAATCACGATCAAAGGCTAATAATCTCCCATCTTCACCTAATTGTTTCAATATCCCTCGGCTATGCCCACCGCGTCCAAAAGTACAATCAATATAAATACCATTAGGCTTTATATTTAAAGCTTGTAGTGACTCCTCAAATAAAACAGATAAATGCTGCATTAAAAAGATAAGGAGCTAAGCTCTTCAAGGTCAGATGCAGAAACATCATCCGCTTTCATTAATTCGCTCTCTTTCTCACCCCAGGCAGGTGCACTCCAAACTTCAAATTTATTTAACTGACCCACTAAAATGATATGCTTTTCCATTCCTGCAAAGGTTCTTAATTTTTCAGGCAATAACAGTCTTCCTTGAGTATCCATCTCACACTCCGTAGCATTTCCAATTAAAAAACGCCGTAGTCTTCCGGCCATTTTATTTAACGCGGGTAATTTACTAATAGTTAGTTCTAACTTTTCCCATTCCGGTAAAGGGTATAACCAAAGACATCCTGCTTCGCCCACACATCGTTCATCCATTGCGATTGTTACTATCATTTGACACTCGCAACTTTCCTGTAACTCCGCCCGATAACGAGTAGGAATTGCAATACGCCCCTTAACATCAAGATTGATAGCACTTACACCACGAAACACAAATCACCCACAATTAAACAAAAAAATCCCTTTTTCACCACTTTTCACCACTTAGCAACAACTATAGATTTCTATTTATAGTCAGTCAAGACCGATTCGTATTTAAATCTTTGTTTTTTTACAATGCCTTAGCTCTATTTTATAACAATGCTTCATAAGGCAACTTTTTTTAAAAAAAAACTAATTCTTTATCATAAGGTTAGTGGCACAAGCTAATTTTTTACTTAAGAAAGTTAGAAGGTTGTCAGTAAGCAATAAAAACAATACATAAAAAGGAGATTTAAACTTTTTAACCGCACTATTTACCAAGAATTTGGCAAAAGTAATAATCCTCTGAATAACAAACAAAAAATAGAGGAAATTAAGGCGTAAAAAGATAATTAAGGACGAGTCACAGAAAAAAATTTATGGGAGAGGTTTCAGCAACTAACATATAACAGCTACTGTTTCTACAGACTTTAAACCAAAAGGCGCAGACCAAAAGTCGATAAATAAGAACAAAAGAAAAAATTAATTACCCACCGAAACAGGTGGATTGAAAAAGTACAAAAAGATTTTACTTAATTTAGCTTAGAAAAAAATAAAAAAGAGTTGGCCTATAAGCCGGGTTCTGTCGAGAACAGCCATTCATCTAGGCCGTTAGTCACCTAACAGCTCAAGCAATCTACCCAGAGGCCACGCGGGCCACGTGTCTGCCTCTCTATTTGATCTTGCTCCAGGTGGGGTTTACCCTGCCACTGCTGTTACCAGCAAGCGCGGTGCGCTCTTACCGCACCATTTCACCCTTACCCAGCCTCTGAAACCTAGTTTCAGGTGCTGGGCGGTATATTTTCTGCGGCACTTTCCATAGGCTCACGCCTTCCAGGCGTTACCTGGCACCTTGCCCATTGGAGCCCGGACTTTCCTCCGCTTTATTTTGCAATAAAACAGCGACTGCTCAGCCAACTCTTGACTGTATTGTACCGTAAAGACAACTGTTAATGATTAATAAATCCGCAAAATAATAATCCCTGTCTATACTTTAAGCTTAAATCAATCAACTAATAGTATTAAGCTAAAAACAACAAACATGACTGAAGAACTCTCTAAAAACAAGTTCCAGAATTAATTCCCTCTTCAGATAAAAAGCACACCGAAAAACTCGAGCAAAGGCAACAAGATGTAACAAAAGAAAAGACTTTACCCATCCATTATTTTTAATGAAAGAGTCGTAGCTATAAGCTCGCATACTTACAGAGGAGTATGCCCTTATTATACAAATTCAGGAGCAACCATTTATGGAGTTATCTAAAAAACTAAATCAGTGGCAGAATGCGCAACTTATTGACAGTGTTACTGCCGATAAAATTATTGAATTTGAAAAGCAACAATCAAAGCCTATTGCTCTCTGGGCATTTGGAGGTTTAGGCGCTTTTGCCATTATTTTAGGGTTAGTGTCCGTTGTGGCTTCTAATTGGATGCAAACACCCAACTGGATAAAATTAACAGTCGACTTAGTTTTATGTCTTATTATCGCGTTAACTTTGTATCGTGTTATTTTGCAAGAAAACCTCAGTGCTCGTAGCCAATGGACACAGGAAATATTAGTTATTTTTTATTATGGTTTTACGCTGGCCTCTATGGCACTCATTGGCCAAACCTACCAACTGGGTGGTAGCATCGCAAAATTGCTACTGGTGTGGACGCTGGTGACCCTTCCCATTGTATTATTAGGCCGTGGGAAATTTCTCTCCATTTTATGGATTGCAGGTGCAAGTGTCACGTATACACTTAACCTAGAAGTCATCAATAACTTTATAGAAACATTTACTTATCAACGTTATCTTTGGGAGTCTTTGGTTACTGCCTTATATGCCTTGACACCTTTCTTTTTTATATTGCTATCTCGCATTCCTTGGTTAATAAAAAACAGGCCAGTTATGGCAGGTGAACTTTCACGCTGTAGCTGGTTGGCGATTATCATTGGCGGCTGGTTTTGTCAGTTTATGTGGTATGAGCGCATCTTTGGCTCAGCGCAAGCAACAAAATCACTCCAACTATTTCTAGTTATTTGTTTTTTTGCCTCTACGGTGATGATAGTATTTATTCCCAAGCTTTATCCCACCCGAACAAAAAAGGCTCAACTAGCAATGCGTATTGTATTAATTGCCACCTTCATCATCGGTGCTAGCGCATTGTGGCATGAACGTTCTTACCCTGTTATTGGTGCATTAAGTAATGTTGCTTATATGATTGTTTTGACATGGGCAGCCCTTCAAACACATTCCATCAGGCTATTTAATATTATGACAGCGCTCATCTGTATACGCCTACTTTTCATTTACTTCGAAGTCTTTGGCTCAATGTTAGAAACCGGTATTGGCTTAGTGGTGGGCGGCGTTATAACACTACTCGTAGTTTGGGGCTGGTTTAAAAAGGCAGGATCATTAGCTCAGTATTTTGGGCTTTCTCAACAAGATAAAGTAATGTGAGGTACAAAGTGATTAATAAAAAACTGTTACTGATTGTTATGCTCCCTTTTATTTTATTATGTTTGCTGATTGCGCGTGCTGAATTCCATTTAAGCAGAGGGACGCAATGGGACTTTGCTATTACCGGCTATGATCCTCGTGATTTATTGCGTGGCCACTATTTACGTTTTAGACTGGCCTATGACTGGAAAACACCACGAAATAAATGCAGTAGCAAACAAAACTGTTCTTATTGTTTAACCAAAGTCGGCAAGCAAGCCCCTAAAGTACAGAAGATTGACACCCCTCTCGCCAAACAATGTGATGGTTTTATGCAATACGATGATCGTCAAGAGCTTTTAAACCGGTTTTATATTGCTGAAAATAACGCTAAATTAGCAGAGGATTTATTGCGCCAAGCGAGGCTGGATAATACCGCTTATTTAAGAGTCTCTATCAATAAAGAAGGCGTACCTCACATTGTTGATTTGCTTATTGGTGGACAATCATTAAAGACGCTACTATCGAAGTAACTACCTGACACTGGTGAAGCGATAGACGGACTTACTAATCGAAAAGCCTGCTCAAATGAAAGGAAGCAAGTCTTTCAATTGACTGCAAAAAAGCCCGGGCTCCCTTTTTTTCCGTTAATGCTTCAAAACCCCCAATAAAATGGCTATATGTGCTATTTCAGCAATGCTGGATACTTGTAACTTTTTCTTAATCTGCGTGATATAGTTTGCTACTGTTTTATACCCTAGGCACAATTCCACAGCTATTTTATGTGCCGTTAAACCCTTTGCCAACAACCGAAATACATCAAACTCTCTCGCTGAAAAAGTTTGAATAATCGACTGGAAATCATGCTGTTCCAAAACTTCATCAGTATTTTTTTTAAGTAACCCATCCTCAACATAAGCTTGTCCATTATAAATAGCTTCTATGGTCTCGGGTAATATTTCAGGCGCGCTATTTTTAGTAATGTACCCATTTGCACCTGCATTTAGAGCTCTATTCACATAGACCTTTTCATCATGCACGCTAAAGACCAAAATCTTTACTTTTTTATGCCGTAAGACTAAACGCTTGATCGTTTCTAAGCCCCCGATGCCCGGCATAGATAAATCCAGCACAACAACATCAGGCAAGCAGGATGGATAAAGTTGAATAGCTTGCTCCCCACTCTCGGCTTCAGCTACCACTTCAATATTGAGTGAAGTAGCCAATAACAGCTTAAAACCAGCCCTTACCACAGCGTGATCATCGACTAACAAAACTTTAATTTTACATTTCATACTAAGGGAATTTCCGCCGTAATTTGCATACCTTTGTTAACTTCTGTATGTATTTTAAAATGACCATTTAATAATTTCACTCTTTCTTCCATCCCCAACAGACCAAACCCAGAGCTTAATTGATCAAGATCACAACCTCGCCCATTATCAGTAACAGTCAAAACCAATCTATCTGGACCTGCTTTGACTTGAAGGCTGACAGTAACCTGACTGGCTTGTGCATGACGAATGCTATTAGTTAGACTTTCTTGTATAACCCGGAAAATTTGTATCACCGTGGTTTGTTCTATATAGTCAACTGCATCATCATAATGCAGAATAAATACAGTTGATGCACTTCGGTCCTCCCAGTGCTGAAGCAGGTCCTCTAACGTAGCTTTCAAGCCTAGCTCTGTCAGTATTAAAGGGTGTAACTGCTTCATCATTGAGCGAACAACTGTTACTAAATGGTCACAAATTTCTATAATAGATATAGTGATTTGTTGGGCATCAGCTTTTTCATGAGCGGCTGTCACGGCCATTACCTTGATGGCTGTTAAGGATTGACCAAACTCATCATGTAATTCTTGAGATAAAAGCCGCCTTTCCTCCTCTTGAATTTCCAATGAATGCTGAGTCAATGCTCGGTTTTTCTTTTCAGTTTTGTCCAATACATCAGTCATATGATTAATGGCTTTAGCTATATCATCATATTCTTGGATTGCAAATCCCATTAGCTTGTTCTGATAATCTCCCGTCTCAATAGCTTTTAGGTGTTCTACAATTGAGTGAATGGATTTTATCGTTTTATTAAACACTGCTTGCACTGAAAGAAATGTCAAGAGAACAAGAACGACCAAAGAGGTAAAGAATGCAATATTTTCTTGCCAAGCCTCGGAAATCTCATCCATTGGGTTAGCTTGAATAATTAGTTTTAATAGTAATCCATTACGTACTTCAATTGGATATTCTATTTTTGGGTACTCTCCTTTCACTAAATTAATAAACCAGTCAGGTGGTGTTTCATCTGTCTTATTTACTGAGTGGTGAGTGGAGATATTCACTATCTCACCTGTCGAAGTTTTTAGTTGAATTTTTAGATGCCTTGTCTGCTCCAAGTGACTCAAACGAAACAACCAGTCAGTCTGGTGGGTTTTATTGGATTCCACTCCAATTTTAATTAACTGCAGAACTAAACTAATAGAGGAATCAACCTCATTATTGACCGATTGCCGTGCCTGCCAAATACCAATAGAACCACCTAAAAGAAAAATAGATAATGAAATCAATAAAATTCTGACACTAATTTGATAACGTAAGCTCATTGGGAAAATTTCCTTATTTTTGGGTGATATTCCAGTCAGACACTGAAAGATGCTATCTTGACACACCATTATAAAATTATACAAGGTTTACCCTGAAGCGAATTTTAGCGACGCTGTTATTGTTAACGAGCAGAAAGGGGTCGGGGCTTGATTATTGCCTTTTTATTGTGTTATTCACTCAACTAAAGCAGTCTCTTTGGTTGCATTTTTCTCTGCGCAAGAGTCAAGACCCGACCCCGTAAGCTTTTGCCAGGTATTCGTGAAGCCGAAGGCTAGCGAAAGGACAAGGTTAATATCTCGAGGTGTTCAAGATGGTTTTAAGCAACTTCTGGTATAACGTGGTGAAACTATACAGTTACTTACATCATGGCTCATTTAAAACCTTTTATAAAGTGGGACGGACCATATATGACAACTTTTCGTTTTTCTTTTTCAATTAACTAATTTGTGTCACAAGACAGAAAATGTTTTAGAAAATACTTAAATACAGTTAGAATACCCCCTCGGTATCTCCTGTAGCGTTCGATTAGTGCTGGGTGTTTCCTGAACCTGTTTTTACCCCGGAAGCGGATTCAAGTTTGTGGTGTGCATGCCTGTTTTATACGGGAAGCCTGATCAGCTGATGAAGCCTCCACTTGAACCTCCGGTTCAAGGACGAAGGTACGAGACGGCGCAGGTGGGAGGTACCCACCCCATTTATAAAGATAATTTAAAGTCTAAGCCGCCAGTTTTCTAGTGAGAAGCTGTGAATTTATTAACTTTTATTCCCACCTCTCTAGCAAAGAGGTATTAGGGGGGAGAGGTTTGAGCCTTAAAAATAAAACCTTTTATTTCAATGAGTTATTTTTTATAAAATCCCCCTCAACCCCCATTTTTCAAAGGGGGGGACTAAAAGAATGATTTTTTCACAGCCTCTGAGTGTTGGTTTGCCTTATTGTGTACTCAGAGCTTTTGATGTTTCTCCTCAATCATACTGTCAATTTGCGTCATAACATCTGCACTGGCATCTTCTGAAGATTGCATCTGGAGAATAATATCATCTAATAGTTCAGGGTTATCAATCCAGTTCTCACGTGAAGTTGCATAAGCTTGTTGAGTATAATTATGCACATCGCCATGGGGTAAATCCAAGCTAGCATAAGCATGAGTTCCTCTAAAATTCTGATATCCTATTCCTTCGTAATACCACTTACCTAGACGGCAACTATGATTATCCACACTAATAGCATCTGCCTGTGAACAGGGTTCTGAATTTTCTATAGCAACGTAGCCATTTTGCTTATATATAATATGATCAAGCTTAGTCAGTAAGCCAAAACTTTTATCTTTAGCATAGCTAATATAATCAATAGAGGCTTTAGCTGATTCAGAGAGTCCAGAGAATTGGGTTTTAAATGAGTTAACTTGCTGCATTATCTCTTCTGATAAATTAGATGAACTTTCAGCCTCTGAATGCATTTGTTCAACCCGTTTATTAAATGAGGTTAAGGTCTGAGAAACTTCTAAAGCAGCATTTTTGGTATGCTCTGATAAGCTTTTAACTTCATCAGCAACGACAGCAAATCCTCGGCCATGTTCTCCTGCTCTAGCTGCCTCAATAGAGGCATTTAAAGCTAAAAGGTTGGTTTGGTCAGCTATTCC
>VAPL010942337.1_pt1 | contig 19160 bp, 17 predicted proteins | sample 3395061 | NCBI WGS metagenome assembly VAPL01 (sample SAMN08290444, study PRJNA428436) | hydrothermal vent metagenome | isolation source: Deep-sea hydrothermal vent chimney 2 | place: Pacific Ocean: Juan De Fuca Ridge | depth 2182 m m | reverse complement strand
GCGTCATCCGGGCCTTGCAGGGTCCCGACCATATGGCCGGCCTTCGCAAGCGCCGCGACGGCATCGATTGCCCCTTTTCGGCAGGCGAACGCGCAGCGCCAGCCGCGCCCGGCCAACGCCTCGGCAAGGGCCAGGCAGCGGGTTACATGGCCGGCCCCGATGGCCGGCGAAGCATCGGTCCGGAAGATGGCCAGCGGTCGCTTTTTGTTACGTTCGCCGTTCATCAGGCGGCCTCGTCAATAATGAATCTGGCGATGGCTGCCTCGGCGGCTGCCGGATTCGGGCCGATAAAGCGTTCCGCGTAATCCGTGGCGAACCGTTCGGGGAAAACGCTGGTCGAGGAGTCCGGATCCAGAGATTCACGGATCAGCCTGGCCAGGCCTTCCCGGTCCGTCGCCAGCGGCCAGTCGATATCGCCGGCCGCCGGCAACCCCACGAACAGGTCGTCGGCGAACTGGTTTTCCCGGCTGCCGCCCTCAAGGAAAATCGGATCGTAGTAAATGGTCGGCCAGCCGGCATACAGGGTCTGGTAAAAGACGCTGGAAAAGGCCGTTACCGCCACATCGTGTTGCACAAGGGTTTCGTTGATATCGCCGTTGCCGTCCCAGTTTATCAGGTCGAAAACGCCGAGGCTGCGGGCCAGTTGCTTTTCCAGCCGGTGCGTATGGTGGGGGTGGCCGCGATAGGTGGCGCTCCAGCCCTGTTCCGCCAGTTCCCTGAACACCATGAACACGTCCAGCAAATGGCGCTCGCTTGACCTGGACCGCGACGCCGTGGCGTGGCCGGGAAAACCGCAACCCAGAATCAACAGTCTTTTGCCGTGACAGGCCGGGCGTTTGCCGCGCACCGGGTTCATCTGCCCGGTCAACGGATTGCCCAGCGCCGGCCGGCGCGGTTTCCGGTGTTCCGGTAACTGGCCCCCGTATTCCGCCTGATGGTCGGTGCCGCTGGCGATGTAGGTCACGTGCGGGCTGTTGAAGCCCATGCCGAAAGAGGGCGAGCGGAAGGTGTTCATGCCGTGCCCGACGTAATAGATGGGTATTCCGGAATTCCGGTTCATGTCGGCCAGCGCCCCCATCAGGAAACCGGCCTCGCCATTGATAAGCAGCGCCGAAAACCCGGACACCCGTTGCAGTTTGCGGGCCTGCGCCATAATCACCAGATTTTTCCACAGCAGCGCCCCGGCGACGGCGGCGGCGGCGCGGGCCAGCAGGGGGCCGTAGTCGATGCCGTTCAGGCTGGCCAGGTCCGGCCCGGCCGCCGCCCGGCCGATCCCGGCCAGATGCTTCAGGGTCGCCCGCGCCGTCCTGATTTCGGCCAGGCCGGGCAGCGCCGGCAGGTGGTCGTAGCGCAGCGCCTGTGTGCCTTCGATCCCGATACGATTGACGCACAGGCGAAATTTACCGCTGTCGGCCAGTTCGCGGACCAGCAGTTCGGTGCCGCGCCCGATGAAGACATAAAATACCGGCCTGGTATCCTTCCTGAATCTGGCGGCGAACATTTTCAGACGACTGGCCAGCCAGTCCAGTCGAAAACCGCCGACGAAGGACTTGCACAAGCGGGCCAGCGAGACCTCGAATTCCCGCAGAATCAGCGGCGGCAGCGGGTCGGCCGGTTCCAGCCGCCGGCTTTCGCGGCCAAGGGCCGTCGCCACATATTCGGCCAGTTCCCCAAGGGGCCGATATTCGGGCCGGACCCGGTCCATGCCCTCGCCATCGGTCAGGTCGAAATAGACGGTTTCGGCGGCGGCGAATTTTTCCAGCGCCAGGCGCAGTATTTCCCCGGTCCGGATAACGTAGGCCGGCAACACCAGGCGGCCGATTTCCCAGTCAAGAAGTTTACCGAAGGAAATATCGCCGACCCGGGTCACGTCACGACCGTCGGCGAAATACCAGCCGTCCATAAACCGGCTACCCGTCCGGTCGATCTGGTGCGACGTTTCGGGGTTCAACATGGCCTCTCCCCACAGGGCCTGAATGTTTCCATCCGCCAGTCGCCCGGTCCACTTTCCTTCCGGGTCCTGGCCGGGGCGCAGGTAGACAACGACGTCGCCGGACTGCGGCGGGCGGGCCAGCCGCCCGAGCGCCGCAAGCGGGGTGCGGTCGAGAAAATAAAGGTTCATCAGAGGCGCACCGGTATTCCCTGCTTCGCCATGAAAAGCTTGGCTTCGCGCGGTGTCTGCTGGGTAAAATGAAAGATGCTGGCCGCCGCCACGGCGGAGGCATTGGCGTCGCGGATTACATCGACCATGTCCTGATAGTCCTTCGCGCCGCCGGAGGCGATAACCGGAATCGAGACCGCTTCGGTTATGCCGCGGACAAGATCGGTGTCATAACCTGCCATCGCGCCGTCCCGTTCGATCGATGTAATCAGGATTTCCCCGGCCCCCGCCTGTTCGGCCCGCCGGGCGACGGTGACCGGGTCAAGGCCCGTCGGCCGGGAACCGGACAGGATAAAGACCTCGTAATCGCCGTTGTCATGGCGACGGGCATCGATGGAAACGACGACACACTGGGACCCGAACTGGGCTGAAACCTCGGCGATGAAATCCGGCCGGGTCACCGCCTGGGTGTTGATCGCCACCTTGTCGGCGCCGGCCCGCAGCAAATCGCGGACATCGTCGATGGAACGGATGCCGCCGCCGACCGTCAGCGGCATGAAGCAGTCGTCGGCCAGGTCGTCGATCAGGTTGAAATCGGGCGATCTGTTTTCCGGACTGGCGGAAATATCCATGAACACCAACTCATCGACCTCGCGGGTATTGTAAACGGCGATAGCCGGCAGCGGCTGGCCGACCGGGCGCCATGAATCGAACCCGACGCCCTTGACCAGACTGTGATCACGGTAGAGCAGGGTCGGAATGACGCGGGTTTTCAGCATGGCGCGGCGAAATCCGCGGCCATGAAATTTTGCAGCAGCCGGAATCCCGGCTTCTGGCTTTTTTCCGGATGGAACTGGACGCCGAAAATATTATCCCGCCCGACCATGGAAACGAAACCGCCGCAATACGGCGTTCGCCCCTGAATATCGACCGGGTCATTACATTCGAGATAATAGCCGTGCACGAAATAGAAATCCTTGCCGTCCTCGATACCGCCCAGCAGGGGGGCCGGCCTGTCCGCCACCCTGCCGACTTCGTTCCAGCCCATATGCGGGACCCGCTCGCCACCGGTCGGCCGCAGGCGTTTGACGGTACCGGAAATCCAGCCTAGGCCCGCCGTTTCGCCGCCTTCCAGGCTGTGCCCGGCGATCAGGTGCATGCCCAGGCAGATCCCCAGAAACGGCGTCTTGTTGACGCGTACCGCGTCGTCCAGCGCCTTGTCCATGCCGTGTTCGCGCAAATTCGCCATGGCCCGGGGGAAGGCCCCGACGCCGGGCAGAATAATGCGGTCGGCCCCGTCCAGACCGTCCGGCCTGCCGGTAACGACAACATCGCCGCCGCATTTTTCTACCGACCGGGCGATGGAATCCAGATTGCACAGGCCGTAATCGATGATGACAACAGCGGTCATGGGTTGTCGGAATTTATCTTTATCAGGCAGCCGTCCAGATCCTTGATCAGTTGGCCGCGGTTATCCGTTTTGAAGACCTTTTTATTGGTGAAGCGATCACAGATTTTGATGAATTCTTCGACCGTCAGGCCCATCGGCGCGAGGATTTCCGCCAACGGTTTGCCCAGATAGGTCCATGGAAAGCGACCGTCCCGTTTTTGCACTATTTCAAGGGCCTCGCCGCGCGCCAGCCGGCCATGGCGTATCAGGGTGCAGGCCTGCGTGGTGGCCCGCCCGAAGCCGTATTTCAGATACATGAAATATTCATGCAGGCCGTTGATGTGGTTATCCAGGTTTTCGTAATTGACCATCTGGTTTTCAATAACCGTCGGGTAAACTTCCATTCCGTGGGCCTGGGCGATCAAGGCATTCTGCTGTCCGTCCCAGGGCAGATAATACCCCAGCAGAAGGCCGGTCACGCCGACCCGTTGCAAGTCCGCGTCATCGGGGTACATGAATTGTTGCAGGTCGCGACGGCGGATGCCGTCCTGGCCGATCAGGTCGGTCGGTCGCATGCCCTGCAGGCCGCCGAATTCTTCCAGCCAGCGGCGGGTCAGTACATTATTATCGGATGCCGCTGCCGGGCCGCCGTATTCGAATTGCGAATTTTCGGCCCAAATCAACAACGGAATATTCATCTGCACGGCGATGCGGACGGGAATGGTGAAAATGGTCGCGTGTTCCGCCCACGAGGCATCGCCGACCTGGCTCAGACCCAAGCGGGCTATCTTGCCGCGAATTTTCGGATTAATGGAAATCTCGATGAAATCGACGCCTAGCCGCTTCAAGTTATCGATGTTTCTGCGGCCTAGATCGGACATCTGGTCCGGATGGGCGTTGACGCACAGCGGATTCATTCCAAGTTCCAACATCTTGATGACCTGATAGTGGCTGTCCTTGCCGCCGCTGACCGGGATAATGCAGTCGTAGTCGCTGCCGTCTTGCGAACGATAGCGCTCGAGAATTTCCAGTAACTGTTTCTCGCGTGCCTGCCAATCGATCGTCGGTCGCTTGTCATAATTGCGGCAGGCCGAACAGATCAGTTCGTCATCTATGTGCAGATCGGGACGGGTTTCCGGCATGACGCAACGCGAGCAATATCTAATCAATGTTCAGCCTTTCTTGTGGTGGAAACGGATGGCGCCGCCGCCAGGCCCGAATTCAATTTTTCGATGTCGGGCCGGGCCGCCAGAAAATCCAGAATATCGGCAGTGGTGAACCTGGGGTCACGCCGGTAAAGCCCTTCGTAGACGCCCTTTATCATATCGAAGTCGGCCTGTTCGTCGACCGTCCAGCGCTTGCCCGACAGGTCCGGCCGGTTGACCACGGAGCCCAGGCTAAAGCGTTCCGGCCGCCGCCAGATATAGGGCAGGACGTGTTCCCGTTCGAACCCGTCCCCGGCGTTGCGCCAGGCGTCTTGCAGACTTTCGAACGATACCACTTCCACATCCAGCCCCTGCGGCCAGGTCCGCCGCAGCGTGTTGCTGGTGAAATCGTGGCCGCCGGCCAGGTGCTGCTCGACGGCCCGGTCGATAACCGTGCCATCGGCCAGCGGGCAGTCGCCGGTCAGGCGGACAACATGATCGGCGTCGAATTTCCGGGCGGCCTGATAGTAACGGTCCAGGACATCATCCAGCGAACCCCGGAAACAGGGTACGTTCAGGCGCCGGCAAAGATCGGCGATCGGCTGGTCGTCATCGCCATCGCTGGTGGCGACAATCAGGCCGTCAATCTTGCCGGACCGTCGCACCCGTTCAATTTGCAGCGCCAGCATGGGCCGTCCGAGAATTTCCCTGAGCACCTTGCCGGGCAGCCGGCTGGAGCCCATGCGGGCCTGCAAAATGGCGATAATTTTCATCGGCCGACGCGGGATTTCATGTCCTCGAACGCATCATAGACCCGCCGCCTCAGGCCGGGGTCTACTTGTTCCCAGGAAAAATGGCGGTCCTTTTCCGGTTCTTTGACCAGGCCCAGGATTTTTTCTGTCTTTGGCCCGAACCGGCGACCGTAGCGGCGGCACAGGTCGCCGAATATCTCTGCCGGGCGGGTCACGAAGTCATCGTAATCGACAACCGTGACGCGGTCCTGCCGGGGCAGGTTTTCATAACCCCTGGCGTAAACGTAGCAGCACCGCTCGACCGGATTCATGGCGGTAAATTCCTTCGCGTCTGCCGGGGCGATCCAGCTTGGCAGGAAAAAATCTCCCTCGCGGCGATAGGGCGGGTAGGTCCACGGACCAAGCAGCGATTGATCGCTGTACGACCGCTTGCGCACGAACGATCCGATAACGCTTTCCGGCTTGCGCAGCATGACCAGCAGGTTAATTCCGCGATAATAGTCCATCACCCCGGCCATGAACGGCGACAGGTCGGGAACCTTGATGACGATCCGCCGTTCGTGGGCGGCCTCGAGAATTTCATTTCGCGTCCGCGTGCGCCCCAGACGGTCGGCGATTTCGGCATCGGACTTGGACATGCGGACGCAGGAATAATCGTTTTCATTGAAATTCAGGAACCGCCCGGCCAGGGCGTTGAATAGAAATTCTTCCACCAGATAGGTTTCGAACTGAAGACGCCAGTCGTCTTTGGCCATTGTTTCGATAGCCGGAATCAGCGCGTACAGCATCAGCGGTTCGAAGGCGTATTCGGTTTTGACCAGGGAATCGAAAAGACTGCCCAGAATGCGCGTGCCGCTACGCCCCGGACCGCCGATCAAAATGGTGTTGTCGGTAAGTTCGCGGGACTTGGGGTACAGTGACAGGGCGGTGTTTGTCATTTTGGTTCAGGTCCGCTTCAGGGCCGATTCGATGGCCGCCACCACCCGTTCCGGGTCGTCGTCGGCCATTGCCGGAAACAGCGGCAGGCTCAGGCATCTGGCGTAATAGGCCCGGGCCCCCGGCAATTCGGTTTTTCCATACAGGTCCCGGTAATAGGGCTGGCTGTGAACGGGAATATAATGGACCTGACTGCCGATGCCTTGTTTCTTAAGCCGCCCCATCAGTTCGGCGCGACCGATTCCGGCGCCGTTGAAATCGAACAGCGCCACATATAAATGCCAGGCCGGGCGGCATCCGGGCATGTGCGCCAGGGGGCGCACAACAGGATTTAATGGGGCCAGCAATTGATCATATCGGGCCGCCAGCCGGCGGCGGCGTTCGACGAAACCGTCCAGTTTGCCTAATTGGCTGAGGCCGAGGGCGCAGTGGATATCGCTGGCCCGGTAGTTGAAACCGATTTCCGGCATTTCGTAAATCCACGGATCGGCGGCGCCGTCGCGGACCATGCCGTGACTGCGCAATTTACCCATTCGGGCGGCCAGGGCGGGATCGTTGGTGGTCACCGCACCGCCCTCGCCCATGGCCACGGTTTTCACCGGGTGAAACGAAAAGGCCGCCATCTCGCCGTCCCGGCAACTGCCGACCGCAGCCTCGCCGCCGCGGCCCGGATAGGCCGCACCCAGGGCGTGGCTGGCGTCTTCGATAACGGTAACGCCATGGCGGCGGGCGATTTCGGCGATGCCCGCCAAATCCGGACTTTGCCCGGCCAGGTGCACCGGCAGCACCGCCTTGATCGCCGCGCCATGTTCGGCGATGGCCCGTTCCAGGTCTCGCGGACGCATCAGCCCGCTGTCCGCATCGACATCGCAGAACACCACATCGGCCCCCACATAGCGCACCGCGTTGGCGGTGGCCAGGAAGGTAATGGTCGGGACCACCGCCTTGTCGCCGGGGCCAAGCCCCATGGCCATGGTCGCCAGATGCAGCGCCGCCGTGCCGCTGGAACAGCTGACGGCGAAATCGGCGCCGGTGATTTCGGCCAGGCGGCCCTCGAAGGCCTCGACCGCCGGGCCGGTCGTCAGGAAGTCGCCGCGCAGCACCCGGGCGACCGCCTCGATGTCGTCTTCATCGACCCGATGCCGGCCATAGGGAAGGAAGCGGTCGGCCAATTCAGTCATTCGCCAACAGGGCGTGCAGGGCCGGGCCGTCGAGCCAATCGGTGTTGCCGTCGCTGGTATAGATGAAGTCTTCGGCCACCGGGCGGGCGCCTTCGACGGGCCCCAGGTCTTCGTCCCAGAAGTTGAAGGCCGGCAAAATCACATAGCGGTCATCCAGTTCCACCGTGTTGCGGGCGTCGTCCTGGGTAATCATGATTTCGTGCAGTTTTTCGCCGGGCCGGATGCCAATGTTGCGGTGGGGGATGCCCGGTGCCATGGCGTTGGCCAGTTCGGTCATGCTCATGGAAGGTATTTTCGGGACGAACACCTCGCCGCCCTTCATCAGGGCCAGGCTGGACAGCACGAAATCGCAGCCCTGGCGGACGGTGATCCAGAACCGGGTCATCCGTTCATCGGTGATCGGGATGCTGTCGGCCCGTTCGGCGAGCAGTTTCCTGAACAGCGGGATCACACTGCCCCGCGAACCCAGGACATTGCCATAACGCACCACGCTGAAGCGCGCCCCGCTGGCGCCGCTCAGGTTATTGGCGGCGACAAAAATCTTGTCCGACGCCAGTTTGCTGGCGCCATACAGGTTAACCGGATTGGCCGCCTTATCGGTGGACAGCGCCACGACCTTCTCGACGCCGGATCGAATCGCCGCCTGAACGATGTTTTCGGCGCCGTATACATTGGTCTTGATGCATTCCATGGGATTGTATTCGGCCGTCGGCACCTGCTTCATGGCGGCGGCGTGAATAACCACATCGACCCCCATCATGGCCATTTCCAGGCGGTCCCGGTCACGCACGTCGCCAATGAAAAACCGCAGCGATTGCCGGCCCTTGAATTTGGCGCTGTTCTGCATGTCGTATTGCTTGAGTTCGTCGCGGGAGAAAATAATCGTCTTCTTCGGCCGATAGCGGTTCAGCAGATTATCGACAAAGGCCTGGCCGAAGGAGCCGGTGCCGCCGGTGACCAGAATCGACTTGCCGTTCAGGTCGGGCATGGTGTGATCGAAGGTATTTTGCGATGCGGACATTATTGCCTCTTTCGATAAATGGCTGGATCGAACGACCATCACATAACGCTGTTTGACGGCCGGTAACCGGAATTTTTCCACGCTACCGCACTCCGGGTGAAAACACCCCCGGAGCGCCCGGGCTTCAGTCGATGGACCGAACCGTTTCCCGGCCTGTGCCTAGGCGCAGGCCCGGACCGCTTCGATCGGCGCCCGAACCCTGACCTGACGGCCAAGCAGATCGAGCAACACGACGACACGTTGGTTGTCGTCAAGGCTGTCGAATAAACCGGTCTGTTCGCAAAGCGCGCCGTCGATCAGTTGTACCCGGTCACCCTTGTTGAACCGGCATTTCAGTTTGCCGACGATCATTCCGTTTTCGTCTTCGCTGTGGCGCAATTCATCGATGATGGCGCCGTTTAGCAGGCTCGGACGACCGTCAAGGCAGACCAGATGATTGATTCCGATAGTCGAATTAATGGCCCGCCAGCGGCTGTTTTCGGGGCCCAGCCCGACGAACAGGTAACGCGGAAACAGCGGCCTTGGCACCAGTTCCCGGCGCCGGGCGTGCCGCCGCAGTTTCATATACCGGGGCAAATAGACCGAAAATCCCTGGCGGCGCAAATGGGCCGCCGCCGTATTTTCCGCGTTGACCCGGGTGTTGGCGACATACCAGTCGATCATTCGGGCGCCCCGCCTATGCTGGTGCGGGAAATATTCAGCAGCCTGGGGGCCAGAATCCGTTCCTGCGGCACCATGGTTTTCAGCCGGTCAAATTTTTCCTGTGACGCCGTCAAATCGACGATAACGAAAGCGTCGATCTTGCCCAGGTCTTCCAGTCTGGTGAACACCGGCAATTCAGAGAAAGCCTCGACATCGCTGTCCTGTTCGAAAAATCCGGCAAATTCGACCGGATATTCCCGCGCGCACAGGATGGCGATTTCCGCCAGATCGCCCATACCGACCAGCGCGACGCGGCCCCACTCCCGGGCGGCGCAAACGTCGAACACGTCTTCGCATTGGGTCCGGGCGTGACGGAAAAAATTAAACGACATGGTCAGGTATCGCGCCGTCAATTCGCTTTTTTCGGCGAACCCCTTGGGCGTCAGGTAATAGGCGTAACGATTGGCCGGGGCCTGGGAAACCTTGACCAGGCCCTTTTTGACACAGCGTTTCAGGTAGGCGTTGGCCAGGCCCAGCGCCACCCCAAGATCCTTCGCCATGGACCGCTGGGTGGCGCCGCTGTTTTCGTGGACGGCGTTAAGAATGCCCAGCGTAATTTCGGTCTCGCTGTCCGTGGATGAATTGATGAGCTTCGAATCGTTCAATGCCGCCTCTGCCTCCGGGACCGCGTTCACGGCGCGAACACTACTCCGTTCACGATATGAACGTCAAGCCAAAAAGCGGCTAAAGGCGTTATTTTTTATAGCCTTACGACGGTTCCGGACCGATCCACCCGTTTTCAATCAGGTGCCCGATCACCGCATCGACGGCCTGATCGCGGGACAGGGCGTCGGTATCCACGACAAGGTCGGGATCGTCGGGCGCCAGGTATTCCGAATTCAGCCCGATCAGGGTATCGATTTCGCCCCTGCCGGCCCTGGCGTACAGGCCCTTGGGGTCGCGCCCGGCACAAACGTCGATGGGGCATTTAACATAAACGATAATCAGGTTTTCGACCGTTTCGCCGATGTGGCGGCGGGCATCCGGGTTGGCGCTCAGCGCCGAAACGATGACATTGAGCCCGGCCCCGGTGGTCTTGTTAGCCAGGTGGGTCAGGGTCGAGACAACCCGCAGCCGGTCCTTTGGCGCGAAGCCCAGGGCGTCGCCGAAAAAATCCCGGACCTCGTCACCGTCGTAGTGCATGGCCGGCACGCCGGCCCGCCGCAGCCGCCGCAGCAGCAGTTCGGCCAGCGTCGTCTTGCCGCTGGATGTCGGCCCCATTAGCCACAGGGTGAAACGGCGTTCGGCGGACCGGCCCATTCAGTTCCCCAGAATTTCGGCGATAGAGGTATTGGATGTCCACTTTTCCGTTTCCTTGATCAACCGGCGAACCATTTCGACGGCCCGAACCGGGTGCTTGCCGATCGCCGTTTCGGCGGCCAGCACCAGGCCGTTGGAACCCATCAACACCGTGCTGACCACGTCGTTGAGTTCGGCCCTGGTCGGGGCGCTTCTGACAATCATCGATTCCAGCAGGTTGGTGGCGACATAGACCGGTGTCGAACTGGCCCGCGCCATGGAAATTATACGGCGCTGGATAAACGGTATTTTTTCAATCGCCACCTTGCGCGACAGGTCGCCGCGGTCGATCAGGATCTCGTCCGCCGCACCCAGAATATCCTGCAGGTTGGCCAGGCCGGACGGGCTTTCGATCTTGCTGATAATAGTGGCGCCGCCGCCGCACAACCCGCGCATGGCCTCGACATCCTGGCGGCAGTTGGTGAACGACAGGGCGAAGTGGCTAATGCCCAGGTCGCGGCCTATTTCGATGGCGCCGCGATCCTTTTCGGTCAGCGGCTCAAGGATCAGGTCGCGCTGGACATCGGCCGCCTTGTTGCTGCCGATGCTGCCGGCGGCGGCGACGCGGGCCATGCAGTGGTCGTCGGTGACGGTTTCGACCGTCAGCTTGACATCGTTGAAGTCTATCGAAATAACGTCGCCGACGACAAATTGCCGGGCCACATCAAGCGGCGAAAAGGAAATATTGCCGGTATCCCCGACGACCGGTGAAAAATGAATTTTAACCTCGGAACCGAGCTCGAACCGGGTCTGTTCGCCGGCCATGTTCTGGTTCCGCAACTGCGCCCCTTCGCTGTCCAGGCAGATCGGCACATCGGTCCATTGCCTTATTTTTTTAATTGTCGGGGCCACCTGTTGCAGCGGCGTATGGGACAGGTTGATTCGGAAAACATAAATATCCTGGGCCTCGCATTTTTTGATGACCTCTTCCGACAGGGACGAGGGGCCTAGGGTAACGAGAATTTTCTGGGACATATTAGGGCCGGACTTTCCATATTGATTAATGCCGCAGACAGTACCTTGTTCATCCGATGAACGTCAACCCGGCGGCCGGTCCATTCGGGCGGTCAGTAAAACCAGCGGCAGCATTACCAGAAAGAACTTGACCGCATTGGCCACATAAAGCGCGAAATCCTGATCGAAATCGATCAGCCACGGCAACAGCGCCACCACCGTCACGGCGGCGACGCCATCGCGGTTGCGGCCCAGCCGGACCAGCCCCGCCAGGCCGGCGATCAACAGCCCGCCATGCAACAGCAGCCCGGCCCAGCCGCCATAGATAACCGGCTGGCCGAGCAGGGTAATTGAAGCCGTGTGCGTGCTTTTCGCCCTGATGCCGCAATACTGATAGGCGTAATCCTGACCCAGCGACAGGCTCGGCTTGCCGGGCCAGAACAGCCGCGGCACCAGGGCTTTCAGCCAGAACAGCTGCCTTGTCGCGACAAGCGGCTGATTGCCGTGCTTCCCGATAACGTTATGGAAACAGTATCTGGTTTCGGTCTGCCGCAGGACCAGCTTGTCGTTCAGCACCTTGACGAACATCGCCCCCGGAGAGTCCCCGTATTCCGTGACCCGCCGCATTGATTGATGCGGCACCCGGATTATCTGCACAACCTGCACCAGAATGATCGTGGCGACGGCAAACGCCGCCCCGGCGGCAATCAGGTTTTTGATGGAGACATCCTTTAGCCTGAGCCAGTAAAGCAGCCCGGCCACGGCCATCAAAAGCGGTTTTTTGCCTTCGTGGACAACCAGCAGGCCGGCCACCGACAGCAGGATAATCGCCGCGATCAACAGTTTTTCCCGGCCCCCCGCGGCGACCGCCAGGCGGACCAGATAGGCCAGGCAAAACGCCAGCAGCGGCGGCGCCAGGGAACGAATCGCCGTAACCTGCGGCCCGCCGGACTTGAACGACAGGTAGTTGGCCACATTGACCAGCGACACGATCACCGCCATGGCGGCAAAAAGATAAATCCGGTTTAGCGCCGGCCCCCGCCCCGCCGCCGTGGCTTGTCCGACCGGCGGCGGCCGGCCTGCGGCCAGGCCGTGGGCGGCGATGCAGCACATGCCGAATATAATAAACACCCGTTCCGAATCACTGCCGAAATAGGTCTCGATATTCTTCATGTGGCTGCCCGGAAACGAGGTATCGGCAAGGCCCAGGACAAACGAAAACAGCAGCAGGCTGATCGCCCCCAGCAGGAACAGCGGCGACGTCAGGAACTGGCTGTCATTGTGCCGCCGTTCCTGAAAAATCTGGACCAGCAGGACCAGCGCCGCGCCCCACCTGACGGCGGCTATCGGCAGCAGTTGCAGGCCGGCGGCGGCGATTACCAGCCCGGCCAGAATAAGATTTGGATAAAGCCACCGGTTACAGGCCATCAGATCAGGTGGCCACCGCGCCCGGCCTTGGTCTTCAGGTAGCCTTCGTTGTGTTTGTTGGCCGGGAACGAATGGGCCACCCGCCCGGCCACATCGACCCCGAATTTTTTCAGCGAATTTATCTTGTCGGGATTATTGGTCATCAGCCGGACCTTCCCGAACCCCAGCTGGCGCAACATTTCGGCGGCCGGCAGATAGATTCGCTCGTCGGCGTCGAAGCCCAGTTGTTCGTTGGCGTCGATGGTATCGAAGCCGCGATCCTGAAGTTCGTAGGCGCGCAGCTTGTTGACCAGTCCGATGCCGCGCCCTTCCTGCGCCAGATACAGCAGCACACCGCCGCCGGCGCCGGCGATTTCATGAATCGCACCGCGTAGCTGATCGCCGCAGTCGCACCGCAGACTGCCCAGCAAATCGCCGGTAAAGCATTCCGAATGCAGCCGCGCCAACACCCCGTCGCCCGCCGTATCGGGGGCCGGGTCGCCGATGACGATGGCCAGATGCTCAAGGCCGCCGTCCAGTGGCCGGAAGGCCAGAATACGGGTGTTTTCCGCCTCGTTCAGGGGCACCCGCGCCTCGCTGACCACCTTCAGTGTCCGGGCCGCCGTGTGTTCGTATTGAAAGACATCGCCGGCATCGACCACCAGCATATCATGGCGCACCACCCAGGCGTCCAGGTCGTCGGCGTCCGGGGTATTGAGCACGGCGACCGCCGCCGCCGGCAGCAGCCGGGCCAGTTTGACCAGCCCGATGGCGGCGGCCTCGCAGCTAAAATTGCCGGCCCCGGCGATATCGAGCCCCTTGCCGGGGGTCGTTTCAAGGGCCGACAGGGGGTCGGAAATTTCCAGAATAGCGGCGGCGCTCCAGCCCCCGTGAGCATCCAGCGTAATCACCGTATGGCCGCCGCAAGCCAGGCCAAGGACTTCGCCGCGACGGCGGGTTATCGCCAGCTGCGGCCTGCTGCAACTGGCCCTTGAAAGCTCGTTCAGGGCCTCGGCGGTTACCGCCTCGGCGGCCAGCACCAGGGCCGCGACGCCGCCGCCGCCCCTGACCGTGACGATCCGGCCGCGCCGCAGTTCCGAAACGCACCGGTCCACCGCCAGCAGCGACGCCGGTTCGCGCGACGCCGGCATGGGTTTCGACTGAAAACGATGTGGCATCAAGCCGCCTCTTGTAAACAGCAACCGGTAAAATCCCCGGATGGCCGCAACATAGCCGCAAATACGCCGCTTCGAAAGCCGGAAATAACCGCCGCAGAACCACTAAAACCGGATGCGTCCTTTTCAGAACGCCCCGAGCGCGACTATAGTACGAGTACGGAAAAATAAACCGCGGTGTATTAACGGGTTTGGAACGCTCCATGACCACCGGTAAACATGTTTTGATAGTTGACGACGACGCCCCGCTACTTGAAATGCTGGGCGAGCAGCTACAACTGCATGAAGAATTCATCACCTCTACGGCGACCAGCGCGGCGGCGGCGCTGGAACTGGCCAGGGATGACTATTTCGATGTCATCATCCTTGATGTCGGCCTGCCCGACATGGACGGGCGGGAGGTCTGCCGCCTGATGCGGCGGGGCGGCGTCAAATCGCCGATTATCATGCTGACCGGCGCCGACACCGATTCCGACACCATCCTGGGGCTCGACGCCGGGGCCAATGATTATATTACCAAGCCGTTCCGGCTGGGCGTGCTGCTGGCCCGCCTGCGCGCCCATATCCGCCAGCATGAACGCAGCGACGATGCCGTTTTCACCATCGGGCCGTACAGTTTTCAGCCGGGCTCGAAATTGCTGCTGGAAACCGAAAACGGCAACAAGGTGCGGCTGACCGACAAGGAAGCGGCGATTCTTAAATATCTTTATCGGGCCGGCGACAAGGTCGTCAGCCGCGACATTCTGCTTGACGAGGTCTGGGGCTATAACGCCGGGGTCACCACCCATACACTGGAAACCCATGTTTACCGGCTGCGCCAGAAAATCGAAAAAGACCCGTCCAACGCCAGAATCCTGTTGACCGAACCCGGCGGCTATCGACTGGCGCCTTGACGCACCAGGACAAAAACCAGAACAAAAAAACGCCCGGCGGGAGCGCCGGGCGTTTTGGATTCCTAACTGGAACCCTTGGACGGCAGGGGACCGTCCGGGGTCAGGCGCTCTCGGTATTTCCCCGGCGATGGGGGCATCGGTCAGGGTATGTCGCGAATGACCCGGTGATTTATTTGGGTACGGCAACCAGGAAATTCAACTAAAAAAAGTTATTTCAGGTCCTGATTGTTGCTTCCCGGCTGTTCGACGACAAACAAACTGTTATCGACGGCGACGCCATAGCGGCTGGACAGCAGCGACACCGATGTTCTGATCCCTTGCGGATCGACCACGATCCATTTCTTCAGGGCCATCGGCTTGTCGCTGAAAACCAGCGTCATCGAACCTTCGTCCGGATCCTTGCCGATGACGGTGACGCCGATGGCGGCGGGGCCGCGTTCGATGCCGGTGACCCGCACGTCGCCATCGAAAAATGACATCCTGTCCCGCACGATAATGCCGGCGGGGGTCGAATCGAGCGGCAGGTACGAGATTTGACCCAGTTCCAGGTCCTTGTAGATCAGCCAGACGCCATCGGCGACAATCAGCATTTGCGCCGGCGGATCATAATCGAGCCGCATTTTGCCCGGCCGCGACAGGGTCAGGGAACCTTCCGCATAGGAGCCGTTCGACGAAACCTGCAGGAACCGGGATTTCAGGGTGCTGATGCTGTTCAGGTAATTTTCGATTCGGGTCAGATCGGCCCGGTCGGCGGCGGTCAGCGCCATTGGCTTGAGTTCCGCCGCGCTTGGGCCCGTCGCAATTATCAGGCAGACAAGCGTCGCGACAATCCATTTAATACCAAGGATCACTGATAAAGACCCATTGAGACGGCTTTGCTCCTGCCCGACGGGGCGCTGAGAGAATCTCAATGAGTCTTTATCAGTGATCCTTGGTATTAGCGGCGTAATCACCACCCGTCGCGACCAGAACCTCGCGGCGACCCACTCTGTTGGCTTTGCTGACAACGCCCTCTTTCTCCATCCGTTCGATTATACGTGCGGCCCGGTTATAGCCTATTTGCAGGTGACGTTGAATAAAACTGGTGGATGCCTTGCCTTCCCTTGCGATCAGGGCCACCGCCTCGTCGTACAGCTCGTCGCCCGATGGCTGCCCCGAGCCGCCCGAAAGCAGCGGGGCGCCGTCCTGTTCCTCGGTGATTTCATCCAGATACTGCGGCTTGCCGCTGGCCTTGAGGAACGCAACCACGTGTTCGACCTCTTCATCGGATACGAACGGCCCGTGTACGCGGGTCACCCGTCCGCCACCGGCCATGTACAGCATGTCGCCCTGACCCAGCAGCTGTTCCGCCCCCTGTTCGCCCAAAATCGTGCGGCTGTCGATTTTCGAGGTTACCTGAAAGCTGATGCGGGTCGGGAAATTGGCCTTGATGGTGCCGGTAATGACATCGACCGAAGGCCGCTGGGTCGCCATGATAATATGGATACCGGCGGCCCGGGCCATTTGCGCCAGGCGCTGCACGGCGGCCTCGATGTCTTTGCCGGCGACCAGCATCAGGTCGGCCATTTCGTCGACGACGATGACAATAAAGGGCAGCGGCTGCATGGACAGCGGCAATTCCTCCATGATCGGACGGCCATCGTCATCGAATCCGGTTTGCACACGGCGCATCAGGGTTTCACCCTTTTTTACCGCCTCGCCGATGCGGGCGTTGTAGCCGGCGACATTACGCACCCCCAACTGCGACATCGCCCGGTATCGTTCTTCCATCTCGCGGACCGCCCATTTAAGGGCCATGATCGCCTTGGCGGGGTCGGTGACAACCGGCGTCAACAGGTGTGGAATACCCTCGTAGACCGATAATTCCAGCATTTTCGGGTCGATCAGGATCAGCTTGCATTCCTCGGGCGGCAGTTGATAAAGCAGCGACAGGATCATCGTGTTGATGCCGACCGATTTGCCCGAGCCGGTGGTGCCGGCGATCAGCAGATGCGGCATCCGGGTCAGATCGACGGTTACCGGCAGGCCGCCGATATCCTTGCCCAGCGCCAGATTCAGCTTGCCGGGCGCCCGCTCGAACGGGTCCGAAGACAGCAGTTCGCGCAGATAAACCATTTCCCGTTCCAGATTGGGCAGTTCGATGCCGATCACATTGCGCCCCGGCACCACGGCGACCCGCACCGAAACGGCGCTCATGGAACGAGCAATATCGTCGCTAAGCCCGATCACCCGCGAGGTTTTGGTGCCGGGCGCCGGTTCCAGTTCGTAAAGGGTTACGACCGGGCCGGGCCGGACCTTGCGGATGTCGCCCCGAACCCCGAAATCGTCGAGTACGGATTCCAGCAGTTTGGCGTTTTGCTCCAGGGAATCCCTGTTGACGTCGGCCCCCCCCGTGCCTTCGGGCGGCGCTTCCAGCAGTTCGTGGGGCGGTAATTCAAATTCTTCGCCGGGAACAAGATCAAGCCGGGCCTGACGCTTGGCCACCGCCTTGCGGCCGGCCTTGGGCTTCGGTTTTTTGGCCGCGATGCGGCGCGGCGACCGGGTTTCCGGCGCCGGCGGCTTTTCGCGTACCGGCAAGGCCGGCTGCCGCCGCCGCCCCGACACCCTGGCCGCTACCGCCTTCAGGCCCCGGCCCGACCATATCCATACCGTCAGGCCCAGTTTCCGGATTGCCCGCCCAATCATTCGCCATTCGGTCCGGCTAAGGCCCAGCACGGTAATCAGGGCGGCGATGGCGGGGGCCAGCGCGGCAACGGATATCATCCACCGTTCCAGTCGCCAGACGCCGCCCATGCCGGCGACCAGCGTGTTGCCCAGCGAAACGCCATAATCGAGCGTCACGGAGCCGACGACGCCACCCAGCGGCACGGCCAGCGGCCAGCCCCGGAAACCCGGCGCGGCGCTTAATACCGCCGACAGCAGAATCAGGGCGGGGGCCAGCAGGGCCAGGCGAAAAAGCGGCGTTTTCGGTGGCCGCTGGCGGAATGTCTGAACCCCCCAGACCGCCAGCACCAGCACCGGCACGGCGGCGGCCAGGCCGAATAACTGCAACAGCAGGTCGGCGACATAGGCGCCGGAGGTTCCCAGCATGTTGCGGGCACCGCCTTCGGCGGCGCTGTTCAGCGACGGGTCGCCGGGGTTGTAGCTAATCAGGGCGGCGGCCACGAAGAAGGCGACGGCGAGCAGCAGGCCGCCCCGGACCTCGCTTAACCGACGCCCCAAAAACGCCGCCATGCCGACCGGCAGAAACCCGCCGGTTCCCCTTCCTGTCGAAAAAACCGTCATACCATAGGTTCTACGATATCAATATTTACAAGAACTTAACGTAGGGCGTTAACAATTCTGTCGAGCGCATTTGCGGTACTGGCCGAAGAATGAACCAGGGCGATGCGAATATAGTCATCGCCGGGTAATATCAAGTTGCCCGACCGTTTATCCCCAAACACGCAAAAAAAGGACCGAAGGGAGCTTGTCCCTTCGGTCCCTGCGCCTTTGGCCAGCGCGGCCTGGAATGGCCCTAGTGGACGCTTTCGCCGTGCAGGCTGATGTCCAGCCCTTCCACTTCGGCGTCTTCATCGACCCTGAGGCCCATGATCGCGTCGATTACTTTCAGGATAACGAAAGTGGCGATGCCGCTATAGACGATAGTGGCGAGGATGCCCTCGAGCTGTACCAGCACCTGTCCGGCGTTGCCTTCGATAAGCCCGGCGGTGCCGCCGATGGCTTCCACCGCGAAGACGCCGGTCAGGATCGCCCCGATGATGCCGCCGATGCCGTGCACGCCGAAGCAGTCAAGGGAATCGTCGTAGCCCATCTTGTTCTTGAGCACGGTGGCCCCCCAGAAACAGCCGACGCCGGCGATGCCGCCGATAATCAGCGCCCCCATGGGATCGACATAACCCGAGGCCGGGGTGATCGCCACCAGGCCGGCGACCGCGCCCGACACGATGCCCAGAATGCTGGGTTTGCCGCGAAACATCCATTCGGCGAACATCCAGGTCAGGGCCGCCGCCGCAGTGGCGATCTGGGTCACCGCCATGGCCATGCCGGCGGCGCCGTCGGCGGCGACCGCCGAACCGGCGTTGAAACCAAACCAGCCGACCCACAGCAGCGAGGCGCCGATAACGCTGAGCGTCAGGTTATGCGGCGCCATGTTTTCGGCGCCGTAACCCAGCCGCTTGCCAAGCACGATGGCGGTCACCAG
>VAPL010805231.1_pt1 | contig 19165 bp, 16 predicted proteins | sample 3395061 | NCBI WGS metagenome assembly VAPL01 (sample SAMN08290444, study PRJNA428436) | hydrothermal vent metagenome | isolation source: Deep-sea hydrothermal vent chimney 2 | place: Pacific Ocean: Juan De Fuca Ridge | depth 2182 m m | reverse complement strand
GCCAGAATAACCGTTTCGATCTCTTGACCTATCTCATGGGATGCGACCGGCGAAGAAGCGGTGCGCGGTTATGAGAAAGGTCAAGAGATCGAAACGGTTATTCTGGCGATTGATTCAGAACGAGAACGTATTTCACTGGGTGTTAAGCAGTTAGAAAAAGATCCTTTTTCAAACTACGTTGCCGAGCATGCCAAAGGGGTGCTGGTGACTGGCACTGTCACTGAGTTAGACGCTAAATTTGCGACTATACAGTTGGCAGAAGGAGTTGAAGGGATTCTAAGGGCGGCCGATATCAGTCGTGAACGAGTAGAAGATGCGCGCACTGTCATGAAGGTAGGCGATAAAATAGAAGCCAAGTATATGGGCCTTGACAAGAAAAATCGGTCTATTACTCTTTCTATTAAGGCTAAAGATACTGACGAAGAGGCGGAAGCGATTCAAGAATACGGGCAGTCTGCCGTTACAGGTACCGGAAATACCACTTTGGGCGATATTCTCAAGGAACAGATGGATAGCCAGAAAGAGTAATTAAACTAACGACTAGTGTGTCCGGCTGCGGATTTTTGATTGTCGGGCACGTTTTCATACGATGTTAGAGGCGCTAACAGGGCTAATATGACTAAATCAGAGTTAATTGACATTATTGCACGTAATCAAAATCAACTTCCCTATAAGGATGTTGAGCTTTCTGTCAAAACATTAATCGAGCAAATGGCGCAAGCGCTGGCTGCTGGCGAAAGAATTGAGATTCGAGGTTTTGGTAGTTTTGCGCTTCACTTCAGACCCCCACGCATCGGTCGCAACCCTAAAACAGGTGAGTCGGTGGCGTTATCCGGGAAATATGTCCCTCATTTCAAACCCGGTAAGGAACTTCGGGAACGCGTTAATGATAATCGTGAATCGACGACTATAGTGCCCGTTGCGGGGTAACTTTATTGACTCAGGTAACTTTTATTGACTCAAGTAACTTAAGCTGTTTCTAGCAATATTTGTCTATATTTACATCTTATACTAACTTAACGGAGTGCTCAATTTCACTGCTTACGTTAAAAAATTTCTCCCAGATTGTTTTCTACTACTGTATTATTCCAAAGATCCTTTTATTCAATATATACTAATTCATATGGTTATTAGGGGGCCAGTTTGTGATTAAAGATACCGTTTTTGGCACCAGTCGATTTATACGGCGACTTTTCTTTATTGCTATCATGTTGGTCGTTATAACGTTCGGACTATCATTTGCATTGCTCAATTCTGACCCTGTTACTTTCAATTTTTATCTTGGTACGGTGCAATTGGAATTATCTCTGATACTTGTTATTACCTTCGCTGCGGGCGCGCTGCTGGGCGTTCTTGCTAGTTTTGGTGTAATTCTAAAATCAAAGCGTCAGGTTTCCAAAATTAAAAAGGAAATGAAAAACAGCGCCAAGGAATTAAATAGCATACGCTCAATGTCTGTGAAGGAAATGTAAACGGATGCCAGTAGAATGGTTGCTGATATTATTGCCCATTACATTAACAGCAGGATGGTGGATTGGCAGACGTAAGCGATTAACTGAAGATGACGCAAGTCCGGGTGATTTTTCCTCTAAATATTTTCAGGGGCTCAATTACCTGCTTAATGAACAGCCGGACAAAGCGATTGAGATCTTTATCAAAATGATTGAAGTTGATAAAGAAACGGTCGAAACGCACTTTACGCTGGGCAATCTATTCCGGCGACGAGGTGAAGTCGATCGCGCCATTCGCATCCATCAGAACCTAATTGCACGGCCTTCGTTAACAAAAAAACATAAAGAACAAGCCTTGTATGAACTCGGGCTGGATTATATGAGCGCAGGTATTCTGGGTCGTGCCGAAACGGTTTTTCTTGAATTAGTGGAAACGGATTCAAAAAAAGTGCAGGCCTTAAAAGAATTACTGGATATATATCAACAAGAAAAAGATTGGTCAAAAGGTGTTGAGACGTTAAAAAAATATCAATCGGCCACTGGCGAAAATCAAAAAGCAACGATTGCCCAGTTCTACTGCGAATTAGCGGAAGAAGCCAAACAAAAAAGCGATGAAAAACTGCTACGCCAGTTTGCGAAAGAAGCGTTATTGCACGATAAAAATTGTGTTAGAGCGTCGCTTATTTCGGGAAAAGCAGAAATGGCGGCAGGAAATTATGAAAGTGCGATGGTCGCCTACAAAAAAGTGGAAAATCAGGATGCTGACTATTTACCCGAAGTGATTGAACCTATATTAACTTGTGGAGAAAAGCTGGGGATTGAGAAAGATATCATCGTCTACTTAAAAGAAGTGCTGGATAGACATGGCGGTATCTCCACTATGATTGCACTCGCAAATCTGATTCAGAAACAGGGAGGTGACAAGGATGCAATCACGTTTGTTGTCGCGCAGTTACGCAAACGTCCCTCCGTCAGGGGGCTTAATCGCTTAATTGAATTGAGCCTGTTTAGAACGGAAGGGCCGGCAAAGGAAAATTTATTGCTATTAAAAGATCTGACAACGGAGTTGTTGGAAAACAGGGCGGTATATAAGTGTCATCAGTGCGGTTTTGCCGGGAAATCGATGCATTGGCTTTGCCCGGGGTGTACCAGTTGGAATAGCATTAAACCGATACAAGGAGTGGAAGGGGAATGACGGACAGGGGCGATTCTGTATTACAAGACTCTCTTTTACAAAAGCGTGGCCCACGCATCATTGTCGCACTGGACTTTGCAACGGAAAAAGAGGCATTGTCGTTAACGCAACAACTTGATCCACAGCGTTGTCGGTTAAAAGTAGGTAAAGAACTGTTTACTCGATGTGGTCCCAAACTCGTCGAAAATTTGGTAAAGCAAGATTTCGATGTTTTTCTCGATTTAAAATACCATGATATTCCCAATACGGTCGCCAAAGCGTGTATCGCCGCAGCGGAATTGGGCGTATGGATGCTAAATGTGCACGCATCAGGTGGGCGCAAAATGATGCAAGCCGCACGAAATGCACTGGATGGGATTGATTCGGCGCCACTGTTAATCGCTGTTACGGTTTTAACGAGTATGGAAGACAAGGATCTTGATGAGATCGGAATCTCACTCACTACATCAGAAATGGTGGCACGTCTGGCTGATTTAGCCTATCAATCGAAGATGGATGGTGTAGTATGCTCCCCGTTAGAAACGGCGCTATTACGAGAGCAATTCGGCAGTGATTTTACGTTGGTTACCCCTGGCGTCAGACCAAAAACGGCAGCGATAGGCGACCAAAAACGCGTAACCAGCCCGGCAGAAGCCATACAGAATGGCTCAGACTATCTGGTGATAGGCAGACCGATAACAGCGGCTAAGAACCCTATTATGGCACTGTTAACAATTGAAGAGGAGTTATAACCTGGGAATATGTAATGCCGGTTTATGTTAGCTGTAAGTGGCTTGCACTTAGTATGCATGCTGAAACGAGCAAATAATTGACTCGTGGTATTGAAATATAGCTAATATGGAGACTTATTATGAAGAAAAGTATAAAAATTAGGAATATACTAACCGGATTAATTTTTTCGCTATTTTCGGCTTTATCATTTGCAAGCCCAGTTGACATTAATAGTGCAGATGCTAAAACCATCGCAGCGGCAATAAGTGGAATTGGTCTAAAAAAGGCGCAAGCCATCGTCGCTTATCGCAATGAAAAAGGGCCTTTTCAGACTGTTGATGAATTAACCAATATAAAAGGCATCGGTGCGAAGACACTCGAGAAAAATAAAGACAATATTTCTCTGCAAAGTTTGAATTAATCCATGTCTTATCTAGAGCTACGCTATAGAGTTAGCCTAAAGTACTGATATTGAGGAGAAAGTGGGTGTATAATACATCCACTTTTTTTGTTGTTTTAACCGTTATACTGGGCACATAGAAATAAGGTGCATTTTGTGTATCAAACCGAAAATAAAGTAAAATTAGTCAGTAATTGAAGAAAATTAGATAAACATGACAAACTTGGTACCACCCACCCCCAAAGAGCTACAAGTCTATTATCAGGAAGATGAAATCAATCTGCTTGATATTTTTTTAGTGCTTGTAAAAAGAAAAAAAGTTATTGCGATCGTTGCAGGTGTTTGCATAGTTATCGGCATTGTTTTTTCATTTACCACGTCAAAAGTATATACTTATTCCACATCTATCGAAATTGGTGCAACTGGAAGCCCTGTTAGTGATGATGGCTTTGAAGAAAATGTAAACCAACAATTAAAATTAATCGATAACCCCAATACTGTGCTGGCAAAAATACAGGAAAGTTATATTCTGGTTGTTCAGCGTGAATATTTTAACTCTAATCCTGATATCAAAGTATTTAAAATCAAAGCGCGCATTCCAAAGGGCAGTGAATTAATCGTACTTGAAAGCAAAGGTACGGAAGAACTTAAAGAAACCCACCTGTACATACACCAACAAATCCTAAATCGATTAATACAGGATCATAAAAAACGAATTGATGTTACTCGAAATCAATACCAAGTCCAGATTGAAAAAAACAAATTGATACTGGAAGGAATACTCGATCCTAGTACTCTGGATGTCGCAAGAAAGGCGTTAGACAACGAATTAATACGAGCAAAGTTAAAATTAGAAGAATTGAGGGACCCGAAGGTATTAGCGGTACCAAAGAAAGGTCTTGAAAGAGAAATCAGTCTTATCAAACTTAAACAACTGGAACGCAAAGATCAAATAAAGCTAATAAAAGAACAAGTGAAACGACTGGATGAAGTAGAAAGGTTATTACAAAAACAATCGGCCGATCTTAATGATCAAATCAATACCGTTATACTACGGCGACAGGATGCTTTAAAAGAAGTAAGTGATGAAGCCAAGGCAATGACGATGTTATTGATCGACAATGAAATACAGCAAAACCGGGATCGATTAGCTGGCATTGAGGAACGTTTGTATGTGACGCTAAAGAATCAAAGAGGACAACTAGACAAGTCACTCGCGGATAATCGGCGCGAGCAGGAAATACAGGATAAAGAAATATTGGATGTTGAAGGTAAACTGGAAAAACTGATATTAGACAATCGACGGGATCAGGCAAGACAACGGCCGATTGTTGCCGAACTGGAAGCTCAGCTTAAAAAGCTTGAATCAGACCATGTACGTGATATATCGAGCCAGCGCCACAAAATTCGTGAACTGGAAATACAGTCTGTAAACCTTCGAGAAACACATGCCGTAACTCCGCCAATACAGTCGCTTAGAGCAAAAGGCACAAGTCGTTTGTTAATCGTTTCTTTGTCCATTATTTTGGGGGTTATATTTGGTATTATTGCCGCCTTTATTTTTGAATTTTTAGACAAAGCAAAACTGCGATTGGCGGAACAGAAAGTATAAGAAAAAATTATTTTCTTTTAGTTAAATATTCTGGAGTAATTAGTGATTATACAACCTGTCATTTTATCGGGTGGTTCTGGTACGCGCCTTTGGCCATTGTCACGTGAGCACTTCCCAAAACAATTGCTACCTTTAGTAACTGATTCATCTTTATTGCAGGATACGATAAATCGTTTGGATGGTCTGGAAAATACGCTGCCAAACACATCCAACGGGAATTGCTGCATTGACGCATCCATCATTGTCTGTAATGAAGAACATCGATTTTTAATTGCAGAGCAATTACGCCAAATAGAAAAAAAAGCCTTAAGCATTATTCTGGAGCCCATTGGCCGAAATACAGCCCCTGCGCTGACACTCGCCGCCTTGTTCGCTGTCAATAGTCAGAAAAGCTCTAACGAAAAAGAAAGTGAAGAAAAAGTTTTGTTAGTGATGCCAGCCGATCATGTAATTGCGGATATCGCCGCCTTTCACACTGCTGTTGTTAAAGGGGTTGTGTCTGCGGAACAAGGAGAGCTTGTTACTTTCGGTATTTTACCCAATACGCCTGAGACCGGTTATGGATATATTGAGATTGACAGTGACCAAGCGATTGATGCAAACGAACTTGATCGGCGACTTAAGCAACAACAAAAAGTTAAATCCTTTGTTGAAAAACCAGATGAAGATACGGCAAAAAAATACCTGGAAAGCAAACGATATTTGTGGAACAGCGGCATGTTTATGATGCGTGCTTCCGTGTGGCTGGATGCCATGCAGAAATTTCGGCCTGATATATTAACTATTTGCGAAACCGTGATTGAATCTGGACAGAATGACCTTGATTTCTATCGAATTGACAAAGATGAATTTGCGGCATGTCCATCAGATTCTATCGATTACGCCGTGATGGAAAACTTAACGTCTGCTACAGATTTGATCGCAACCGTTATTCCCATGGATGCGGGTTGGTCTGACGTTGGCGCATGGTCATCACTTTGGGAAGTTAGCAAACAAGACAGCGACGGAAATGCGATAAAAGGTGATGTTTATACGGTTGACAGCAGCAATAATTTAATCACTGCAGAGAATCGCTTTGTTGCAACTGTTGGCGTCGATAATCACATCATCGTTGAAACCGCAGATGCCGTGATGATCGCCCATAAAGACAAATCCCAGGACGTAAAAAGTATTGTTAATTGGCTAAAAGAATCTGGACGAAACGAAAATCAGGTTCACCAACGCGTGTATCGACCCTGGGGTTCTTATGAAAGTGTAGTATCTGGAGAGCGGTTTCAAGTCAAACGGATAATTGTTAACCCGCAAGCGTCGTTATCCTTACAAATGCACCATCATCGTGCTGAGCATTGGATCGTCGTTAAAGGAACAGCGAAGGTGACAACAAACGAAGACGTCACCTTGTTATCCGAAAATGAATCGACCTATATACCAATTGGTGTTACGCATCGATTAGAAAATCCAGGCATGATGCCACTTGAGATCATTGAAGTTCAATCAGGCAGTTACTTAGGTGAAGACGATATTGTCCGATTTGAAGATCAATATGGCCGAAATGTGTAAGTTTGCTGAATTAATGATGTGAAAACATCATTAATTGATAAAATAAACATAAAAATCAGTCGCTTACTAGGGGACTTTTAAAGGGGTAACGACTAATCCACACGAATTTAATTGGAGTATGGAAAACAAGCTTCCAATAATGGCATCAAGTGAGTCCATAATGATCGCACAGTTAAGCAGCACCTCGCACGAAAATCCGCATTACAATCGCAAAAAAATCCTGTAAAATTCGCCGCTTATATTAAACGGGCATATTGGGGAGTAAACAATGGCTGACGGACATTTATTTACATCTGAATCGGTGGCGGAAGGTCATCCAGACAAAGTAGCAGATCAAATATCAGATGCGATTTTAGACGCAATTTTTGCACAAGATAACAAGGCGCGGGTTGCCTGCGAAACCCTGGTTAACACAGGTATGGTTGTAATAGCAGGGGAAATAACCACTTCGGCCTGGATAGACATGCAGGCTGTGGTACGTCAAACAATCAAGGAAATAGGCTACAACAGTTCTGATATGGGCTTTGATTGGGAGTCTTGCGCAGTTTTAACGTCAATTGACAAACAATCTGCTGATATTGCAGCAGGTGTAGATGAATTTGATGATCATGAACAAGGTGCAGGCGATCAAGGCTTGATGTTCGGTTATGCTTCGAATGAAACCGATGTTTTAATGCCCGCGCCAATTACTTATGCTCATCGACTCGTAAAACGGCAAGCAGAAATCAGAAAGTCAGGCGTGCTCCCTTGGTTAAGACCTGATGCAAAAAGCCAGGTGACCTTTCGATATGAAGACAACAAACCAGTTGGTATCGATGCCGTTGTATTATCGACACAACATACACCTGAAATTTCACATGACATGCTTAAAGAAGCTGTGATGGATGAAATTATATTACCGGTTTTACCAAAAGAATGGGTCAATAAAGAGACCAAGTTTTTTATTAACCCAACTGGACGATTTGTCATTGGTGGTCCAGTCGGTGATTGTGGATTGACAGGCAGGAAAATAATTGTCGATACCTATGGCGGTATGGCAAGACACGGTGGCGGTGCATTTTCTGGCAAGGATCCCTCTAAAGTAGATCGTTCTGCTGCCTACGCAGGTCGTTATGTAGCAAAAAATATTGTTGCAGCGGGTTTGGCTGATCGTTGTGAAATCCAGATTTCCTATGCCATTGGTGTCGCAGAGCCTACTTCAATTAGTGTAGAAACATTTGGTACAGGCAAGCTTGATGAGGATAAACTGGTTGCGTTAGTGCGCGAGAATTTCGATTTACGGCCTAAGGGTTTGGTCGCAATGCTGGATTTATTAAAACCCCGATATCGAACTACAGCGGCCTATGGCCATTTTGGTCGAGAAGAAGACAGCTTTACCTGGGAAAAAATGGATAAAATTGATGCATTACGCGATGCAGCAAACATATAAGAATGAACGAATGTAGTAACCCGACATAGACCCAACAACACACATAGAGAGCAAATCATGACAGAAACAGCAAAACCACTTAGCATTAATTCTGGTGAAGACTACAAAGTAGCAGACATAAATCTTGCTGAATGGGGCCGTAAGGAAATCGCCATTGCAGAGACAGAAATGCCTGGTCTAATGGCGTTACGTGAAGAATACAAAAACAAACAACCTTTAAAGGGCGCACGTATCATGGGCAGTATACACATGACCATCCAGACGGCTGTTTTGATCGAAACGCTCGTCGAGCTTGGCGCAGAAGTAAGATGGGTCTCTTGTAATATTTATTCCACACAGGATCACGCTGCTGCGGCAATAGCGGCGCAAGGTATTCCGGTTTTTGCCTGGAAAGGTGAAACAATAGAAGAATACTGGTGGTGTACAGAACAAGCCATTATATGGCCTGACGGCGTTCTTCCCAATATGATTCTTGACGATGGTGGTGATGCGACGTTACTGGTACACAAAGGTGTTGAATTTGAAAAGGCCGGTGCAGTCCCCGATGCCAAAGCCGGTGATAATGAAGAATACAAAGCAATTCTTGATGTTTTAAAAAGAAATTTATCGAGTAATGCGGGCGTGTGGCAAAAGACTGCAGACAGCGTTAAAGGTGTAACAGAAGAAACCACAACCGGCGTGCATCGATTATATCAAATGCAGGAAGCCGGCGAATTGTTATTCCCTGCCATGAACGTCAATGACTCAGTCACAAAATCAAAATTTGATAATCTTTACGGTTGTCGGGAATCGTTGCTTGACGGCATCAAACGCGCAACCGACGTCATGATAGCCGGTAAAATTTGCGTTGTTATAGGTTATGGTGATGTAGGTAAAGGTTGTGCGCAAGCCTTCAGGGGCATGGGGGCAACAGTTTGGGTCACTGAAATCGACCCAATCTGTGCATTGCAGGCCGCCATGGAAGGTTATCGAGTTGTAAATTTAGACGAAGTAGCTGGGCAAGGCGATATTTTTGTCACTACGACCGGTAATTTTAGTGTCATCGACCATGATCATATGGTCGCAATGAAAGACGAAGCCATTGTTTGTAACATTGGACATTTCGACTCAGAAATTAACATTGCCTCCCTGGAAAAATACCAATGGGAAGAAATTAAACCCCAGGTTGATCACGTTATTTTTCCAGACGGTAAGAAAATTATAATGCTGGCAAAAGGTCGTCTGGTGAATCTAGGTTGCGCGACAGGCCACCCCAGTTTTGTTATGTCTGCATCATTTACTAACCAGGTAATGGCGCAAATTGAATTGTGGAATCATTCAGAAAACTACAAAAACGAAGTTTACGTATTACCTAAGAAGCTGGATGAAAAGGTTGCCAGATTACATCTAGAAAAAATCGGTGTAAATTTAACGGAATTATCAAAAGAGCAAGCGGACTATATCGGCGTACCAGTAGAAGGCCCATACAAACCCAATCATTACAGGTACTAAAGAAAATACTCCAATATATAAAATATTATGAAAAATATAAGTTTCGAATTTTTCCCACCCAAAACAGAAGAGGGAAGGGCTAAACTCCGAAATACGCGCGACGAACTCGCGAAGTTAAACCCGCAATACTTCTCAGTAACATTTGGCGCAGGTGGTAGCACTCAGTCTGGTACATATGAAACCGTAGTTGAAATCCAACAAGAAACAGGTATTGGTGCAGCACCTCATTTATCTTGTATTGGATCCACCAAAGAAAACATTCGCGAAATTCTCAATGCCTATAGAGAAAAGGGCATTCATCGAATAGTAGCCTTAAGAGGTGACATGCCTTCAGGTATGCAAGAGGCAGGGGAATTTCGCCATGCGAATGAGCTTGTCGCTTTTATTAGAAAAGAGACGGGTGATTATTTTCATATTGAAGTTGCAGCCTACCCCGAATTTCATCCACAATCATCTTCACCAAAATCAGACCTGGAAAATTTCAAAAAAAAAGTTGATGCGGGTGCTAACAGTGCTATTACGCAGTATTTCTATAATAGCGATGCATATTTTCGTTTTGTTGATGATGCAGACAAGATGGGCATTCAGATTCCGATAGTACCTGGCATTATGCCGATTACTAACTGCAACCAATTAATCCGATTTTCGGATGCTTGTGGTGCTGAAATACCTATATGGATAAGAAAAAGACTGGAAGGTTATGGTGATGATTTAGATTCAATCCGAAAATTCGGGTTTGAAGTAACTGTTCAAATGTGTAACCAATTATTGGAACAAGAGGTGCCAGGATTACATTTCTACAGCATGAATCAGGTGCAACCGTCTAAGAGCATTTGCATGTCTCTAAGTATATCTTGCTAATAGCAGTGGTGCTATTTATTCTGCATCGCATATTATAAAATTATTAATTTAATTCATCAAAGTTAGAGTAACGTTTTAATCATATAGGAATGAAAATAATTCTGTGATGATGGGGGGTGCAGAGATGATGTCAATTAAAGATTAGATAGATTCTTGCCTTAAATTAATTTAGTAAAAGTAAACAACGTATTAATGATTAAAATTCTTACAGTTTTTGGTACGCGCCCAGAAGCTATTAAAATGGCTCCCTTGGTTCGCATGCTTGCTACGGACCCTCGTTTTCATACAAAAGTCTGTGTGACCGCGCAACATCGTGAAATGCTTGACCAAGTTTTGAATCTGTTTGAGATAAACCCGGACTTCGATCTCAATATAATGAAGCCTGGTCAGGATCTTACGGACATCACATGTACTATCTTGAAAAGCTTAAAACCAATACTAGCTAACTTTAAACCTGACTACGTACTGGTACATGGTGATACCACGACAACCTTTGCTACTTCGTTAACAGCCTATTATCAACATATAAAAGTTGGCCATATCGAAGCCGGACTACGCACTGGTAATATATATTCTCCTTGGCCAGAAGAAGCCAACCGTAAGTTAACTTGTTCTTTAGCGAGCATACACTTTGCTCCAACTCAAACTGCCAGTAGAAACCTGTTAGCTGAAAATGTTACACAAGACAAAATCGTGGTTACTGGGAATACAGTAATTGATGCGCTTATGGTAATTACGAATATGCTCGAATCAAATAATGATTTAGCCAGGAAGTTAGAAAATAATTTTCCATATTTGCGGAACAACAGGCGGATGGTACTGATTACTGGGCATAGGCGTGAGAGTTTTGGTGGTGGTTTTGAACGTATCTGCAATGCTATTGCAGATTTGGCAAAGACCTTCCCGGATGTTGATTATCTTTATCCGGTACACCTAAATCCTAATGTGTATGAACCAGTTAACCGCCTACTTTCAGGCTTAGATAATGTGCATTTGATTGAACCGCAGGATTATCTGCCTTTTGTTTATTTGATGAATAAGGCCCATGTAATACTCACCGACTCGGGCGGTATACAGGAAGAAGCCCCTTCTATTGGTAAACCCGTGCTTGTGATGCGCGATACCACAGAACGACCGGAGGCTGTGAATTCTGGCACCGTTAAGCTCGTAGGCACTGATGTTAATACTATTGTAAATGAACTTACATTTTTACTAACTGATGATGTTGCTTATCAAGCAATGAGTTTTTCTCATAATCCATATGGAGATGGTCGTGCATGTAATCGAATTATTGATGTTCTAGCTAAATAAGGAAGAATAATGCTATTTAAAACAATATCCGTTATCGGTTTGGGATATATCGGTTTACCAACGGCGGCTGTATTTGCCTCCCGTAAAATTAAAGTGATAGGTGTTGACATAAACCAGAACGTAGTAGACACAATCAACCGCGGTGGTATTCATATTATCGAACCAGATCTGGATAACATAGTACATGAGTCAGTATCAGCAGGATATTTAACTGCTAATACTCAACCGAAACCAGCTGATGCTTTCCTTATAGCTGTACCAACACCGTTTAAAGATGATAACCAAGACCCCGACATTAGTTATATAGAATCCGCATGTAAATCTATTTCACCAGTTCTAAAAAAAAGTGACCTTGTTATTCTGGAATCGACTTCGCCGGTTGGAACAACCGAGCAAATGTCTGTCTGGCTAGCAGAAGCAAGACCGGATCTTACTTTTCCGCAAACACATGGCGATGCTTCTGATATTCGCATCGCTCACTGTCCTGAACGTGTACTACCTGGACATGTACTACGTGAATTGATACAAAATGACCGTATCATTGGAGGTATGACATCAAAATGCTCAACCGCCGCAACAAACCTATATAATATATTTTTAGAAGGTTCATGTGTTATCACTAACGCTCAAACTGCAGAAATGTGCAAGCTCGTCGAAAATAGTTTCCGTGATGTAAATATTGCCTTTGCCAATGAACTTTCAATGATCTGCGATAAACTGAATATTAATGTTTGGGAGCTAATCAAGCTAGCAAACCACCATCCTCGTGTAAATATATTACAACCAGGTCCTGGAGTTGGTGGACACTGCATTGCTGTTGATCCCTGGTTTATAGTTTCAAAAAGTCCAGATAAGGCTCGATTAATTCGCACAGCACGCGAAGTAAATGATAGCAAGCCGGTATGGGTAATTGAAAAAGTTAAGCAAACTGTGGCTGATTTCCTTCATGCCAATCCTGCTAAAACAGAAAAAGACTTAACTATTGCTTGTTTTGGTTTGGCTTTTAAGCCAGATATTGATGATTTAAGAGAAAGCCCTGCTGTAAACATATCGTTGATAATAGGAGAAAATTTATCTAGTGAGCTAAAAATTATAGAACCTAACATCAATGAATTACCTGAAAAGTTAAAAAATAGTGGTGCAATATTAGGGAGTATTGAGGAAGGTCTTCTTGCTGACATAATTGTTATACTTGTTGATCATAGAGAATTTAAAAAGCTAAAAAAACCTGAGTCTACATACTTATTGGATTTTAGAGGTGTTTGGGAATAATTAGGTTTATGAAAGTTACTTCTTTTATTTCTGGTATTGATATCCTTTTTCTTAAAGGGGTTCAGATGCTATTTGGACTTGTGATAATCCAGTTGGCTTTTCATTACATGGATACGAAAGATTTTGCAGGATTTAATTTTATTATTAGTCTCATAACAATATCTATGGCTATTTATTTTCCAATTACTAATTTAATTTGGCTAAATAATAGTTCGTCAGAAAGAGATATCTCTTCAGGTTTTATATTTAGTTCTTTCGCCACTCTAGCAATATTTTTTATTTCTTACTTCATCCTGGACCTTACTGCTTGCGTTTTAATATCCGGTTTTCTTTATGTTCAGTTTAGATTCATAGAACGTATAGGTGCAGTTAGACTAATGGTTTCGGGAGAAGTAATTCGCGTGTACAAAATTATGACAATCCTTGTCGCTGGTGAACTCATTATATTTTTTATTATGGAAAGATCGACTAACTTGGGATTTGAATTTACTAGATTTTTACTGCCGGGTTGCTGGGTTATTTTGGCTAGTATATATTTATACAAAGACAAAATTAAGTTGGTAATTAAAGGTGTAAGTGTATCGGGGGTCAATAATTATTTACTTAATAAAACAAACTACGGCGCGCTTTTATATATGATAAGCATGACTCTCCTCATTGTGCTTGATCGATTAGTAATATCAACAGGTAACATGTTTTTAGGAAATTCAATCACTCTACTAGCGTTAGGGTATGCGTCGGCAGTTTTTACATTGGCATCATCTTTACTAGATGGTTACCGTTCATGGATTGTGACAATACAAAATAATTATGGGGGGGAATGGGAGGAGTATTCGAGAAAGAGTAACTATTTAATGTTAATTTCTGCAGCACTTTTTATAATATATGGAGTTTTATTTTCCAGTTACACTTATTTGTTACTTGATGAAAATAAGATATTGGAGGTTATTTTTTGGGCTTCCAGTATATTTTTGGTTTTTTGTATAGTTATTTTGGTTATCCCTTTGTTGATACTCGAGAAAGGCCTAATGGCTGCCAAAATATTAACCAGTATTGTGATGCTTAAAATAATTATGATATCGATAGGAGTGCATGTTTCTGAATTATTATATATGTTTCTCAATATAACCATTTTTGTTAGCACTTTATTTTATGTCAGGAAAATAACTAATTTGTTTTTTAAATCAGGACCTGTATGAAAAAACAACTTATATTTTTAGCTAGCTCATCAAGTCCACATGTTCGTCATTGGGTTCAATTATTGAAATTAGAATGTCTGGTACCTACTGTATATTCAATTCATTCGGAAAACATGCTTGATGGTGTAGATGTCTATTGCCCATTTTCGAAATTGGAGAAAATAGGCCGTATTGGCGGGCTATTATTATATATTCTTTTGGGTCTATACATAAAATATATATTCTTTTCTAAAGATACTAAATCATTTTTGCTTCACGCTCACAACACTTCTGGGTATGGGCTTTCTGCATATTTATCAGGACTACCTTACATTATTACTACTTATGGCAGTGAGATATTTGATTATAAAAAACGAGGGAAATTATATCAATTATTAATAAAAAAAATATTATCCAAGGCTGCCGCTATCACTACAACATCAAAAAATATGTCTGAATCTCTAGTTTCCATATTTGGTGTAAATAAAGAAAAAATTATTGAATTCAGTCTTGGTGTATCAAATAGCTTTTATCTTGACTCAGTTGGTCGAGATAAAATCAGGGAAAAATACATAATAAACAATAATCCGGTTTGGATAGTAAATCGTAGAGTTCATCCTCTGTATCACACTATCGAGTTGATAAAAGCCTTTATTTTATATAGACAAGAAGGTGGTAAAGGATTTATTTTTATTCTTGAGGGCGACTATGACCTGGAATATTTAAATAAAGTAAAACGTATTACTAGTTGCGATGACAATATTATATTAATTTCAGGATTCATGTCTCAAAATAATTTGCGGGCATATCTGTCTTCGGCAGATTTTTCTATATCTGCTCCAGAAACTGACCAGCTTTCAAGTTCTATTCTAGAAAGTGCAGTGTGCGGCACAATACCATTACTTGCAGACTTAGAATCCTACGCTCCAGTACGTGATTTTTGTTTGTTATTCAAAATTCCAGACAAAAATGATATTGATTTGTATAAGAAAATATTTTCAACTTCTAGTCGAGTCATAATGGATGGTACTTATGAGGGGCGTCAGCAAGATATGTTACAAAAGATTGAAAAGTATAAGATGAAGAGTGTTTTACCATATATAAGAATATTGTATAAATAAATACTATTAAAATACTCTATGAAATTCACCACACTTGATACATATTATTCATCACTTTTTTCCTTACTACTGCTTTTACCAGTAGCATTAAATCTCGGTAATTTAACTGGAAAGCCAATAGATATTGTTCTATCTGATTTTATCATTATTTTCTCATTCGTTTATTTATTTTTAAATATCATAACATTTAATTTAAAAATTCCAAAGTCTCCAGTTATTACTCTGACTTTTATACTTGTTTCTTATTGTTTCGTTTTGGCATTATTTGGTGTTTTTTTTACTGGCGAATTCGTGCCAATATTTTCTGTGATGAAGTTTGTAAAACCATTTTTATTTGTTTTTATAGGATGGTGGTATGTAAAGAGATTTGGTTTAAAAGGTTTGCGGAATATTATCTATGCTTCTGTATTTATTATCACTATAATATTACTTACAGACATTATTTCTAGTAATTTTCCACACGGTTGTATCGGAAACGGTCGTTGGGGAGGTTGTTTTATGATTTTTGAAATATATGGCTTTCCTAATTCTTCAGCTTCATTTTTAGTTATTTTATTAGCATTGTTAATTTCTGGTTTTGAGTTTAATTTGAAGTGGCAGATTATTTTATTCATAACTTGTGTTTTTGTCATTGCTCTTTCAATTCTTAGTCTATCAAGAGCGGCATGGGCCTTTGTTCTATGGTTGTTAAGTGTTTGGTTGTTTTTTAGTATCGGCCGTATTTATGTATTTCCAAAAAAATCTATATTTAGTTTATTATTTCTCGGCCTTTTGGGTCTTGTTATATCTATTTTTATATTCTCAGGGAATGAAATAGTAATGTCTTTCTGGAACAAACTACGATTTTCTTTTGAGAGGGATGATATTACTTCAGGCAGATTAGATATCTGGATTGAAACTATAAAATTGATATCATCAAAACCATTATTTGGCTATGCGTTTGAACCTTTTTCAAATTATGTTCCAGGATTTGATACACCGCATAACCAGTACCTAGAATGGGCATATAAGACTGGATTCATTGGCTTATTATTATGGATCATATTTTTTAGTTTTTTTATTCATGATATTTTGAAAGTTTACAGGAACATATCTCCATTGTTTAGGAAGGCATTTTCTATATTGGTTATCGGTGGTTTTGGCGGATTGCTTATAAATGGTATTTTTCAGCCGATTATTAGTTATTCATCTGCTGGAAATCTTCTCATGTTCGGAGTTGGAGTTGTTGCATTCTATTCGACGAAGGTAAAAAAACATCAATATTAGTATTTATAATAATATGTTTATATCTTTAGATTTATTATTTAACATCTCCGTTTGTAAATCATGTATAATTGTACATAGTTAAACCACTTGTTGGTTTAAATTGTGATTTTTTATTAACTAGTTAACTTAAGATAATTATTCTATTTTGGTGTTTTAATGAAACAGATTCTTCAAGATATGGGTAAAGGAGATACCATGATAACTACCTCTCCTGCACCTTCTATTAAGCCTGGACGTCTTTTAATCGAAACTACAACATCTCTAATTTCTGCTGGGACAGAACGTATGTTAGTAAGTTTTGGTAAAAGTAACTACCTCCAAAAAGCAAGGCAACAACCAGAAAAAGTAAAAATGGTTTTAAATAAAATCAAAACTGATGGTTTGTTAACTACCTATGATGCAGTACACAGCAAATTATCACAACCATTACCCTTGGGATATTGTAATGTAGGTAAACTACTTGAAATAGGTAAAGGAGTCGACGATTACAAGTTGGGTGATCGTGTAGTTTCAAATGGTGCGCACGCAGATATTGTCCTGGTGAGTAAAAATTTATGCGCCAAAATCCCTGATAATGTTGACGATGAATCAGCTGTTTTTACCGTGCTAGCATCAATTGGTTTACAAGGAATACGATTAGCAACTCCTTCTCTTGGAGAGTCGGTTGTTGTTATTGGCGCAGGCTTGATCGGCTTACTTACAGTCCAGTTACTTATTGCTAATGGTTGCCGAGTTCTTGCTATCGATTATGATGAGAACAAGCTTGCTCTTGCGAATCAATATGGAGCTGAGGTATGCAATCTATCAGAAGGTGAAGATCCAGTATCAGCCGGCATGTCATTTAGTAAAGGCAAGGGGGTAGATGCGGTTCTAATTACTGCATCAACTAAATCAAATGATCCAGTGAGTCATGCAGCCCAAATGTCAAGAAAACGAGGCCGCATAGTATTGGTCGGCGTTACGGGTTTGGAGCTTAATCGTGTAGAATTTTATGAAAAAGAGCTTAGTTTTCAAGTTTCATGTTCTTATGGGCCAGGTCGCTATGATTCTAATTATGAAGACAAAGGACACGATTATCCTATAGGTTTTGTTCGTTGGACAGAGAATCGAAACTTTGAAGCCATCTTAGATATGTTGTCTTGTGGCAGACTAAATGTGAAGTCACTTATTTCTAATCGCTATCTATTTGATGATGCTGTGTCTGCTTATGATGTGATAACGAGTGACAGTAGTGCGCTGGGAATTATTTTGCAATATCAGTCAGACAGTCAGCAAGATAAATTAGTCAGAGATATTGTTCTTAATGAAATAGGGGAATTCAATGAATCAGAACCAGTAATTGGTTTTATTGGAGCAGGTAATTATGCATCTCGTATTTTAATCCCTGCATTTAAAGAAGCAGGGGCACAACTGCATACCATATCTTCATCCGGAGGAATTAATAGCGCTATTCATGGTGCTAAAAATAAATTTCATAAAGCAACAACAGATACCGAGGCTATGCTATATGACGAATCAATCAATACAGTAGCTATAGTGACCCAGCATAATAGTCATGCTCGGTTTGTAAAGTCAGCACTCGAAAATGGAAAAAATGTTTTTGTAGAAAAGCCATTGGCTATTAACTACGAAGAGTTAGATGAAATTAAGTCAACATATAAAGATCAATTTATAAAAAATAATGGAATACGTTTAATGGTGGGGTTTAACCGTCGTTTCTCCCCTCATGTTAAAAAGATGAAAGAATTATTAAACTCCGTAAAGGAGCCTAAGTCATTTATTATGACAATGAACGCAGGATCAATACCAGCAGACCATTGGACACAAAATTTAGAGAAGGGTGGAGGGCGCATTATAGGAGAAGCTTGCCACTTTATTGACCTCATGCGCTATCTTGCGGGGAGTCAGATTATTTCGGTTCAAGCACGACGAATGGGTGATACAGATGCTGTTGAGATTACTGAAGACAAAGCAGCAATTTTACTGGGATTCTCAGATGGTTCATTTGGTACAATTCACTATCTAGCCAATGGCGCAACATCATTTCCTAAAGAACGTATTGAAGTATTCGCCTCTGGCAAAGTTCTACAACTTGATAACTTTAGAAGATTGAAGGGCTATGGTTGGAAAAATTTCAGTAAAATGAATCTGTGGCAGCAGAATAAAGGACAGACAGCTTGTGTAAAAGCTTTTGTTCATAGTGTTTCGAATGGCGCACCTTCACCAATAAATGCAGATGAAATATTTGAAGTAACGAAAGTAGCAATAGAGGTTGCTGAACAAATACGTAAGCAGTAGTTATGTTAG
>VAPL010204217.1_pt1 | contig 19173 bp, 18 predicted proteins | sample 3395061 | NCBI WGS metagenome assembly VAPL01 (sample SAMN08290444, study PRJNA428436) | hydrothermal vent metagenome | isolation source: Deep-sea hydrothermal vent chimney 2 | place: Pacific Ocean: Juan De Fuca Ridge | depth 2182 m m | reverse complement strand
GCACATGCAAACAACCCGACGCGCTTCACGCTTCCGTTTGCTTGAAAGCCTGTTGCAAAATCGTACGGTCCACGTTTCCGCCCGACAAGATCAAGCCAACACGCTTGCCGGCTTGAGCCTCGCGTTCTTGCAGCAAGCCCGCCAACGGCGTCGCCGCCGCTCCTTCGGCCAGATTGTGGGTATCCGTAAAATAGTGAGCGATGGCGGCCAGGATTTCACCCTCACTCACACGCACTATGCGCGCCGCACCATTTTTGATGATCTCGAAGGCCTGTGCGTTGGGAACGCGGCATGCCACGCCATCGGCAACGGTTTCAGCCGTATCTGTGTTGATCGGTTCGCCGGCCTCAAAAGATAACGCATAGGCGGGCGCGCCTTCGGCCACCACGCCAACGATTTCGGTTTTCAGCCCCAAGGCATCGCGTACTGTGATGAGACCGCAGATCCCCGACCCCATACCGATGGGCACATAAACAACATCAAGTTTCGCCACCTGTTCGAAAAATTCCAAAGCATAGCTTGCCACACCGCGCATCAAGGGCGCTTCAAACGGACCGATTACATGAAGGTTGCGTTCCGTCGCCAGGACTTGCACATACTCCAAGGCTTCCTGAAAATCTTCACCATGCACGATCAGTTCCGCACCCAGAGCTTCCATGGCCGCATTCTTTTCCGGGCTGTTGCCGTGGGGCACGACGATGGTCACCTTCAAACCGACGCGCCGCGCGGCAAAGGCAAGGCTTTGCCCATGATTGCCTCGCGTGGCCGAAATCACACCTTGCAAATCAGGCTGCATGGCCTTGAGACCCGTCAAATACACCAACCCACCGCGCACCTTGAACGCCCCGACGGGCGTGTGGTTTTCATGTTTGACCCACACCTCGCACCCGGCACGATTGGACAATAACGGCCATTCATATGCTGGTGTCGCATTCATATGCCGGTAAACGATGGCACGCGCCGCATCCAATTCGGCAATTACGGAATCAAGGGTTTGGGGATTCATAGGGTTTTCTCCTGAGTGTAGTGGGACGCTGTGACGGCCTCTCGTTGGCCTGAGGGCGAGTCACGCCGATATTGCCATGGCTGACGGACATCCTATATCGCCAGGGTGTACCTGTATATTGTATCGATGCAATGACAACGCCCTCCTTTATCCACGTTTAAATAAGGACAATACATCTTTATAATTGACACAATTTGGAGTCAATGACAGTATTGAACCATGACAATTTATACCCCTCACATCGAAGGCCGCCCAAACCCGAAATACCGCGCCATCGCCGACACCATCTGTGAGGATATTCGCCGCGGCGCGTTGACGCCGGGAACCAAACTGCCCACACACCGCGAACTTGCCTACCGTTTGGGGATGACGGTGGGCACCGTTACGCGAGCCTATCAAGAACTGAACCGCCGGGGGGTCGCAGGCGGTCGCGTGGGCAACGGGACTTACGTTCTGGATTGCGTTCACAATCAAGCCTTCTTTCCGCTCGCATCGCCTTCGCCACGCCCGGACGGTGCCCCGGAGATCATTCACACCCCCCTCCCCGATCACCAGATCGACCTGTCCATGAACCGGCCCACCCCCGGCCCGGAAGCCATGGCGCTAAGCGAAACGCTGGCGGAATTGTCACGGCACGACGACCTTTCCATCCTCACGCAGTACAATGCCGCGCCGGGACTTCCCCACCACCGCCGGGCCATGGCCGAGCTTCTGCGTGAAGTCGGGCTGGAATGCGAAGGCGATGACCTCATTCTCACCAGCGGGGCACAACACGCCATGGCGGCGGCGGCGCTGACGCTTCTGCAGCCGGGCGACACCATCTTGTGTGAGGAACTGACCTATCCCGGCATCAGCACACTGGGCGCACATCTGGGCGCCCGCATGCGCCCCGTCGCCATGGATGAATACGGCATACGTCCCGATTCCCTGGAAACCGCCGCAATCGAGACGGGGGCCCGTTTGATTTATTTGGTGCCGGTGTTTCAAAATCCGACAAACGCGCTCATGAACGCAGAGCGTCTACGCGACATCGCGCGCATCGCCAAAACGCATAATCTTTTGCTCATCGAAGATGATCTATACGGTTTTCAACCCGAGCATCGCGAGCCACCATTGGCCCAACTCATTCCCGAACACACCCTTTACATCAACAGTTTTTCCAAAAGTCTTTCCCCGGGGCTGCGCGTGGGATGTGTGAAAGTCCCCAAAGCCCTGTTTTCCAACTTCGTGCGCGCGGTACAGATCACCGGCTGGATGATCCCGCCATTGATGGGCGAAATCGCCACACGCTGGATCACCTCCGGGCGCGCCCGCGACATCATCGCCTGGCACCGTAGCGAAATGATCGCGCGCAATGCCATGGCCGCGGAAATTCTGGGAAACTTCGAACTTCACGCCAAAGCGGAAAGTCTGCACCTGTGGATGGAACTGCCCGACGGCCACCACGCCAGCGACGTGATGCGCGAACTGCGTGCCCGGAACGTCCTTCTATCGGGTCCGGAATCCTTCGTCACCGGCCAAGGCGCCGTACCGCGCGCGTTACGTCTGTGTCTGGGATCGCCGCCCACGCGTGAGAACCTGCGCACCGCCCTGGAGCGGGTACGCGATGTCCTCCAGGCCAAACCCGTCATCGAAATTGCACGCCATCAAGACATGGTTATGTGAAAATCAGGGGAATGGTCGAACGCAGTGGGCGTGATTCAAGGGACCGTAGCCATGGCCGTAACCCGGGGCGCTCCTGATCGCTTCTTGCACGTAGGCGCGCCCGCGCTCAAGCGCCGCAACGAGATCCATGCCCTGGGCCAATCCGCAAGCGATGGCAGAGGCAAGGGTACAGCCCGTACCGTGAGTGTGGGGCGTGTCCACGCGCGGCGCACTGAACATCACGTCATCGAAGCCCACACGGCACAAAACATCGCTGAGGCGCGCGCCGATCATATGCCCGCCCTTGATCAGCACCGCTTCCGCGCCAAGATCGAGCAAAGCCGCGCCGACGGCACCAACATCAGCAAGGGTTTCGATTTTCATGCCGCTCAACGCCTCAGCCTCCGGAATGTTGGGGATGAGCAGCGCCGCGCGAGGGATCAGCCGTTCGTGAAAAACCGCCATGGCGTCCGGCTCCAGCAAGGCGTGTCCGCCCTTGGCCACCATCACCGGATCCAACACCATGGGCGTATCCGGGGCAAGGCGTTCCAGCACATCGGCAACGGCCTCGATCACACAACTACGGTGCAGCATGCCGATTTTGATCACGTCCGCGCCTAAGTCCTCCAGGACCACTTCGATCTGACGGGCGACAAAGGCCGCGGGCACATTGTGAACGGCGTGAACGCCCAAGGTGTTCTGCGCGGTCAGCGCGGTGATCGCACTCATGGCGAAACCGTTCAAGGCGGTGATCGTCTTGATATCGGCCTGAATGCCCGCGCCACCGCCGGAATCGGAACCCGCAACAATAAGAACGCGCCCCTGCATGACCACCTCTTTCATGAAAGACTCAAGCGGCGGAACGGCCGATAATTTCGACCAACTCACCCACCACTTCGGCCACCAGGGCTTCGTCCTCGCCTTCGGCCATGACGCGAATAACGGCTTCGGTTCCAGATTTACGCACCAGCACCCGCCCCGTATCCGCCAGACGTTCTTTTCCCGCGCAAACGGCCTGCTGAACCTCGGGTCGTTCCAGAGGCGACGCTCCGGCGAAGCGGATACTTTTCAAAACTTGCGGAAACGGATCGAACGTACGGCAGATTTCCGATGCGCGCCCGGTGCTGGAAGCCAACACCGAAAGCACCTGCAAGGCCGCAAGCAAACCGTCGCCGGTGGTGGCGAAATCGCCCAGCACCAGATGCCCGGATTGCTCACCGCCAACGTTGCAGCCTTTCGCGCGCATCGCCTCGACCACATAGCGGTCGCCGACCGGCGTGCGGAAAAGTCCCAGTTCCTGGCCCGCGAGATACTTCTCCAGGCCCAAATTCGACATCACCGTGGCCACCACGGAACCGCCGCGCAGCAAGCCCTTCGCATTCCAATCGGCGCCGATCATGCCCATCAACTGGTCGCCATCAACCAGTTGGCCTTTTTCATCGCTGACCAGGACCCGGTCCGCATCGCCGTCCAGCGCAAAGCCGATATCCGCCCCATGGGCGACAACGGCCAAACACATGGCATCGGTGGCGGTCGAACCGCACCTGTCGTTGATGTTGAAGCCGTCGGGTTCCACACCGATCTTGACGACCTCCGCGCCCAGTTCCCAAAGGACCTCCGGCGCGACCTTGTACGCCGCACCGTTGGCGCAATCGATCACGATTTTCAATCCATCCAGCGTCTTGCCCTTGGGAAAGGTCCGCTTGACGTACTCGGTGTAGCGTCCCACCACGTCGTCCAGGCGCCGCGCACGCCCCAGCTTTGCCGAGACTGCAAGGCCGGAGGCCATGTTGGTTTCCATACGCGCTTCGATTTCGGATTCCACCGCGTCGGACAGCTTGTAGCCGTCGGGACCGAAAAATTTGATGCCGTTATCCTGATAGGGATTGTGGGACGCCGAAATCATGACGCCGAAATCCGCACGCAGCGAGCGCGTCAACATCGCCACCGCCGGCGTCGGCACCGGTCCGGCCAGAACCACATCCAGGCCGCACGACAGAAACCCCGAACTCAGCGCCGTTTCCAGCATATAGCCTGACAGGCGCGTATCCTTGCCGATGATGACGCGATGGCGGTGATCGCCGCGTTTGAAATGAAGGGCCGCCGCCTGGCCGACCATCAACGCCGTCATGGCGGTCATGGGATGTTGGTTGGCGGTGCCGCGAATACCGTCCGTACCGAAAAGCTTGCGCGTCATGAATCCATTAACCCCGGGAGTTTCCGTTTCACACTCCTCTTTTTAAAACATATATGACGAAAACGGTATCTTTTGCAGGTGCCGTTTTTTATAGCGTCAAACCTTGCCATTCAAAGCGGAAAATCACGAACACGAACAAGAAGACGGCAAATTCCACGGTCGTGGTGGCAATCAGCAAAAAAGCGATGCGCCGCGCCGACGGTTTCATCGGCTGCCAAACGGCGCGCATATACCACCGCCACACGGGCAGCCACGACCAGCGCCGCCAGGTGCGCAGATAGCGGTGCAGATCATGGCCCCATGACGTCAGACTTTTATCCACTTCCGCAATGCGCGCCTCGCGTTCGCGCTGCGGCACACCGCCGTAGTCGTCGCTCAGGGTCAACTGCGCCCCGGCGCCGTGCGCCGCAACGCGCACACGGGTTGTCCGCTTCAGGCCTTTTTCATAGGCGATCACACAGCCGTCGTGCGTCGGTGTAACGCGCACGACGGTGTCGATCTCGCCGCCGTTGCTCAGATTTTTGACGCACATGCGCCACGCGCCGCCGCCTAAATCTTCCCATGCCTTGAACTCATATAAGGAGTTAATCCGCAACAGCCGCTGAACATCGCGCACGAACGCCAGAAGATCGTCCGCCGCCATATCCACATCAATCACCACCCAGGCCTGATCGCGGTTTTCGCCGTCCGCCTGCGAAGGGCCTGCCGGTGCCGCCTCGGCCTCGCAGGTCACCGTCATAGTCCCGGATGCGGGACGATCATCAGCGTCACGTCCAATTCCTGCGTCAAGGAATCGAGCGCCATGCGCGAACGCAACCCCGGCGCACCGTGAGGCCGGGGCGAACCGATCACGACGAGATCGAACGCGCCCCCGCCGGGCAACCCGCGCCGGGCGCACGAACGCAAACACGCGGCCGGTTTCCCCAGCACCAGTTCATGGCTATAGGCGATGTTCAAAGCCGCGGCCGCATCCGCCACGGGTGCGATGTCGGCGGCCACTTCACGCGTAATCTGGTTTTCGACATACTGACCAAAGCGAATTTGCGTCACCGCATTGTTGAGCCAGTCATCCCCCATCATACCCTTCCAGAAATCGGGCACGACCACCAGATGATGAAGCGCCGTCTCTCCGGATTGCCCGGCCAGAAGTTCCAGCGCCGCGCGTTCCGCGGCACGCGCACCGGGCGTTGCGTGACTGGCGAGCAACACCGATGAACACGGACCAGGGCTCATGGCGATTGCCTCCCCGGTCCGCACACAGTCGGATTTTCTTCGCGAATAGGCCAATTACCCGCCCGTCACATAAACGCCGAGCGCGATCAACAAGGCCAGCGCCAACGCGATCAAATCCTCGCGCCGGTCGCTGTGGAAGATCGACAAGGCCGAGCCCCGGTGGAATTTTATGTCACCTTCTTCTTGAATATCTATGTTTTGACTGTCAGTCATGTCCGCTCCCCCCTTAAATGGTTTCACTGACAAACAACAAGATCACGATCAGCGACAACACCGCCTTGGCCGTACCGACCACGCCGCCAATCACCAAGGGCTGCCCACCGGCCTGTTTGATGGCCGACAGCGTAATCTGCATACCCAGACCGGTCAGTCCGAAGGCGAACAGCAAGGTGATCCACTGGCGGAACTTTTTGACCATTTTGGCCGTGTGGTAGACCGCGGAATGGGCGACCTTCAGAACCTTGTTCGCCCCTTTGGAAAGAACCCCGGCATTCACCAGACCGCGCAGCACAGCGGCGTCTTCAACGCTCATGACTTTGCCGCTTTTGATCAAACGCCCCAACGCCTGTTGGCGGTCGATACGTTCGACCCTGCCGGCCTCGGTACCCAAGGTCTCGATTTGCGGGGCCTTGAGCAATTTTTCGGTCTTGATGGCATTGTCGAAGTACTTGCCTTTGTAATGTTCCACCGGGGCGAAGACCCCCGTGGACGACAGCGCGAACATCAAGATAAAGCCCAGCACGAAAAGCGGAAACTTTTCGAACATGACACGGCCGACATTGACGCTTTCTCCTGTCTGCGATTCCTCGCGGCGGACGTACCAGACGGCCAGCCATAACACGATGATGGGCAGGAACAACACTCGCGTGATGTTGAAAATCTCCGCAACCTTCAGGGTTTCGATCCCATCGGGTTGGTAAGCCAGGGCCGCGCCCGCGACTTGCGCGGAATTCAGGATACCGGTTCCCGCCCACGCACCGAACTGCACGTAACTCAGGCCCAGCAACTGTCCGACCACCGGAAACAGGAACATACACCCCACACCCCACAGCAATATGGTGCCGATGGTATAGGCAATTTCAACCGACTTGGCCTGCACCACCGGTGCCGCCGCCACGGTCGCGGACACCCCGCACACCCCCATGCCCGCGGACAATACACCGCCCATGGAATTGGGGATTTTGCGTCTGCCCCCCATCCACAGCACCAGACCGACGGAGCCCAGCACGAAAAAACCGACCATGACGACCGACAGCTTGCCCAGATTGACCAACTCGCCCAAACTGTACAAGGTGCCGAGCAAGATGACCCCGGTCTTCAGACCGAGGCGCGAAAGGCGCACACCGTTTTCCGCCCATTGGGGCACGCCGAACACGTTCACCGTCACGATGCCCGCGACGATGCCGAGAACCACATAGTTAAGGCCGAGCACTTGATGAAGGTATTTCGCCCCCATGACCGGCCCCAGCGACTTGCTGAGCACCGCAATCCAGGGCGCGCCATACCAGCGGATCAGCATCGCGATTAAAAGAATGAAGATCGCCCCGGCGATGGCGGACAGATAATAATCCGCGTCCCCTTCCTTGTGCGTACCGAACAGATGCCACAAGCCGACCACCGCACCGAGAGCACCGAAGGCGTACCCCATGCCGATCATTTCTCCGGCATATTTCTTGGCGTGCAGATAGCCGATCAGGCCATCCATCAGGCCGCTCGATGCGAAATAAGCGATTGCGAGAAAGACGACTCCCATAATCAAAAGAGCCGGATGTTTTTTCGTGTAAACCATAGCAAAGCCCCCCTTGCCGTTGTATCCGATAGCATAAACCACGGCGCACGCTACGACGCACGCCAGTATACAAAGCCTCATAGATATAAACGCGCCATTACGGCGTATACATTACAACTCACTAATGTTTATATTATACTTCACTAATATTAGTGTGTAATCGGGGTACATATTTATTGCAAATATAGATGTTCATGGCAACATTATTAGGAAAAAAATATTGCACATAATACAATTGTTTTTTCCGCTTTGACGCACTTGTATAAAATCGCCCCAAGAAACCGTTCAACGTTCAAGCGGGGGATTCGCCAATGGCCCGCCATAGGCAAAGCGCTTGCGCGGTTGCGGCGACGTCGTGAACGCGCAGGATATTCACACCTTGGGACACGCCCCAAAGCGCGGCGGCAAGGGATCCAGGCAACCGATTCTTCACATCTTCTTCTTGCGCGACGTGGCCGATGAAGCTTTTTCGCGAAACGCCCAAAAGTATCGGAAATCCAGATCGCGCGTACAGATCCAAACGATTCAGGATTTGCAGATTATGCTGAAGCGTTTTGCCGAAACCGATACCGGGATCAAGCGCAATGCATTCACGATCAATTCCCGCTTCCTCGCACACCGCCGCACGCTCCAGCAGGCTCGCCAACACCTCGCCCGGCGCATCAACGTACAAAGGGGCCGTCTGCATGGTTCCCGGCGTCCCTTGCATGTGCATCAAGACAACCGATGCATTCGAATCCGCCGCAACATCCAGCGATCCGTCCCCCGTCAAGGCCGCGACATCGTTGACGATCGACGCGCCCGCCGCCAACGCGGCGCGCATCACATCGGCGTGTCGCGTGTCGATCGACACCTTGACGCCCCGCGCGGCCAAACGAGAAACGACACCTTGAGTGCGGCGGATTTCTTCTTGAATGGCGACGGGCGCGGCCCCCGGACGCGTACTTTCACCGCCGACGTCAATGATGTCAGCGCCTTCGTCCACCATCTTAAGTCCGCGCGCCACGGCGGCGTCACACGAGAACGCTTCCCCACCATCGGAAAAACTGTCGGGGGTGGCGTTGACGATGCCCATGATCAAGGGTCGATTCAAATCGAACCCGGCAAACGTCCTCATCTTTCCCCCCAACGCGAAACGCCGCGACACAGCGCGGCGTTTCGTCGCTTCTTGAACACGAGGTTAACCTTCCGGCTGCGGCTGCGCACCGCCAAGACCATCAGAAGAAGTATCTTCTTTTTTGCCTTTGCCCGATGTCGGCACCGACGCCTTGGCGCCACCTTCGCTTGACGCATCGTCGGGATCGGGACGATGAACGCCTTTGCCCGCAAGAATATCGTTGACCTCGTCGCCGGACAGGGTTTCGTATTCCAGCAATGCTTTGGTCACAGCTTCCAATTCATCGCGATGTTTCGTGAGAATCTGCCGGGCATGGCCTTCGGCTTCGTCAATAAAACGCCGGATTTCCTGGTCAATCAGATTCGCCGTTTGTTCCGATACATTCTTATGCTGGGTGATGCTATGGCCGAGAAAGACCTCTTCGTCATTCTCAGAATACCGCAACGGCCCCAATTTTTCCGAGAATCCGAATTCGCTGACCATCCGGCGCGCCATGCTGGTGGCCTGCTGGATGTCATTGCCAGCACCGGTCGTCACATTTTCCACACCGAACACCAGTTCTTCCGCCACACGTCCGCCGAACATCATCGCCAGTTTGGATTCCAGCTGCTTGAGCGACAACGTATACTGATCGCGTTCGGGCAGGTTCATGGTCAGGCCCAACGCACGACCGCGCGGAATGATCGTCACCTTATGCAAGGGATCGCATTTCGGCATATGAATGCCAACCAGGGCGTGTCCCGCTTCGTGGTAGGCGGTGAGTTGCTTTTCCTCATCCGTCATCACCATGGAGCGTCGCTCAGCCCCCATCATCACCTTGTCCTTGGCCGTCTCGAAATCCGCCATGGTGACCAGACGTTTGCCCGTGCGCGCCGCAATCAAGGCCGCCTCGTTCACCAGATTGGCAAGATCGGCACCTGAAAATCCGGGTGTACCGCGCGCGATGGTGCGCGCCACCACATCGGGCGCCAAAGGCACCTTGCGCATGTGCACCTGAAGGATTTTTTCGCGCCCCAGGATATCGGGATTGTTCACCGTGACCTGACGATCAAAACGTCCCGGACGCAGCAACGCCGGATCCAGAACGTCCGGCCGGTTGGTCGCCGCAATCAAAATCACGCCTTCGTTGGATTCAAAACCGTCCATTTCAACCAGCAACTGGTTGAGCGTCTGCTCGCGTTCGTCGTTGCCGCCGCCAAGACCGGCGCCGCGATGACGGCCCACCGCATCGATTTCATCGATAAAGATAATACACGGGGCGTTCTTTTTGCCCTGTTCGAACATATCGCGCACTCGCGACGCGCCGACGCCGACAAACATCTCCACGAAGTCGGAACCGGAAATCGTGAAAAACGGGACATTGGCTTCGCCCGCAATGGCGCGCGCCAGAAGCGTCTTGCCGGTGCCCGGCGGCCCCACCAGCAAACAGCCTTTGGGGATTTTACCCCCAAGACGTTGAAACTTGTGCGGGTCTTTCAAGAATTCGACGATTTCCTCAAGCTCCTGCTTGGCTTCGTCGATACCGGCCACATCATCGAACGTGACGCGCCCTTGTTTTTCCGTCAGCAATTTTGCCTTGGATTTGCCGAATCCCATCGCTTTTCCACCTGCGCCGCCTTGCATCTGACGCAGAAAGAACACCCACACCCCAATCAATATCAGGAAGGGAAACCACGAAACCAAAATGCCCACGAGGGAAAACTGTCCGTCTTCCGCCGGTACGGCCTGAACCCGAACCTTGTTCTTGGTCAGCCGTCCAATCAAGCTGGCATCTTGCGGCGCAAATGCCGAAAAAGCGCGCCCGTCCGTGAAATGTCCACCAATCTTCATGCCGGACTTGGCCCCGACAAGGGTCACATCGCGAATTTCGCCTTTGTCCACCGCAATCAAAAATTCAGAATAGACAAGATTGCTCTGGCTCGTCGGCTGACGCGACCCCTGGAACATGTTGAAAAGCGCGAACAGCAAAAAGGCGATGATAACCCAAAAAATTATGTTTTTGCTGATATTCAAAATCGTTTCCTTAATTCATAGACCCAAGAAGCTCCAACAACGCCAACCACAAGCCGGTTCAAGCGCCGTCTGCCAAATTCCACCAGCCAAACCCCACCGGGTGAACTCTGCATTTCATCATTCGACGAAAAGCCTCATGATCTTTTTACATGCCTTTACGTTCTATTCGCACCAAGGCTCACCGCCCCAGGGGAAAAGTCTGCTTTGGATGTAAGACCTTTGGACGCCCGGGGCAAGGGGCTGATGGAAAAACCGCAGTATCTTAGGGTCCAGACTCATTCAAATGAGTCTGGACCTTAGCATTTCCCCACGCCGGCGTGGGGCTTCTTTTCGAATACGCACCTCGTCGGCGGCACGCTCAATCACGCAGCCCGCCAAGGTGCGGGCCTTGGGCGCCGTCGCACAAGGTCGCGAAAGCCAATCCAAAAGTCGCCGCATCTTGACCTGACGCGGCCCATACGCGCGAGCCCCCAAACGCTGCAAGAAGCGCGACATGGCACGAACCTGTAGCGGTTCGGGCAACGCCGCAAAAGCCCTTGCGTCCAGCAAAAGCGTCCCGGGCGCACCACGACGAACAGAGGCGGCTTCAAAGGCCGTGACGCCGCGTTCCAGGATGTCCGTCACCCGGCGCGCGGCGCGCGCGGCCCCAGCCAAACGTTCCGCACTCACACCCTCTTCACGCAGACGTATCAACATCTGACGAACACGCACCCGTTCGAACTTCCGCTGCGTGTTCGACGGGTCCTCGATCCAGGCCTGTGCACGAGCTTGCAACGTGGCAACAAGACGCGCCTTCGGCACGTCCAGAAACGGACGGCACAACATCACCTCACCGGCAGGTGGCAACCTGCGGAGCGGTGCCATCGCCGCCAAACCGAAAAGCGTGCTGCCACGTTTGAGACGCATCACAAAGGTTTCCGCCTGATCGTCTTGATGGTGCGCCGTCAACAACCACCCCACTGAAGATGACCGACACCACCCCTCCATCAAGTCGTAACGGGCTTGACGAGCGCGCGCCTGCACGCCACTGCGCACCCGCGCGCCGTCACGCCACGTAAGAATATGATGATCCACACCAAAATGAGAAAGCCACCGGCCGACCTGGTCGGCTTCGGCCCTGGATTCGGCGCGCAGCCCATGATCGACACTTAACGCCGTCACACAAACGTCGTACGCGCGCCCCCAAGCCGCAGCCAACACAGCCAGCGCCACACTATCTGCCCCGCCGGAAACCGCCACCGCTATGCCCGCCGGGCGACGCCCGAGGGAAGTCTCGAAAAAAGGGGCCATCAAACGAGCAAATTCATCTTGCTCAAGCGCTTGTGCAGAATGTTCGGACATGGCGTGTCTCAGACATGGCGTGTCATGGACATTTGAGGCGAGCAGACTCCCGCTCAAGGATGGTTTTGATGTTGGCCTTCAACGGAGTGAATTCCTTACGCAGTTTGGCAAAGGTCGTGCACGCATCCTTCGGTTTTTTCAAACTGGCCAAAGACATGCCAAGCTTCAATAAGGAATCTGCCGCCTTCACGCCCTTGGGAGCCTTCTTGTAAGCGGCAAAAAAAGCCTGGGCCGCATCCATGTAACGCTTGCGTACGTAATAGGTTTCCCCCAACCAATAACGCGCATTCTCACTCAAGGGATTATCGCCATAGGTAGCGATAAACGCCTTAAAGGCACCTTCCGCCTCATCATAGCGGGCCTGACGCGTTAAGTTAAAGGCGTAGCGATAACGCTCCTTCGGCGTCCCCGGGGGCAGAATGGACGGTGCCGGTTCGGCCGCCCCCGCCTCTTGTGCCGGTGACGTCTGAGAGCGTGACGGGGCTTGAGGGGTTTGGCTCGACGCCGACGTGGTTGCGGAACCGCTTGCACGGGGAAGCGTTTCTTTCTTCAAAACCGTTTCCGGGATCGTACCGAGAATGCGCGGCGGCGCCCCTGGTGCTGCCGCCACACCGCGCGGCGGTGCCATTGCGCCAATCCTAGACACACCTGCAGGCGCAGGCGCCGGTGACACACGCGGCGTGGTCCCGCTTTCGCCCCCGCCGCCGACCGGAAGCGACGCCCTTTCCAAACGAGAAAGACGATAAGCCAGGTCCTTGACCAGCTTATCGAACCGCGCCGATAACTGATCGACACGATATGACAATGTTTCCGTCTTACCGGTCGACCCGCGCACTTCGTCTTCCAAGGTGCTTAAACGCACCAAGATACGCGACAGAGGCGTCTCGCCGGAGGTGAAATCAACCACCGGGGCCGGTGTCATCTTGCCGCGCGAAGGCGTCGGAGTTTGTGTTGCTGTCGTGGACGAGGCTGGCGAAGGCCTCACGATAGACGGTCCCACGCTAGACGGCCTGCGCGCAATTTGCTGGTTCAGCGTCCGAATATCACGCTCCAGACGATCCAAACGGTCCAATAAGGGCTGGGTGCCATCACGATACTGAACCCCGCCCTGAGGCAGGGTGCCGCCCTGAGGCAGGGTGCCGCCGCCCTGGGGCAGGGTGCCGCCCTGGGGCAGGGTCAAGTTCTGCGCCCGGGAAGAACCCGCAACGATCACGACAAAAAGAAACAAAGCCGCCCCCATAAAGGCGCGCAAAAGCGCGCCCCTGCGCGGCGGCAAAATCGAATAACAGCTCTTATTCACCATACAAGCGATCCGTCATCGTCGTGACCATATTGATGGTCGCAATCATACTTCAATATTCTACCATTGCCGTTTTGGGCATTGCCGTTTTGGCATTGCCGTTTTGGGCAACGTCATGGTGGTACGCCAATTCGGCAAAAATAGGGCGTGAAAATTCACACACCACCAAAAGACGAGGCGTCGGTCTCGTTCAAAAACCCCGAACGAAGCCGACGCCTCCCAAAAACGCTGCATCTGCCACTACGCTCAGAACAACCGTTCTGCGAAACGCGCAGCTTTAATTGACAACCGTCACCGCGCGACGATTTTTTGCCCACGCCGCTTCATTAGAGGCGGGATCCACGGGCCGTTCCTTGCCATAGGAAATAATAGCGATACGCGAACCCTCAACTCCCAGGCTTTTCAGGTAGTCTGCCGCCGAATTGGCACGACGTTCCCCTAAGGCCAGGTTGTATTCGCGCGTACCGCGCTCATCGGCATGGCCTTCGACGGTAATGGTCACGCTCTGGTGCACTTTCAACCAGGTCGCCTGTTTTTGCAGGGTCGCACGCGCATCCGGACGCAGATCATAACGATCAAAAGCGAAGAAGACCCGGTCGCCGACGTTGACTTTCAGGTCCTGCTCACTCCCCGGCTCAATGGCAGGGGCCTGCGCGGGCGCAGGCGTCGGTGCGGCTGCTGGCGCACTTGACGTCGTCGCGCCGGCACCGGAAACCGCCGCGGTTTCAGAGGTCGGAGCAGTGCTGCAAGCACCAAGCAGACCCGCAACGGCCATCAAGATCACAATTTTGAAACGCATTGAATTCTCCCGTTCACTCTCATCACCTGGATTTTCGTGCTGTGATCAAGGTCCCCGGTCCATGCCTGCTCTTTGCACGCAACCGACACCCAATTAACTTTTACTCGAAACTGACTGACCTCTGGAATTATTATGTTTTTTCCATCTGGGACTATATGACCTCAGTTTCCAGGAATCAAGGGGGACCACGCGGGATCGGAGGCATCCAACGGCGTGATCACTTCGCGTTCGTTGTTACCGGTGAAATCGACCGTGAAAATTCGCGTTCGCCCCCCCTTGCCAAAGCGATTGCTGGGATCTTGACGGTAGAACATTAAGACGCGCCCATTCGGCGCCCAAGTCGGCGCTTCGACCAGAAAACCTTGCGCCAACAGGCGTTCGCCGCTGCCGTCGGGGCGCATAACACCAATGTAAAAGCGGCCTTTATAAATCCGCGTGAAAGCAATCCAGTCCCCGCGCGGCGACCACACGGGAGTAGCATATCGTCCCTTGTTGAAGCTGATGCGTTTCACATCCGCGCCGTTTGCCTTCATGACATAAAGCTGTTGCGTGCCGGAACGATCTGAATTGAAAACGATTCGCTTACCATCGGGCGCATAACTGGGCGAGGTGTCGATGGCGGTATTGTGGGTCAGCCGCCGCACCACGTGGGTCGCCATATCCATGGTGTAAATTTCAGAGTTGCCGTCTTTGGCCATGGAAAAAATAATTGATTTCCCGTCTGGAGAGAATCGCGGCGCAAACGTCATCCCCGGGAAATCGCCGAGAACCTCTTGTCGTCCACTGTCGATATTGAAAATGTAGACCCTCGGCACACCCTTGAAATAGCTGAGGTAGGTGATTTCCTGAAGCGTCGGCGAAAAGCGCGGCGTCAGAACCAGATCGCGTCCGTCGGTCAAAAAACGATTGTTGGCGCCGTCCTGATCCATGATGGCCAAACGTTTTATACGATGAATTTTTGGTCCTGATTCGGCGATGTAAACGATTCGGGTGTCAAAATACCCCTCCTCGCCCGTGATGCGTTTGTATATCGCGTCCGCGATGATGTGCGCCACGCGCCGCCAGTTGCTGGGCACCGTAAAATACGCCAGCCCCACCATCTGCTTTTCGCTCAACACGTCCCACAGGCGAAACTCAACCCGCAAGCGTCCATCCGCCGTCATTTTGACGCGCCCTTGAATCAGCGCCTGGGCGTTGATGATGCGCCAGTCGCCAAAGCGCGGCAGGACATTCAGGCTTTCCCCGCTTTGGATAAACGCTTTCTTGTCCATGGGATGGAACAAACCGGATCGCTCCAGATCGGCGGAGACAACGCCGGCAATATTCACGCCGAAGGTTTTCGCCCTTTTATCCGCACCGTAAAAATCCGTCACCGCGATGGGCATGGGTTCGACCACGCCACGCGTGATGTCGATGGTCAATTCCGCGCGCGCCGCGACCGCCCACAAAATTGTGAGCGTCAACACGAACATGGCCCCAACGCGAACAAAGATGGCACGAACAAAAATTCTGTGTGTCATAGGCCGAACATTTCCCTTGGATCGAAGTTGAGTTTCATGCTCTTCCAGCGTTCATATTTTTCCGGCGGCAGCTTGAACGGTTGGCACATGGGATTCAAGACCGCACGCAACGCGCTTTCCGCCATGGTGCGATAAAACGGGTCCGAAGACATGCGCGCCGCATTCAAAATACGCGCCGTGCGCACGGTGCCGTCGGGGTTCATGCCGATACGGATGGAAATCTGCATATTCTGCGCATCCTTCGCCCCCGCCGGCAAATTCCAGCACTTATGGATTTGCTGGCGCACCAGATCGATTTCACTGATCGTCAGTTTGGGGCCGATATCCGTGCGCTGCCGATCGCTTTTCAGGGCATTGGCCATCAGCTTCGTAAAATCCTGAACCTGCTTTTTAACCCTTTTACTCTTTTTTGTAGGCTTTTTTTGTGGCGCTTTTTGCAATTCTTCCAGGGTTTTCAAAACCGAAGAAAATTGATCCGGGGCTTTGGGCCTGCGCGGCGGCAGCGGTGCGGGCGCAAGCGCCTGCGAGGCGCTTTTCTTCGGTTTTGACTTCTTCGCTTCGGGCTTGGCCCGCTTTTTCGGCGTCACGTCTTCGTGCAACGCCACGGCAGCTTTTTCCTTCGGCAGTTCTGCAACCCGATCAGGCTTCGGCGGCGCCTTCAAAGCCCCTCGGGGAGCCGGCGGCGGCGGCGGTTTCGGTGGCGGCGCGGGGGTGGGCTTGGCCTTGGCCACGGGCTCCTTGGGTTTTGTCGGAATATTGGTTTGTTGCGCGACGCTCACCAACTCCACCAAGATGGGCACCTCCGTCGGTGCCGGTACCGGGCTGAAGAAAGGCAGGCCAAAGTACGCGAGACCAAGCAAAACGCCGTGCAGCAAGACCGAAATGGTGACGTTGCGGACCAACGCGGCCTCACTTGTTCTTTTTCGATTTTGGTTTCACAACACTGTTTTTGGCGATCAATGCCACACGCGAAAACCCGGCCGCGCTCAACACCCCCATGACCTCCAACACCCGCCCGTAGCCCACTTGGGCATCCCCGCGCACGAAAACACGAACATTGGGATTGTGGGCGGAAATCGCCTTCAGGCGCGGCGCCACTTGATCCAGTTCCATTTGCGTATTCTGCACATAGATCAGGCCATTGCGATCAATCGTCACGGCAAGCGGCTCGTCCGACCCGGAAATCGCCTTGGCCTTGGTCTTCGGCAAATCCACCTGCACCCCGACCGTCAACAACGGCGCTGTCACCATGAAGATGATCAGCAAAACCAGCATCACATCGACGAACGGCGTAACGTTGATGTTCGACATCGGGGGGCGACGTTTAGACGTATAAAATGAACGTCGCCCAGAGCTGCGAAACAGGTCCGCCATATCAGTGCGCCGCCTTTTCTTCCATCATCCGCGAGAGAATCGCAGAAAATTCGATGGCGAACCCTTCCAAACGGCCCGCATAGCGTTCCAAATCGCGTGAAATCTTGTTGTAAGCCAACACCGCAGGAATCGCCGCCAGCAACCCCAGCGCTGTGGCGAACAAGGCCTCGGCGATCCCGGGCGCAACCACGGCAAAAGAAGAATTCTTCGACATGGCGATGGACTGAAAGGCATTCATGATCCCCCAGACGGTGCCGAACAGACCGATGAACGGCGCCGTGGAGCCGGTCGAGGCCAAAAACGTCATATAGCGTTCCACGCGCTCCATCTCGCGCTGCACGGTGATCTGCATCACCCGTTCAATACGCTCGCCCAGCGAGGTGCTGGCGAGGGTCGATCCCGGATGCCCCTTTTGCGCGGCGCGGCGCCACTCGCGCATGGCGGAAACAAACACCGCCCCCATGGGGTCTTGGGGCTGCGCACCGATGCCGTCATAGATCTCGTCCAGGGATTTCCCCGACCAAAACTCCTTTTCAAACGCCCGTGCCTGGGCGTTGAGTTTTTTCAGGTTCAGAACTTTCTCGAAAATGATCGCCCAACACCAGATCGAGGCCATCAACAACAGAATAATCACCGCCTTGACGATCATATCCGCGCGTAAAAACAACGCCCACATGGAAAAACCAGGAGCGCCAACGGACCCGCCAAGGGTAACCGCGTCAATTACACTGCCGTTCATAATCTATTCTCTACCCTCGTTCTCACTTTGAATTTCATACGCCAAAAGACGTTCGCGAACGTGGTCGGGCAAGCGTCCAGGACCACCGTCCCGCCGTACACAACCCAACTTGATGTCCATGCGCACGAGATCCTCTTCGCCACGGCGGATCGTCTGAAGGCCGCGCACCGACGCACCGCCCACCTTGAGCAGAGCCAGACGAACATCAAGCAGATCGTCGAGGCGCGCGGGCTGAAGATAGTCCACCTCAATCTTACGCACAACAAAGGCAACACCATGGCGTTCTTGCAACACGGAATTTTCGATCCCCAAATGACGCAACATTTCCGAACGCGCACGTTCGGCATAATTTAGATAGTTCGCATGGTATACGATCGCCCCCGCATCGGTATCTTCGTAATACACACGCACCGGCCACACAAAAGTCCGCCCTTCAATGCGCAACATCTCACGCATCGTCAACATCCTCAATCAATTCCAGCTGAACCCGCCCCTTTGGGATCGACAGGCCCAAGTGGGTGAACGCCCGAGGCGTAAGTGCCCGCCCACGCGGCGTGCGCATCAAGAAACCTTGTTGAATCAGGTACGGCTCGATCACGTCTTCAATGGCGTCTCGTTGTTCGCTCAACGCCGCCGCCAGGGTTTCCACCCCGACAGGGCCGCCAGCATAGTTTTGCGCGATACACGAAAGATAGCGGCGGTCCATATTGTCCAGCCCGGCCTTGTCCACATCAAGCCGTTCCAGCGCCCCGTCGGCAGCGGCCCGGTCCACCACCAAACACCCTGCCACATTGGCAAAATCACGCACCCGGCGCAGCAGGCGCCCGGCCACGCGCGGCGTGCCGCGCGAACGTTCGGCGATTTCCAGCGCCCCGTCCTCGGTCAAGTCCAGACCCAATAGACGCGCGGCACGGCTTACAATACCGATCAGTTCCTCCGGCGCGTAGAATTGCAGGCGCAACGGAATGCCGAAGCGATCGCGCAAGGGGGTGGAAATCAACCCCGCGCGCGTCGTCGCCCCGATCAAGGTGAAGGGCTGCAAGTCGATGCGCACACTGCGCGCCGCCGGCCCCTCGCCGATCATCAAATCCAATTGAAAAT
>VAPL010297633.1_pt1 | contig 19183 bp, 17 predicted proteins | sample 3395061 | NCBI WGS metagenome assembly VAPL01 (sample SAMN08290444, study PRJNA428436) | hydrothermal vent metagenome | isolation source: Deep-sea hydrothermal vent chimney 2 | place: Pacific Ocean: Juan De Fuca Ridge | depth 2182 m m | reverse complement strand
TTGTCATTGGCGGTTTCCCAGGAAGTCTCCGATATATTCCCATTATAAAGGGCGGTTGCTCCATTTTGAGGGTCGTTGTAGGTAATGCTAAAATTAAACAAATCATTATCATTATTAGCATCTTGATTGATGTTTTTTAACCATCCACGTACATTATAAGTATAATTTACATTTTGCAAAGCAGCAGATTCTATGTTTCCTACTTTTTTACCTACCAATTGCCCGAGCTCATCATAGGTGTTTTCTGCGATCAATTCTAATTGGGTTTCACCATTTGTAGCTGCTTGTGCATTTACTTGAACTTTTACCGTTACTCCGACAATAGGTTTTGCTTGAAAGCCCGATTTTAGAATAATTGAATTAGAGGCTTCTATGGTTGTTGTAACACCCGGGTTTACCGTTTCTGTAGTAACTACAGTTTCTTCAATACCGTCTGCACCATATATTCCGCAATCATCATCTAAACTTGTATCTCCAATACATTGTACTTGCTTTAATAGTCTACCTGCTTGGTCATAGATAAATGTATCTAGTGTAACTATTTCTGGTTCATTATTTATAATATGACTGGCTCTTGTTCTAAGTACTTTACCTACAAAGTCCAATTCTGTTTTTACTATATCTGTTGTATTTAAAAATTCATTTTGACTGTATACATAAATAGGTCGCGCTTTCTCATCATAATAGGTTACAGTAGTAATCCAATCTGTGGTTTCTAATACTTTAACTTTTGAGCCAGTTGCTAAACTTTTGGTAAAAGCTGTTGTTGTTTTATCAAAAACTGTTTCCGGGTTGTTTGCAGGATCAAATGGTATACCTGCAAAATTATAATCATCATAATAATTTACTGTTAATATTTCTAAATTTGTGTTTGGGAAATCTATATTGGTATAATATGTGTTTTCAAATCCTGTTCCTGAAGTTACTTTCTCTTCAAAATTTTGATCAGCTATTTTGTTATTAAAATTATTTTTCTGAATACTGTCTCTAACCCTGCTATCATTGTAAACGCCTGTATAAACAACTCTACTTAAAGCATCATACTTGGTAAACAACCAAACACTTTGTGTCTTTAGGTTAGTATCTTGGGTTAATACCGGTCTGTCTAAATTGTCATATATAATAGATTCTATACCTTTACCCGGTATTTTCTTTTCTATCAATCTATTTCTATGATCGTATTTATATTGATAACATAGTTCATCTAATATTTCTTGTGTTATAGTTGTTTCAATAGCCGCTTTTGGAGGGATCACAAAGGTTAAATTACCATAATCGTCATATATATAATAGGTGTCATGTTCTCCCACCTGACCTCCCCCAGAGGAGGAGGAATTATACGTTCTTTTAAGGGTTATACGCCCTTGCTTATCTTTAAATTCTTCGGTAGTATGATCATTAGTATTTGTTTGAGTGGGTTGCCAGTTCTCATCTTTAGTGATGGTTTTATATAATTCATTGAGGTTATAATAACCAGATTCTATTAAACTAGGTACAGTTGTATTTTGCGGATCTAAAAATGTTACTTCAAATAATTTGACCTCATCTATTCCATTGGTTCTATAATCAAATTTTATAGTTTGGTCTGTATCATTGTTTTCATCAACCATCCAAGATTCCCCCGGCGCACCTTGTTTTAATACTCTATTTAAAGGAGAGTTTTCTATTAACTTTTCTGAATAGGGGTTGGTAACAGATGTGAAGTCATTAGCATATTTTGCTTGATAAAATGATGCTAAGTCATCCAGTACAGTTGGATGGTATTTTTCGCCACTATTTGATGATTTGGCAAATGGTAAATAATCTCTTACTTGTCTACCATATTCATCATACTCTATGGGTGTAATCAGATCTTCACCGTTACCACCGGCACGGATGGCTACACTTTGCATAGGTCTACCTAAGCCATCAAAATAAGTTACACTTTCTATAGCATCTTTATTGGTTTTAATACTGTCTAAAATTGTTACTGCTTTTTGAGGGCTGATATTATAAATATAATTATGGTTTCCTAGCGTTGGGGTTGTATAAATATAATCATCAATATTTTGAGAGGTTAAGTTGTTTTCGAACCATTTAAGGCTATTTAAAGAGCTAATTTCTAAAACATCTAAATCACTATCATTATCAATATCAACAATATTTAATTGTTTTCCAAGGTTTAAATCATATTTGATGAAATTTTGGAATCCATCATTTTCATACAAAATGCCTTTGACAAGAATATCTTGGTTATTATCGTTATTAAAATCAGCAATTTGCAGAAATGTAGGAATGTATGAAGTGATTTCTATATTATGTTGAATGAAACTTTGATTTGAAACGTTTTCATACCAATGTAATCGAGTTCCTCCTCCTTTAAGCCCCCCCCAAACAATATCTAACAAACCGTCTTTATTAAGGTCATAAAGTTCAATTGAAAGAGCGAGTTCATCAGAATTAATCAATAAATGCTTTATAAAATTTAAGTTTCCAGTATTTTCATACCAACAAATATTAGTATTTCCATTATTTTGGGGTTCTACAGTAAAAATATCTTTATCTCCATCACTATCAAAATCTACCACTATTTCTTTTTCAACATTAGTAGGAACAATTACATGTTCAATAAAATTATTATTACCATCTTTTTCAAATAAGAGTAGTTTATCATCATCATTATATAAATTAGTAGTGGCTAATATATCAATATCTCCGTCACCATCTATATCAACATAATCTTCGGTCATTGTATTAATAGAAAAAATACTAGTTACCAAGGTCTCTTGTATAAAATTTTGGAAACCATCATTTTTAAACCAAAAAATTGAAGTAGGGTCTGTATTAATATTTTCCATATTAGTACCAAATAAATCAACATGACCATCTCCGTCAAGATCTCGAGGTGCAAAAACTCTTAAAAAAGGTACATTTGGTAATTCAATGGTAGTGAAATTATTATTCCCTGTGTTTTCAAGCCAATAAGTATGGTTACTATTTGAACCTAAAAAATCAACATCGCCATCGCTATCCAAATCAATAAAAAGAATTTTATCATATGGATCGAATCCACTTACTTCATGTAAAATAAAGTTTTGATTTCCATCATTTTCTAACCAGGCACCGAATACATTATTTGAGCTTGAGCTTGTTCCAACAAAATCTATATCTCCATCACCATCCATGTCAATCGGTGTTTTTATATTTAAATATGAGGAGGTATCATAATCAAAAACATGACTTGTAAAGTTTATTTGAGCATATGAATATGCAGTACTAAATACCAATAAAATTGTAACTATTCTTGACATAGCGTTAGGTTTAATTGCAGATTGTTATTAATTCTTTTTACTCAGATTATTTTTTTAATAAAAAAACTTCAATCTTATCTAATCTCGCTTTTAATATTTTATTTTCTTGTTGTTGCTTTTGCAGTTCTTTTTGTTGTTGAATGGTATATAAGGTCAATTCTTCAATTTTTTGCAAAAGTTTGGCATTCATTTCACCAATTTTAATACCATTTTTGGTTACTTCTTTAGCACTGGGTATATTTTGTAAATGTCCTTTTTCTTTTATATGTTGTTCTACTTCAGCCAATGTTGGTAATTCATAGGTCGACTCAAATACAAAATCTGCCCAAGGAAATACTTGTACTTTTAATTCTTCGGCTATCATTTTGCCTTTTACTGCAAAACTATAACCAGCCGGTAACATATCTGTATTAATAGCTACGTTACCTGCACTATAATATAATGTTGAATTATTTTCTGCCCAAACCCCGATATTACCTAAACAGGTTTCAGCTGCTGTAATTGTTCCTGATATACCATCTCCACCTGGCTCGTCAAAATTTGTAATTGTAATATTGGTTTCTCCTATGGGAAAATTTATGGTATTAAATAGAGTACCATCTGCAGCACTAACTGCTTCTAATACGGTTGATGTGGTTTCTCTAGTTCCATACATTTGCACGTTACCGACATTATCAATTACTATTCTTAATCTGGGTAAGCCATTAAAATTAGTCTTCCATGATTCTGAAATCTCTTGCTTCCATGTTTCTGGAACATTAGTATTATCAGAAAATTTTAAGTGAACTTCTCCAGCCCCCAGTGAAGCATTTAGTAATTCTAAAATATTTGAATGTACAGTAACTCCGTTAATATCCATTTGAAATGCGCTATCTAGAAAATCAAAATCTATAGTCGTAGATTCTACATCATTGTAGGTATAGGTATGCACTCCACCTCCATCTCCGCTTGAGAAAGTATCAGATTTAGGGCAAGTATGTTCTATTTTTTCTGAACTCTTTGATGTTTTAATAAACTTAACTAAAGGGTCATTCATTGCGTGTAATGGAATGCAAAATATTATTGCTAATGATGCAATTATATGTATTAGCGCTGGGTGTATTTTTTTCATGATTTTTAAATTTTAGTATGTGTAATTTTATTATTGAGTTTTATAATGGTATTCATTTTTACTTAAAATTTTACCATCTGCATCTTTAACTTGTTTTAGGCGGTTAAAATCATCATATTCGTAATAGATGGTGTAGCCTCTTGGGTCTGTGATGCTGGTAACGCCTATTAAAGGGTCATAGGTGTAGGTGGTTATTATTGTATTAGGTAGCGAATTTCGTAGTGTAGTCAAAGCTGCACGTAATGCACCTTCATTACCTAATGTACCTATCGTACGATCGTTATCTGTATTAGATTTTGTTTGTAAATTGGCTACTTGACTCGAAACCTCTGAATAACTTGTATTTTCTATTTTAGCAATAGGAAATTGTTCATTATAACCCCAGATATAAACGATGCGGCTACCGTCTTTTTTACTGATCTCCTTTACATTACCATTAACATAATAACTATGAAATGTCAATCTATCTTGAAGTTTATTAGTACTACTATTGTATTCACCTTTCAATGTCTGAACATCTTTAGGTAAGACTATATTATTAGCCCAATCTTTATAATTGGTGCGTTGTACAGTTCTAGATAGAACTGTTGAACCATTTTTAACTGTAGTTTCTACTTGGATAGGCTCTGAAACTCTATTCTGAGTTTTTAATCTATTTATTGCTGGTAACTCTACAATTGGATCTAAATTATCAAAACCTAATGAAGAGGTTGAGATAACATCTTCAGGGTACTCAGTTTTAGTCTCAATGGTTTTACCATCGTGAGTTAATGTTTCTGATTTATCTAGTTGATAATGGGTATTATAATCATAAAAATAAGTAGTCTTTTTTTCTACGGTGCCATCATCAAAATAATCCTTCTCAACGGTACTCATCAAATCTTGCGTGCCGCCGTTTAGATGATAAACTTTATATTCGAGGTTGAGGTCACTGGCAGGGCCTGTTATAAAATGACAAACAAGTAGAGGGTAGTTAAAATTATTATTATTTTTTAAATATTCAGAGGTTTGAAAAATATTTAAATCTACATCTCTTAAATAGCTACTGGGTTGCAAATAGACATCTGGATTAGAAATTAAATTAGAATGCCTAACACCTCCATACATGTAGGTATTAGTTATTTCTTTTTTAAGTGAGTATTGATTATTTTCATCTAAACCGTAAAATTTCGTTCCCGTATTTTTACCTCTAATCCAACTATTGTCTGTTGGTAGATTGTAAGGATATTGGTAGTAATATCCTATATCGGGAGTTACCATAAATGTATATTCTATTTTACCTGAATTATTATTAGTATCTCCATAATATTCTGTAACATATTCATAACCTACAGAATTACCCTGCATTGAAGAAACAGGGAGACCCGGAGAAGCACCGGTAGGAACAAAAACAGTAACATTATTGTTATTATCATATACACCATGAATGGTTACAAAGTTTGGAAGTCCAAATAGATGTCCTGAAGTCCCACCTAGATAAGGATCTTTATACTCATACTCTTTAAAAGTTAGTAAATCATCATTACTATCTCTATTCTCTATACGTTTAATACGTTTACCTCCGGCATATAATAGTACAGAGTCATCTATCTCTTGTTCTTTCCAATCAAGCACTACTATAAAGGAATGATCTGGGTTTGTATAGTCATGAATATGATTTTGTGGCTTAACCTTAAGCGTATATGTTCCTGGTGTAATAACAGAATGATTGATAAAATTAGAACCATTGTATAGCTGGTGTGTTACACCATTTCCTGAAAGTGTTATTGAAAAATTACATGCTGACTGATTAGGATTGTTTAGGTCACAATACCCATTTGGAACTTGAATGTTTACATTAGCATTAATGCCTCCTCCTCCTCCAGGATAAACATAATTTATTTCAAATTGTTTTTCGTAAGTCTGAGTTGCCTGATTATAATAATTAATATAATCTAGATGGGCTAATCCCACATCTTTACTTACTAATGGGTTAATTCTGGCAGTGACAACTTGGGAATACGCAATAGAGGGCTTTGCTTTATTATGTTCGTAAACAAAATTGGTACTTCCGCCTGTAGGGTAAATTATTTTCTCTAAAATACCAGCCTTAGATTTATCTATATCTACAGTTCTGTTATTTGTGGTCGAACCATATTCGAAAAAAGTTAAAAACTCTCCGTTTGGCATTCCATTATAATATCCCCATATGTCTTGAGAATTAGAAAATCTATTCGGAACCTGTTGATCATTATACACAAAAGTATATGGAGGATTACTATTATTTGATGCATCAGTTTCTTCAATTGAGCTTAAAAATAATCGCTTAGCAGCAGTTGGGTCTTGCTGTATTAAAGATGATAATTCATTACCGTCAATTGCTCCTGTTTTATATTCATAGTTGAGTTGAAATTGCTTAACTATATTATCATGATTATCCATTATTTGTATTTTGTCTAATGGAGATGCCATTCTACTTCCCATAGTTATCGGTAGATCTTCTCTTGCACTGGTTCCTTTTATAAATTTAATTTTTCCGCTATCAAAAATTATCTCACTAATTTGGTATTGGTTACTCCGGATTTTTGAAAAATAACTTTCAAGTGATGACTGAGAGGCAGTAGCAACCATAGGGCTTGACACCAATGCATTTCCTGCTACATATCCACCATAAACAGGATTATTTATTGTTGAACCATTAGAATTATTTATTATACTCCCAGGAGTATATTTATCATATGATCTTTGATAATAAAGAGGTTCTTCTAATTCATAATAAAACTTTATAGAAGAACCTTTTGGAGTTATTACTTCCATTAGTTGCCATGAGTTTATGAAAGGACTCTCTATATCTCCACCATACTGATTAAGCCCTCCTCCACTTAAGCCTTTATAAATATAACTTATCTCCGTATAGTCTGTATTAACTGCTTTTCTATTATCTAATGATACTCCGTAGTAAAATTTATTACCATTACTATCGGTTATTATAAAACTTTCAATTCTATTATTAGTACCTTCTGAATATGTAATTTCTATGTCATCGTATTCTTTTATCAAAGGTTGCAAATCCTCATAGTTTATAATAAAATTACCACTTAAACCGTTCGCGTTAAACATAAATTTATCTGGAAAAAAATCATATCCATCTATATATCTATTAAAAAGAACTCGTCTACCAGCAGAACCCGAGTTCGGATTTGACGGGTCATATTGCAATGCTGCTTTTACCATATTTCTTACTTCATTAAAACCACGTAAAGAAGATTCATCTGGTTTCCCTCTAGTCTGTCTAGATATATAACCTCCATAATTTAATGCCCATCCCATTCCTATTCTTGGAGCAATCTCCCCAACTTTCATTCCTCTTGCATGATAACTTAAGCCTATAGGTATAGTAAGCCCATCTTGTTCAATAGTATAGAAAGGAATATTAATATTAGGTAAACCTGTGAAATAAGATATAGGTATTTCCCCAAATTTAGCTAAAGCTGCTGCTTCGGGTGATGGAGGTATTATTTTTGGCAATTCTTGTGTATTACCAATTAGACAGATCAAAAGTAATGTCAATGAAAGGATTAGCTTCTTTTTCATTATGAACAGATTATAAATTGTGTAAATTTTATGTTATTAAATATCATGGTAGTTAATTCGACGGCTAATGTAGAATCATTTTTTCATCCAAAAATCCAAACTTACCCTGTGTCATACTTTTTCGGGTAAACGGTTCACTTTTCTTAACAAATGGTATAAAATGTGTAATTTTTGACATCTACATTTCCTTGTTAGCAAAAAATAAATTTGATTTTTAATGTAAGTTTGAACCAAAATAGCACTGTCATCTATGAAAAAAATTACTAAAATTGTATCTCAAAAGATACCCGCTTTTAATCTTCAAGAACTACTTGTAGTATTGGTCATTATTGGTATTTTACTACTATTGGCTTTACCTAATTTAATGCCCCTTATTTCTAAAACAAAAAGCCTGGAAGCACAGACTCAGCTCAAACATATTTACAATCTGGAGAAGCAATACTTTTTTATGTACTCAAAGTATAGTGCAGATTTTAATGCCATTGATTTTGAAGTACCTAAAACGGTGCAACAAAATGGTAATTCAAACTATGGGTATGAAATTATTGAAACTTCTAATACAAGTTTTAAAGCTCGTGCTACAGCTGTGACCGATTTTGATGGTGATGGTGTTTTTAATGTTTGGGAGATAGATCAAAATGATGCGCCTAAAGAAATAATCAAAGATTAATTAATCCTTTTTCTATTTATGTTTTTTGCTCTTAAAATAATATGTCTATGTTGTCTAATGGCGGTTATTGCCCAAGATTTTAGAGAACGAAAAGTTTATCTTTTTTTACTTATAGGTTTAGCCATTGTTATGAATTTATTTTATTACCTAAAGAGTGATACCCTAGTATATTTATCAAACATCAGTATAAACTTGACAGTGCTATTGGTGTTAATGGGTATCCTCTTTTTATATTCAAAATTAAAATTAAAACAAGCGCTGAATACTGCTTTAGGTTTAGGTGATATCTTATTTTTTGTTGTTATAGCCATTAGTTTTCCTGTTGCTACATTTCTAGTATTGTTTTTTTACTCCTTATTATTTAGCTTGGTTTTGTTTCTATTTTTAAAACCAAAGCTCTTAAAAAAAAGTGTGCCTTTGGCAGGATTGCAAGCATTATTTTTCTTATTGGTTTTTAGTTTTAATTGGATGTTTCATTTTACAGATCTATATGCCTTTTAATGAAGACTGATTTTAACATACCCACTGAATTACAACAACTGATAAGTACTGAACAGACCTATCATTATCGCATCATTCCACATCTACAACACAATGGTAGTCTTTCTTTTAAAACAGATGTTGATAACAAAGCTAGTCTAAGCAATGAATTACAGATCATCTTTGGAAAGCAGGTAGAACTTATATCAGCGTCTAGTGAAAATATTCAAAAATATTTAGCTTTAAATTATAGAAAAACGAAGGCAGTAACCAATACACAATTGAGTGATTCTAAAGATCTATTATTAAACATTATTCATCAAGCAAAGTCTTTAGGAAGTAGTGATATTCATTTTGAGGTTTTTGAAAATACGCGTCGTGTCCGATTTAGAATAGATGGTAAACTATTAGAACGTTATGTGATTCCGGTAACAGAATACCCTAAAATTATCAATCAGTTAAAAGTAAAGGCCGGGTTGGATATTGCAGAAAGACGATTGCCTCAAGATGGTCGAATCAAGATCAACACGCCAACCGAGGAATATGATATTCGGGTTTCTTCATTGCCTACCTTATATGGTGAAAAATTGGTATTGCGTTTACTTTCTAAAGATGCCACCAATATTCAACTAGATATCTTAGGCTTTACCGAAGAAGAATTAAAACGTTATAAAAGTAGTGTCAAAAATCAAAATGGTATTGTCTTGATCTCCGGACCAACCGGTTCGGGTAAGACCACTACCCTCTATGCTACCTTAAAATTATTAAATACCAATGATACCAATATTGTAACTATTGAAGATCCTATTGAATATACTTTAGAAGGTGTAAGTCAGGTACAATTGAAAGAAAATATTGGTTTAGATTTTACCAAAGCATTACGCACCTTTTTACGTCAAGATCCTGATATTATTATGGTGGGTGAAATTAGAGATGTAGCCACTGCAAATATGGCTATTCGGGCTTCATTGACAGGGCATTTGGTTTTATCGACCATACATACCAATTCAGCATGGGCAACTATTTCAAGATTGATAGATATGGGTGTGCCTTCTTTTTTAATTGCCAGTACTCTCAAAGTAAGTGTTGCACAACGTTTGGTGCGTTTGTTATGCAATCATTGTAAAGCTAAAACAGAAGCATCTGGAGATGCTCCTGAAGGTTTTTTAATTCCGAAAGATCTAATTGAACATTATAAAGCTGTTGGTTGTGAGCAATGCTTCCATACCGGCTATGCCGGTAGAAAGGCTATTTATGAAATATTACCCATTACCAAAGAATTAACCCGGCATATTAAAAATAACGTGCTGGAAATTGATGATTATTTCATCAACAAAAAAATTGCAACATTAAAAGTGAATGCTTTAAAATTAGTTATCAATGGAGAAACCTCTATAGAAGAAGTCTTTCCGTTATTAACGGATTAGTTATTTTTTTAAAATATTTAAGATCAAGAAAAAGATGAAAAATTATATAAATCTAAAATTTGCATTAGTCCTTTTTTTTGTCTGTTTGGCTACAAACCTTTCAGCGCAACAAAATCGGATTGAGCAACTCAAAACCAAATTGGAAAGTATCATCATTGATGCACCGGGACTCAGTCAAAAAGCAGAGATCAATGTCAATAATGTGGCATTGTCTGACTTTTTACAGGCTTTGGCTACAGCACATAATATCAATGTCAATATTCATCCTGATCTAAATCAAATTAGCATTAGCAACAACTTTTCAAATGCTACGGTAGCCGATGTGCTGATCTTTGTATGTAAAGAATATGATCTAAATATCAACTTTACGGGTAATATCCTATCCATATATAAATTCATAGAGCAAAAACTAAAACATCGTACAATTCCTATTAAATATGATCCTGTTTCTGATAATCTTAGCATAGACCTACAACAAGACACATTACACATTGCTTTTAAACAGATTATGGATAAAACGGGTAAAAACTTAGTCTTTGCTCCTGGTATGAGTAACCTGTTATTGACAAGTTATATCAAATACATGCCTTTTGACAGTGCACTTGATAAGATTGCTTTTGCCAATAATATTATAGTGACTAAAACCAGAGATAATTATTATTTGTTTGAGAGCAATACCATTGCTTCTAATAATTTAGCTCCTAAGGCAGGCGAAAAACAACAACCGCGTCCTCAACGTAGCAAGCGTTCTAATTTCTTTTTTGAAGCTGACTCTGTCAGTCAATTATTGAATGTTGACTTTGAAAACACCTCTATTGCCACCATAGTATATGATATTGGGCATGAATTGAATAAAAATATGTTTACATTTTCTCCTTTAGACGGAGCAGGAACTGCTACAGTAAAGGCGGAGAACATCAGTTATGATCTACTACTCGATAAAATATTAGAAAATACGGATTATGCTTATAAAAAAGAAGATGACATGTATTATTTTGGTAAAAAAGAACAAATTTCATTGCGTGACGCTGTTACTATACCGTTGATGCATCGTTCTATTGAAGTCATGTCTTCCTCTGGCGGTTTAGGAAGAAGAGCCGGACGAATTAATGCTTATGGGAATAATACAAATCAAGGCAATAACAATCAAAATTTTAATACTAATAGGCAAGGTATAAATAACAATCGACAAACTATAAATACCAATAGAACCGGTACATTTTCCAATCGAAATAATCAACTCGAATCTTTAATTAATATATTACCCGATGATGTCATTAAAGATCTAAAAGTTAGTGTTGATATTGAACTCAATAGTTTTATTGTTAGCGGGCCGAGCCAAAACATTGAACGTTTTAAAAAGTTTATCGAATATATTGACAAGCCTGTTCCTGTTATTTTAATTGAAGTAATGTTGTTAGAGGTCAATAGGTCTGCAACTGTTGAGACTGGTGTAAGCTGGGGCATTGGTAATGAACCTGTAACAACTCAAGGTGGAATTTACCCAACAACTGATTTGACACTCGGCGCTAATACTGTCAATAGAATTATTGGTGGATTTAGTGGTTTCGGTTCCTGGAATCTAGGGCAAGTTGTACCTAACTTTTTTGCTAAAATAAAGGCGATGGAAACCAATGGTAATATTAAAATAAGATCTGCTCCTAAACTATCTGCTTTAAATGGACATCGTGCCAATTTATCAATTGGTGAGACCACCTATTATGCGGTTACCCAACGTGATATTATTGGCAGTCAAAACCCTCAAACTTCAACAATTACAAATTATCTACCTATAGATGCTGAATTTGCCATTAATATTAAACCAATGGTATCGGGCGACGGACAAATAACCTTAGACATCAATGTCATTCAGTCTAGCTTTAATGGAACTAAAGTTGCTGATGATGCGCCTCCAGGTGTAAATTCAAGGGAATTTAATTCAATCATCAGAGTAAAAGACCAAGACATGGTGATTTTAGGTGGACTCGAAGAAAAAATAAAAAATGATACAGGTACCGGAGTGCCGTTACTGGCTAGAATTCCTGTCATAAAATGGCTATTTAGCAACAAAAAACGTGAGGATACCAAAAAGAAGCTAACGGTATTGATCAAACCTACTATTATCAGATAATGTTACCTCAATTATTGACATATGGTAAATTTGGAAATCTATTCTACGGAATAGAGCACACCATTACTGATGGTAAAAAAACATTAAATGCACTCATACTTAGAAAGAAGAAAGGTGAATTGTTGATTGAAAGTACATTTGAGTGTGATAAAATTTCAAACCTTAATAATCAATTACAAAAAGGGCAGCATTTATTTTTAATCATCAATAATGAACAAATTCTCTTTAAAGTATTAAAAGGTGTCAATGACACCTCCCAAAAAGCAATTGCACTCGCTTTTCCCAATTTAAAAATTGAAGATTTTTATTATGAAATTTACACTTCAAATGATAGTACATTTATTGCTATCTGTAGAAAAGAGTATATAGACAGTATTTTAAAAGAATACAATGTACTCGGGTTTAATGTTATTGATTTTTCTTTAGGAAATTTAATTGGCTCTCAATTGAGTTCCTATGTCAAGAAAAGTACTATCAACTCTTCAAATGCCAGCCTCATCTTTTTAGAAAATAGCATCTCCAGTATTGAAAAATTGGATAACAATTCTCTTACCAACTATACTATCAATGGTTTAAAACTTACCAATAAGCAGGTATTACCATTAGCAGGTATTATTGCATATTATACCCATCAGGAAACAACTACTTCTAATTTTAAACATTTAAGCAATGATCTTTCTGATAATTTTAAACACAAACAAATTTTTGACCTTGGTTTAAAAGTTGGTTTAAGTATAGTATTTCTTTTATTATTAGTGAGTTTCTTATTTTTTAGCCATTATTCTACTGAAATTAATAGCTTAAACAATGAACTTGAACTAAATAAATCCTACAAAAATTCATTTATTAAACTTGCAGATCAAGTTGATAAAAAAGAGCGTTTGGTCACTAATTTTTCATTGACTTCTTCTAGATCTTCTTGGTATTTAGATCAAATAGCTGAGGCATTGCCTCATTCTATTATTCTTTCTGAAATACAATTTCAACCGTTGAAGAAAAGTATTAAAAAGCAAAAACAAATTGTAATTCAAGAGTATATCATTATCATCAAAGGAAGGTCAAATAGTAGCAGCAATTTTTCTAATTGGATCAATATCTTAGAACAACAAAATTGGATTGAAAAAGTGATGATTCAAGAATATGGTACTGGTAAAAAAACAGCTACAGTATTTGAATTGCAAATTGAATTAAGGAAGTGAATTTAAAACAAAAAAATATTGTCCTTTTGATTGGAATAGTAATTTTACTATGGGCAGGATATCTATTGTCTTTTTCCAACACTTTTGAATTAAAAAATAAATACCATCAGTTAAAAAAGGAACAAGACTTATTTACAAATATATCTCATAAATTGACTCGATTAAAACAACAGAATGTTTATTATGATTCTATTTTAAAATCTAAACAAATATCTACTGAAAGTTCTTTTCAAAATAATTTATTAAAAACCATTACTTCTTTGGCTGATACTACCTCTATTAAAGTGGTCACTTTTAATAATCCTCATATTTTTAAAACAGATAATGCAATCATAAATACTTTTTCTTTTACGTTAAAAGGAAACTTCTCTAAAATTACACAGCTCATTTATCAGCTAGAACAAAACTATAAATTAGGAAAAATTATTTCTGTTAATTTTGAGAAAAAGAAGAATTATAGAAGAAATACTTTCTTTTTAGAGTGTACTGTTTTGTTGCAACAGATTCAGCAGGAGTGATAAAATAAATAGTCATTGGTGGTGAATAGTATTGCTTCTAACTATTGAAATCTTACACATCGTTACATTATATATTTCTCCTTTTTAGTTGATTTTCTAATACAATTATTTTTGACAAACTTGCATTTGCAATTTTTGATAAATCACTTGGAGATTTTGCTTTACTTAATTTAACCTGTAATGATGAAAAGTGTATATATGAGTTGATATATATATATTTCTTTTTCGATTTTAGTAATGCTCTCTCAATATATAGTTTTACTTTAAATAATTGACGACTGTATGGAGTGTGTTTGTTCATTGCATTTTTAGTTTGTTCTTTTTCAAAAAGTTCTATGAGCAAAAAACGGTCAGCTCCATATTTTTTACCTCTTTTACAATTAAAAGCTTTTCGTATAAATAATTCATAATTTCTCCCTTTACGATAATAGTCGTTAGTCATTTACCTTGCTCAATTAACCATAAAACCCCTAGTTGTTCAATACAACTAGGAGTTTTGTTTTATAATAAATTCGGTTTTAAAAGCAATATTTTAATTAAAAGAATAATTAATAAGATCACATCTATAATTAAGATGCCGAGAACAAACTTGAACGTTCTTTCAAAAAAAACATCTTTCTTTATAGCATGTATAACCAATGAAACCGTGATTATAGACATTGCAGTTAAAATCAACAGATACCTGTTGAGTTCATGATCCTCCATTTATTCTGATTAATTAAAATAGTTTTATTACCCCCTACTCCTTTTATTTCTTAATGTTTATTTATGTAACATTCTAACCAACTATTACAAATAATTGTTTTAAATTTGAATTAGTTCGTTATGTAAATATATAACTTTTTATATAATATAGCAAACTTTTTATATATATAGTTGACACCCTTATAAACTCAATATATAACAGGTAGGAAAATATGAATGAAAAAAAAAATGATAGAGAAATGCTTCTAAAAGAGACATTAACTCTAATTGATAAGTACAATGTAACAGCGTATGAAATTGAACAAAATACTGACTTAACCGCCGTTGGAGTTCAAAAAATTATAAATGGAGAGACATTAAAGCCTCAAAAAAGAACTCTTGATTCTATAACTAATTATATAAATAAAAAATATTTAAGTTTAGGAAATGATAGTAGTATTCTAAATTATTTAGAAATAGATGGTGTAAAAGTATCCTTGTCAGTAATTGAAAATTTTGTAATAAATAATGAAGATAGATTTATGCAGAAAAAAGGTTTTAAAAATATGATTGAACTTAGAGTTACAAAAAAACTATTAGAATTAGTGAATAATCCTGAAAAAATTAAAGAGTTCTTAAAAAATTAATAAAGCTATATATAGAACCAAAACTATTTTCTATTTCAGAACTAACCTTATCTTTTGTTTTTTTAATTTCTTGTTCTTGCTCTTTTATTTTTATTTCATAATCTCTAATTGTATCCCTATCTATTAAGAATCCTTTTTCTTTTAGCTCTTTTAATATTTTTCTTTTTCTTTTTCTCATTTTGTAATCTCATCATATACCTTAAATGAATCTTCTAAATGTTCTTTCTTCTTTAAATCAGAATCGATATACTTATCACTCTTACCAATAAATACTATTAATTTATTAATGACAGATTTCAGATTATGTTCTATAGTTCGATAATGATAAAATAATATTGGAATTGTTAAACTCACTATGATAGGCACATAACGCATTATACTTAAATACCAATTTTCCGGAAAATCACCACTATATACCCTTTCCGCATATAGTGCATGTAATATGAAATAAGAAGAAGTAAATAAGAATAAACTACCATAAATGGAAAATACAATTTTTTTGGATTTTGATAATACCGGGTTAATTAGGGTGTAAAAATATAGTAGACATAATACCAAAGCCATTATAGATGATCCTATATTTAAAAGAAATAAATAATATGCATTAAATCCTTTATACTTATATTTTGATAGCAATTGTTTTTTTATTTTTGTATACTCTTTAAGTTCTAAACTAGATAATTCTTGAACCTTTCGATGATTAAAAATAAATTGCTCTGTATTTAAACTCCCTTCTTCTAGTTCGTTAACTAAATTCCCTAAAGCAAAGTCTCTACTATTGATTATCTCTTTATACTTGGATTTGTGAGTTTTGTATTCAACTGAATTAGCACTATTAACAAATTCATGTTTTTTATGAAGAAATGGTACTCTCGATGCTAAAACAACGAGAATACCTATAACTAAAACCTTTATAATGTTAGCTACCGTCCTCTTCGTCATCATCGTCTCCCCCTCCGGCGTTACCGGGAACAACTGATTTAGTTTCATTTTTAACTTGTTCAACATTTTTATTAAACTCTTGGTCTTCTGCCTCACAACTTACCAATACAAACTGAAACATAAACAATGCAATTACTGCAATTACTAATTTTCTCATAATACTTAATTTTAGATTATACATAATCTAAAATTAAGTATATAAATATATATTGTGATTAGGTTGTTTCCCTAACTATTAACAAATTGCTGACTCTTGCCTCCCCTTTATTTGTAATTAGAGCAAAGCTAATGTATAAAAAAAGTATTATTTAAAGATGCTTTTTTCTGAAAAAAACCTTTAAAATAAAGGATTTACAGGAAAACTGTAATTAAAGTAAGTGAAAACTGTAATAAAAATGATTAAAATCGCAATTATTTGAAAAACCTTTCGTCCGTATAGTCGATGAAGTATAAAACTTATTAACAATAAAATCAATTTTAAATAATAAATCCGAAATTATTTATGGCTATTTAAAAAATAGACTTTAAAAAAGATATTCAAAATTCAATAGGTGCATAAGAGAAAAAAGATTGTAAGTTTTACATCTTTTATATCAATTCTATAAAATCAAAATTCACTCCAAATCAATGGATGCTGACTAGCTGCATGCCTCTCTTTTAGAATTGATTTGTATATAGCCCATTGTAGTCGTTCTTTTTGCCAAATTCCTTTTCGATACAATTCGCAATCTTTGACACTTTTATAAAGTTTCGGTGAAAGTAATAAATAGTCTCTTTGTTTAATGTTTATACCCATTGCATCCATTAGGGAAAAATTCAAGTTTTTATTCTTGTCCGAATCAGTATCAAAAGTAGTATGTTTGGAAACATCCTTTAAATCAACACTTTTTAATAAAGGTGAAATGGAATCACTATAACTGGGAGCATTAAGTGTACCGATAACTGCAATAAGATTATTTGATTCTTGAAGGTTTTTATATACTTCTGCAATTTTCTGAGATTGTATTTTTCGTTTACTGTTTGATTCTTTTGAATCTAGAGAGCCTTCAATCAAATGAGCTGCCAATATGGACAAGTTTTTACCTGAAGGTGTTTTTATCTCATATTGCTGAAAATCCTTATCGAAAAGAAGGTTTCCGCTTTTGTCTAAATCATTGACATGCGTTTTTATGGATTCTATTTGATATCCTTTCTTGGTTAATATCCCCATTCCCCTACCATAACTATCGTTTGTTTCTAAATAAATGATTTGTTCAAATCTTAGGGTATCATCATTTGAAAGAAATTCTTTATTGAATTCTACTAAAGAAGCTCTATCCTCAACCTCTTGTAAGAGTAAAATGTCAGGGTCAACATCCTTTATTACGTTGGCTTTGTTTTGAATTGCTATTTCGTTAATCGGTATTGTGTTTAACCTGATCCATCCATTCCAATCGGTTAAATGACTGGCTTTATATTCTCGTGAAAATTTACCTTTTTGTACATGAAGTTGTCCTGATTTTCGCCTCATGCTTAGATAAGGTTCATAGGTAGGTTTATGAAAGCCCAGCAAGACTGATAATTCTCGCATTCTTGTGTACTCTTTTTCACAGGATCTATAATTACACATTAGGCTTTCAAATTCCTCTGTCCATACTTCCATGTTTTCTCCTGCATACTGCTTTACCAAATGCGTATCACGATGAAATATATTTTGAATATTGAATGTTGCTATTTTCATGGCTTTAGCTTTTATCGTTATTACAATTATCAATCAATATTTCATTTATTCTTTCTTCATCATAATAAATGATACCGCCTAACTTGGAAAATGGTAAAGTTCCATTTATACGAAAATTTTGAAGTGTTCCCGGGCTTATACCCAACTTAGTCATAACTACATTAGACTTGATCCATTTGTCTATGGTAATCCTGTCATTGCTTACTAAAAGTTCTTCGATTTCTTTTAGGAATTCTGTTTTAAAATTATCTAAGTCCTCTAAAGTAACAATACTTGCCGGCATAACTATTCATTTAGTAAAGAGTTTTATTTTTTAATGACCTACTCAATAAATACTCTTTTGATTTGACTTCTTTTATGCAAATTTGAATAGTAATGGAAGAATAAAATCACCTGTTCACCGGAGGTCAGGTGATAATTTAACATTTTAATAAGGGATTAACTGTCATCTTTATCCATTCTGGATAGGAGTCCTCTTGAGAGGTCATCTAAGAATTTTATGCGGCTTATTTTTCTAGTTTTAATCTCTGCATATACTTTGTAGAAATCTCCTAAATCAATATTAAAGATCTGTTGAAGTATAGTAGCAGTTTCTTTAAGGCTAGACTTACCATAATTAATTGCCTTGTATTCATCGAGGGCATACATAAGTTCAACTATGGCAGATTTTGAAGCTGTCCCTTGTAATGTTTTAAAAGGATTATTTACTCTTGTTCCGTTGAGACGTCCAACGTTTTTTAATCTTATTTCAAGATAATCAATGAGATTTTTGTTTGCTTTTATTTTAGCTA
>VAPL010076254.1_pt1 | contig 19188 bp, 12 predicted proteins | sample 3395061 | NCBI WGS metagenome assembly VAPL01 (sample SAMN08290444, study PRJNA428436) | hydrothermal vent metagenome | isolation source: Deep-sea hydrothermal vent chimney 2 | place: Pacific Ocean: Juan De Fuca Ridge | depth 2182 m m | reverse complement strand
GATAAACCGGCACTTTCTGCCATTTCCCATCGGTATAAAGTGAAACGGTATCCAATGGTTTCAGTGGAACTTCATGTCGATTTTTACTCCAGCGATTCTCGATGGATTCTTGAGCGGCAATAAGCTCAACACTGATACTGGAAACCACCAAAGGTGTCTCTTTTAAAATAAAACCAAAGTGCTGTTGATGGCTCGCTTCAAACATTGCCTGAACCGAAGAGAGCTCATGATCAAAACCTACTTCTAACGCAGTATCACTCCCTTGGTAACGCAGTTGTAAACGTCGCTTTCGTTGAAAGTGAATTTGATTTTGCTGGCGCAATTTTTCCTGAAGAGGTACTTCCAGCAAAAGATAATCTTCTTCCAGAACCATTGCCTTTGAAAATAGCCGCTCTATTGTTTGATCCTGCCGTTCACGAATTTCGGCCAAGCCCATTCCAAAAGCAGATAACACACCCGCATAAGGGTGCAACAATATTTTACGAATGGAGAGCGCATCAGCGACCTGACAAGCATGTTGCCCGCCCGCGCCACCAAAGCAAGTCAGCGCATAGTCGTTTAGATCATAACCACGCTGCACGGAAATTGTTTTAATCGCATTCGCCATGTTGGAAACCGCAACTTCCAATGCACCCGATGCAATTTTTTCAACACTTTCTCCTGATTTTTCTGCCAAAGTTTGAAATTTTTCCTGTACCACCGATGGATCCAGAGGCAAATCAGCATGAGCGCCAAACACTTTGGGGAAATACTCGGGCTGAATCCGCCCCAGCAAGACATTACAGTCGGTCACTGCTAAAGGGCCACCACGGCGATAAGAGGCAGGCCCGGGATCAGCTCCCGCCGATTCCGGGCCTACGCGCAGACGCTCCTCATCATAAGAGACAATCGAGCCACCACCGGCCGCAACAGTATGAATCGACAGCATCGGCACACACATTTTCACACCGGCAATCTCTGTTTCCAGAGTGCGCTCATATTCACCCGAAAAATGAGAAACGTCGGTTGAAGTACCACCCATGTCAAAACCGATTATTTTTTGATACCCCGCCTGCTGTGACACTTTCACTGCGCCGACAATACCGCCTGCTGGCCCGGATAAAATGGCATCTTTGCCCTGAAACAGCTGAGCAGAAGTCAAACCGCCCAACGATTGCATGAATTGCAGATCAACGCCGGGCAGCTCTTTTTCAACCTGCTGCACATAATGACGCAACACGGGGCTCAAATAAGCATCCACCACAGTGGTATGGCCACGATTAATATATTTGATCATCGGGCTGACTTGATGAGAGACAGAAACTTGTGGAAAACCGATCAACCGAGCAATATCAGCAGCGGCTTTTTCATGTCGATTAAAACGATAGCCGTGTAATAAAACAATAGCTAATGAACGAACCCCCTGATCAAACAGAGTTTGCAGCTTTTTCTCTGTGTCCAGCCGATCCAGCGATTCAATCTCTTGTCCATCCACATCCAGACGGCCACTAATTTCTATCGACTGGCTATAAAGTGGCTCAGGACGATGAACCTCCAAAGCAAAAATATCAGGGCGATTTTGATAGCCGATATGCAATGCACCTCTAAAACCACGATTAGTGATAAGCGCAACCGCTTCACCTTTTCGTTCCAACAACGCATTCGTGGCCACTGTGGTTCCCATTTTAACTATTTTGATTTTTTCGACGGGAATCGACTGATCTTTTGCAACACCTAAAAAATAGCGAATACCAGCAATAGCAGCATCGGGATATTGCTCTGGATTTTCTGAAAGTAACTTATGGGTTCTTAATTCGCCATCAGGCAGACAGGCGACGACATCTGTAAAGGTTCCGCCACGATCAATCCAGAATTGCCACATAGTTTAACGTCCACCACTACGCAAGCGCCGCCGAAATTGCTCTAACGGAATATGGACGGGAGCATTCGCCTCCTGTTTTTGCTCCTCAGCATTAGCCAACCATGCGTGGCCGTATACAACTTCATAAGTCGCGGGCAACCGCCCCTCTTCATCACGAAACTGTTCATAAGCTGCCATGAGTTGCTTGATCTTTGCTGGGCGCGTCAGGGTGCGTGAACGACCTGAATTCACATTATGTGCGCCAATCACTTTCAAGTCTTTCATTAATGCCGTGACGGTATCATAGGTCAGTGTGATATTTTCCGTATCCAGAACCACCATTTTGAAACCCGTATTTTTCATGATGTCACCAATATCATGCATATCAATAAATGCATTGACGTGAACTTCATCATCCACTTCCGCCCAACTTTGACGCAACTCTTTCAACGTATCAGGGCCAAATGTGCTGAACATAACCAAGCCCTCCGGCTTTAGCACGCGTGAAAACTCGGTAAATACCTGTTTAAGATCGTTGCACCATTGAATCGTCGAACTGGAAAACAGCATATCGCTACTATTTGAGGCCAAAGGCAGTGACTCTGCATCACCGCACACCACGGATTGCCTCACCGCATGATCAGCATCAAATTTTTTATGCGCTTGCTGCAACATTGCCGGTGCCAAATCCAAAGAGGTGATATGCGCATCATCATACCGCCCTGCTAAACCACGACTTAAATAGCCCGTGCCCGCTCCGATGTCATAAATTTGCTCAGGTGAAACTCGCAAAAAATCCAACCGATCAAGCAGTCGTTGAGAAATTTCATGCTGCAATACAGCCGCTTCATCATAATGAGGTGCGGCACTGTTAAATGCCTGACGTACCAGCTCCTTATCTAGGTGATAGGAAGAATCAGAGGGAAAGTTCATTCAAAAAATCCGTTGTAGCATGAAGAAATTCAGCGGGATGCGAAATAAAAGGCACATGGCCTGCACCGCTTAAAACATCAATTCTAACATTGGCTAATAGTGGTTGCATGGCCTCGCCCACAGCAGCAGGCACTAATTGATCTCGCTCACCAAAAATCATTTGAACCGGGCATTTTATATTTTTCAAAACAGGCCGTAAATTTGCTGATTGCAAAATAGAGAGCCCACCTTTCAGCGCAGCGATCTCAGGCAAACCAAACTCAAATAACTGTGCACGTAACTGCCTCAGAGTTTCACGAGCATCAACAGAACCACGAACTTGCAGTGCGATAAAGCGATTTAACGTCGCCCGATCATCATCAAGCAATGCTTCTGAAAACTGAGCCAACACAGAAAGTTCCACAGCACATGGCCAGTCGCTGCTCTGAACAAACTGCGGCGTACTGGTAACCAGTGATAAAGCAGCAACACGCCCAGGCTCATTAAGCGCAATATATTGAGCAATGGTGCCACCCAACGACCACCCAATCCAAACTGCATTGTCTGGCGCAACCTCCAGCATCTGTTCTGCAATCGTTTCCAATGAATAGCATGAACCACTCCAGCCACTACGACCATACCCAGGCAAATCAAGCACTGTTACTTGATATTGCTTACATAGTTCATCAACCACTCCACACCAAACTCCTGAATGCATCCCCCAGCCATGTAGCAATACGACAGGCAATCCTTCTCCATCTGTTTTTTTAAAAATCATTAATTTTAAACCAATATTCTCAGTATCATGAATCTCTGAAATTGTACCGCATAAAAAATACGCATAGTTTAAAGGGTTACTTTGCACATAAAGTTCACGCCATTAAAACCTTTCTATAAAACAAATAATGATCTAGACTGTATTACTAGGGATTATCTTTTATAAAAATTAAAGGGATGAAATAAAACAACAAAAAAACAAATCTGAAGGGGTATAGCTATGATTAAGATATTGCTAAAAGGCTTCCTGCTGACGACTGCAATCATTATGAGCAGTACGGCATGGGCCAAACTACCACCCCCACCGGTAAACCAGAACCTTGGTATACCAGATGGGAGATTCGATGTAATGACTTTTAATACCTGCCTAGGCTGTCACGGAGATCCCGTTAACGCACCAGCCCCCGTCAAGATAGGCTATCTGCCTGACCGACATCACCTTCGAGTTGATACACCCATAGGCGAGTACACAGACTCACCTTTCCCCGACCTCTCTCCTGATGGTGATCATAAATGTATTACCTGCCATAAGGTTGATTGGGTCGTAGATACATCAAGACCTCTCGGTGGTTACTTCAAATTTGCAGAAGAGCCCACAGAACCTCTGTTTCGTGATTGTTTGAACTGTCACAAACAGACCGTTGATGATAATGGTAATTTGAAAGCCACTGTCCATCATTTGACGCAAAAAGCACAGCAGAAACTTTGTTATCAATGTCATGGCAGTATGGTTAATAATGCGACCGATGATCACCGAATTCCTGATCCGACTGCTGATAAAGCACGTAACTGTCACAGAGTTGACCCAACGGCCATTGACCCGGATAACCCTATTTCGACCGAGCGGAACAACTATAATATATCTATAGTTACACCATGGCCTGGCGATAATTATGATGATCCAGCCTGGAAAAACGTACTGCGGGATTTTTATTCAGAGTGCCCGGATATTGCGGAAATCTATCTTGAAGAGGGCGGACAATACCAGATCAACCCTCCACGTTACCGTTATGAAATGGATGGTGCTGGTGACATTACGGCAATATTAGTTCCCGACAATGAAGCAGGCGGTCGTCGCACAGGTAACTGTGAACATTGCCATTTTGCCGGTGACAATCCAGGTGATGCAGTTCAACCTAATACAGGCTTGGCAAAAGCTGATGTCGGCACCAACATGTCAAACCATCATGGTTCAGGTGTTGGTCAACCGGGAAGTGGATCAGTACATAGCTGTGATCTTTGTCATTCGCCTTCGGCTCCACCTGATTATGCCATCCGTGGCTGTGAGGTCTGTCATGGAATCAGTACCCTGCACGCGATTGAGTATGACGCAGTGGGTGATGGTATTGACCCTGGCAATGAAAAACCATTCATGGGTCACATCGGTAATGATATGAACTGTCGTGGTTGTCATCTTAACTTTAGAACTGGAAACGTAGCCGTAGCCGGCGCTCGTTCGTTAGACGGTGCGAATGGTTCTGAGTTTGGCGGACTTGTTGGGTATAACACACCTGTACCTTCTATCGAGTCTCTGAGTACTGCAGGAGCAATTGCGGGTACAACGACACCTATCACAATCACAGGCACAGGCTTCTACGCAGTTTTGAATACATCTTTTGGAATTAAAGAAGCGATCCCTCATGTTGAGCTGATCAATTCCAGTGGTGAAATAACCAAACTGGAGTTAGGAAGAAGTGATGTTACGGAAACGACTGTTCAAGTGACAATCCCTGCCACTATGCAAGCGGATACTTACGAGCTTTATGTCGTAAAAGGTACACGCTATACAGAAGACAAAGAAGGCCGTGATTATTCACAACAGTCTGGCACTCTGCCTTTCCTTATCACATACGATCCCACGATTGAATCGGTCAACTGTACTGATGGCACGGTCACAATCAGCGGCTTTGGCTTCGGTAGCATGTTAACCGCCGATAAGTACGGCAACGAAGGTTACGTGGATGGTGGAAGCCTAGTGGGCGTGGCTAGAGAAAGCTCAGCATGTTCCGTCGAATCCTGGACTAACACCCAGATTGTAGCCGATTGTGGTGAAGGCACAGGCACTGTCACTCTTGATAGTCTCTATGGCGATGCCTCTTCTAACGAAGCTTGCGGCAGCAGTACTGGTGGTCGACCTGACTGGTGGTCTCTATGGAGCTGGTTTGCTTCGTGGGGTTGGTCAGGACGTTAAACCATAACCTTGCTTGGCAAAGAGTGCTTTCTTTGGCTCTTTGTCAGGTGAATTAAACTACTTAAAGGGAAGGAGGCCTTAACAAAGCCTCCTTTTTTAATGCATATCAAAAAGGTCTGTTTATGTACAAAATATCTTTAGCTACCATTATTTTGCTTTTCATGACAACCACGGCTTATAGCAACAGCCCGATCATTGTCGCCAAAGTCAACGATGAGCCTATCTATGAGAAAGCGCTCACGGAATCTATAAATTTAAAATTTAATCACCGCAAAAAGTTTGGAGCAACAGCGGTAGATAATCAAAAACCCGAGATTGCTTATGCTCTGAAAATGCAAACTCTTAATGAATTAATTGACTCTAAAGCCCTCTATCAAGCAAGCCAAGCAGAAAAACTCTCCCCAAAAAAATTGGCTGAAATTGAAGAAAATGTTGACCAAAAACTACTCTCTTTAGCACATACCTTTGGCAGTGAAAAATCCTATGAGGAATTTTTAGCGACAAAAAATAGCTCATTAAAAGAGAAACGTGATTTTTTTAGAAGTACCTTTCTTGTGCAAGCCTATTTCAACAAACAGGGCTTGACCAAGCCAGACATTCCAGAAGCTGATATAAAAGCACTTTATGAGACACAAAAAAATGGCTTTAAAATTCCTGAGCAAGTGAAGCTGAGTCAGGTTTTTATAAAAGTAGATAAAGGCATCTCTCCAGAAGAGAAAAAAGAGATAGAAAAAAAGGCCAAAGAGGCACGTCAACTGCTCTTTGATGGAAAAGAATTTTCCAGCGTTGCTGAAACAATGGCTGAAAAAGAGAAATTAGAAGTCACGGGGGGCGAACGTGGCTTTATAAAACGTGGCACTCTGCCCAAAGAGGTAGACGATGTTGCATTTACCATCATGCCAAACATCATAAGCAACGTCATTGAGTCAACTTTTGGCTATCACATCTTGATGGTTACAGATAAAAAGCCAAGCACCTTCTCTCCTTACAAAAAGGTCAGAGACTTTCTTTTAACCTATTTAGAAAATGAAGTTGTTAGAAAAAATGTTGCTGACCATACAAAAATGTTGAGAGAAAAGGCTGATGTTGAAATTCTTTTGAAAAGGTAGAGTATATTTTCAGATCGTTATTTCATCATCAAATTAAAAATAATAAATGATGAGGGAGTTATTAAAATGAAGAGCTCAATGATATTAAAACAATTATTGCAAACAACTATATTTGTAATAATCATGGCAGCGGCAACAACAAGCTGGGCAAAACTTCCTCCTCCACCCGTCAACCAAAATCTTGGTATGCCTGATGTGAGACACACATCTCCAATGACCTTTTATACTTGTCTCAGCTGCCACGAAGAAGGGCGTCTACCATATCGTCACCATCTACGCACTAACACGCCCATTGATGAATATTCGGCATCACCTTTTTTTGAAGCCTCTACAGATGGCACACATCAATGTATTACCTGCCATGAATCCGACTGGATAGAAGATTCATCTAAACCCCAAGGTGGTTATTTTAAATTTATAAAAGAACCTACAGAATTAGAATTTCGCAACTGTATGAATTGTCACAAACAATCTATTAGTAGTCGTGGAAAACTGACAGCCACTGTCCACCATCTTACAGACAAAGCCCAGAAAAAACTCTGCTTTCAGTGCCATGGCAGTGCTGTAAACAATGCAACCGATGATCACCGTATTCCTGACCCGACCGCTAATAAATCACGTAATTGTCAAAAACTTAATCTGGATATCGTTGACCCAACGGCTATTGACCCAAACAATCCGACCCCAACTGAATCAAATAATTACAATATTTCACTGATTACACCGTGGCCAGGTGATAACTATGATGATATCGCCTGGAAAGGTGTACTGCGAGATTTCTATTCAGAGTGCCCGGAAGTTGCCGAGGTCTATCTTGAAGAGGGTGGACAGTTCCAGATCAATCCACCAAGTTACCGCTATGAGATGGATGCTGCTGGAGATATTACAGCAATACTTGTGCCCGACAATCTAACTGGAGGTCGTCGTACAGGTAACTGTGAACATTGTCATTTTGCCGGTGAAAATCCAGGCGATGCAGTTCAGCCTAATACAGGTTTAGCGCAAAGTATTATCAGCACTAACATGGCAAATCACCATAACACGGGGGTTGGCCAACCTGGAACCGGATCAGTACACAGCTGTAACCTTTGTCATTCACCCAGAGATCCACCGGATTATGCAATCCGTGGTTGTGAAATTTGCCACGCAATCAGTACTCTTCACTCGATTGAGTATGATGTTGAAGGTGATGGCATCACCCCAGGCCTTGAAAAACCATTTATGGGGCATATTGGTAGTGATTTAAACTGTCGTGGCTGTCACCTCAACTTTCGTACAGGAGTTGCATTACAGGAAAGCAATAACCGTACATTCAGAGCTCAAAACAATGACAGCGAAATCAGTGTATTTGGCGGACTGCCTGGGTACAACACACCGATACCTGACATAGAATCACTGAGCACCGTTGCAGCAATTGCAGGTACAGAAACAGCCCTCATAATCACCGGCACGGGTTTTTACGCAGCAATAAATACTCCTTTCGGTATTAAAGATGCGATCCCTCATGTTGAGATGATTGACTCCAAAGGAATCATCACCGAATTTACACTGGAAAGAAGTGATGTCACAGAAACAACGATTAATGTGACAATCCCTGCCACCATGAAGCCCGACATTTACGAACTTTATATTGTAAAAGGGCAGCGCTACACACAAGACAAAGAAGGGCGTGACTATTCACAACAAACGGGGGCTATACCATTTCTGATCACACCAAATGTCACGATTGACTCTGTCAACTGCAGCAGTGGCACTGTCACAATCCATGGCAGTGGCTTTGGCAACATGACCACTGCGGACAGATATGGCCGCGAAGGTTATATAGATACTCAGGGAAAAGTCGGGGTAAGTCATGGTGAATCAGGCTGTACGATCCAATCCTGGGAAGATAAAAAAATCATAGCTCAGTGTAATGAAGGAACGGATAACATCACTATAAACAGTATCTACGGTAAAGCCTCTTCTGATACTGAATGTGGTGGTGGTCGCCCCGATTGGTGGTCTCTCTGGAGCTGGTTTTCCTCCTGGGGCTGGTCCGGGCGCTAATCATAAATAATCAAGGCAAAATCATGATAAAAAAAATCCGTTATTTAGTTTTATTAGTACCCATAATCACTATTGGTATCTTAACTATTTCGCCATCAGGTTTAGCAATGATGGGGGGGAAAGACCTCTTTGGCAGCAATGTCACTGCAGCTAAATGCCGTGTTTGCCATGTCAAACGTTTTGAAAAAGGAGATAGCCCTTTAGCTGAATGGCTCCAATGGCGCAACCCTGATAAACATCACCTTAAAGTTGGCACAAAGGTTGAGTGCCCTACCGGGCCACCCGGCGCCGACTTAGGTGATGTTTATGACTGTACTTCTTGCCACCGTTTTGTTTGGGATAGTGAAACGGTTTCATACAAATTTGATGTTTTTAGAGACTGCCTCTATTGCCATAATGTAGATACGGTCACCGGCCCGCCAATGAGCAATCGCCACCCAATGATGGGGCGATCCTGCAATGTTTGCCATGGTATTACGATCTATGAAGATGGCACTTATGATTACACTAACAGTGGTGGTGGTATGGGCGGTGGTATGGGCCGTATGATGATGGGCGGAGGTGGCTGCTAATGAACACTACATTTATATTTAAACAAATACTGAGAATAGCCCTGCTTACAACTGCAGCAGGTATCATTCCTGCCTGGGCCAGTGTACCCCCACCACCGGTCAATCAAAACCTGGGCATCCCCGATGGAGTGCTGAATGATATGACCTTTCAGACCTGCCTTGGCTGTCATGGTGATCCTGTCAGCGCACCTGCTCCGGTTAATATTGGCTATCTACCCGATCGCCACCATCTGCGAGTTGATACACCCATCGAAGAATATACTGCCTCTCCTTTTGCAGGGGATTCACCCGATGGCACACATAAATGCATCACTTGCCATAAAGTTGATTGGGTGGACGATTCATCCAGACCCTTGGGTGGTTATTTTGAGTTTGCATTAGATCCGACAGAACCAGCATTCCGTGACTGTCTGAACTGCCATGAACAGAAAGATGGCATTGCCTCAGTGCATCACTTAACTCTAAAAGCACAAGAGGCTCAGTGCCCTCTGTGTCATGGAAGTTTGATTAATTTTCCTTATGGTGACCACTACATTCCTGATTACGACATCTCGTTCATCACACCCTGGCCAGGCGATAATTACGATACCAGCAGCCCATCAAATCAATTTGACCCTCCCATTGCTGATTATAATGGCCGCCGTAAAGGCAACTGCGAGCATTGCCATTTTTCGGGCACGGATCAAGTCACCGGCCGAGTTATACCTACCAACGAAGCAACCCACCATGGCACTGGTGTCGGTCAACCCAATAGCGGTTCCGTGCATGGTTGTGATCTATGCCATGATACAACGACTCCCAACCACACCATTCGTGGCTGTGAAAAGTGCCATGGTGTCAGCTCATTACACAATATCGAGTTTGACCGTAATGGTGATGGGATCACTCCCGGTGGTGAAGAGCCTTTCTGGGGGCACATTGGCAGCCCTGCTAACTGTCGAGGTTGCCACGGCAATTTTAAAGGTGCGAGCACTGAAGCGATATTACAAAGCGATAGTGGACCTATAGCTGGAAGTAACGTGGTACCAACATTCAGCCACATGGGAATGGGAAGAGGAATGGGGCATCGCTCTCGTAGCAGCAGAAGCCCTTCTACTGCTGCGCTCCGTACTACCAGGCAATTACCACAATCAGTAGATTCGAGAACGCTCTCTTTCACAGGCTCTGGCTTTATCAGTCAAGTGGCAAGCCCTGATGGCCCTGTTAAGATCATTGCCAAGCTAGTGTTAACCAATAAAAACGGTGAGACTTTTGAGTATGAACCCACACTATCAACGCCCACCGTGCTTGAGTATGTTTTACCTGAAAATTTAGAATCAGGCAGTTACGATGTGCATCTTGCTAAAAAATCCGTCGTAAGCCCTATTGCCAACTTAGTGATCAGACCTCAGATATCGGTCGATGATATCAGTTGTGATAACGGTGAAGTTGTAATCAATGGCAGTGGCTTTATTAGCCATCTGGATGCAGAAAATTCAGGCACGAATATCACAAATTCAAAAACATTAGAAAAGTGTAGTGTCGACTCCTGGGAAGATCACAAAATTATAGCTAATTGTGGTCTGGAGGCTGTTGAAAACATCCAGATCAATAGTATTTTTGGCGATACATTAGCCAATGCATCTTGTAAAAACAGCTCTAATGGCCGACCTGATTGGTGGTCTCTCTGGAGCTGGTTTGCTTCCTGGGGTTGGTCAGGGCGTTAGTGAAAACTATCATATAAATAAAGAGACTTGATCCTATGTTTAAACAACGATTAAAAATAGCCATATTGACAATAATTATGGGAGCAACTGCAAATACTTGGGCTAACATTCCACCGCCACCGGTCAATCAAAACCTGGGCATGCCCGATGGAGTGATGAATGATATGACCTTTCATACCTGTCTGGGTTGTCATGGTGACCCGGCCAGCGCACCCGCTCCGGTTAACATCGGCTATCTGCCCGATCGCCACCACCTTCGAGTAGACACACCCATCGAACAATACACCGCATCACCTTTTCCGGAAGATTCGCCTGATGGCACACACAAATGCATTACTTGCCATAAAGTGGACTGGATAACCGACCCTTCCAGACCTTTAGGCGGTTACTTTAAATTTGCACTGGAACCGACAGAGCCTGCCTTTCGTGACTGTATGAGCTGTCATGAGCAGAAAACTGGCATCGCCTCGGTTCATCATCTAACTAAAAAAGCGCAGGAGGCGCAATGCCCCCTGTGCCATGGCAGTTTGGTGAACTTTCCTTATGGTGACCACTATATTCCAGACTATCGAGCATCAATGATTACACCGTGGCCCGGGGATAATTACGATGACCTCACCGGCCCCTCGATTCTTTTTGACCCGCCCATTGCGGACTATAATAATCGCCGTACAGGTAACTGTGAACATTGCCATTTTTCCGGAACAGATATAGCCACAGGATGGCTGATACCCACCAATTACGAGACCCATCATGGCACCGGAGTCGGTCAACCTGATAGTGGTTCAGTGCATGGTTGTGATATCTGCCATGATTTCTCGCCACCCAATCACACAATTCGTGCCTGTCAAAAATGCCACGGTGCCGTCACATTGCACGCCATTGAGTTTGATGCAGAGGGCGATGGAATCTCTCCAGGTAGCGAAAAACCATTTATGGGGCACATTGGTAATAGCATGAACTGCAATGGCTGTCATATTAATTGGCAAGTGTCGGGAGGACTACCGAGTGGTGGCTTTGGTCCAGCACCTCAATCTAATGTGATACCAACTATTGATCATGTAGAAGTAAATCAAAATAATACTCGCAATAGCAGAAACATATCTGCTGCTCAGTCAATAGGTTCGAGAACACTATCCTTCACAGGGTCTGGACTTATCAGCATAATAAAAAACTCTGGGGATTCTATTACGATCATCGCCAAACTAGTATTAACCAATAAAGAAGGTCTATCTGTCGAATATGAACCCACCGCCTCAACGCCGACTACGCTTGAATTCATATTACCAGGGGATTTGGCTCCAGGCAGTTATGACGCGCATTTAGCTAAAAATTCTTTTAAAAGTCCCATTATTAACTTAGTCGTCAGACCTGAAGTGATCGTAAGTGATATTAGTTGTGATAATGGAGAAATTATTGTGAGTGGTAGTGGCTTTTCCAACCACCTTAATGTAGAAAACTCAAGCACCAGCATCGTTAACATAGCAACATCCAAAAAGTGTGATATCGAATCCTGGAGTGATAATCATATTATTGCTGACTGTGGTTCAAACGACATTGGAAATATCCAAGTTAACAGTATTTATGGTAATGCAGTAGCCAATGCGGCTTGTAAAAGCAGCTCTAATGGCCGTCCTGATTGGTGGTCTCTCTGGAGCTGGTTTGCTTTATGGAGTTGGTCAGGGCGTTAAAAAGCAGCCTGATGGTGTGCATTGAGTATTTAAAACATCCAATGCACACACTACTTTATGGCCTACTTCCTGTTTTTATAACTACGAAAACCTAATAGTGCTAACAGTACCCACAAACTTAAAGCACCGCCGCCTTTATCTTTCTTCACAGCTTTTTTATTGACTGTAACATTAACCACGCCTTCTGCTTCACCACCATTACCATCACTGGCGATATAGTTGAAACTGTCATTTCCGCTAAAGCCTGTTTTGGGAGTGTAGGTGAACGTGCCGTCCTCATTATTAACAACTGTGCCACCTTGAGCTGATGCACTATCAGCACTTTTAATACCGAGCGTATCGCCGTCATCATCACTGTCATTGGCCAAAACATTACCGGTAGTCACCGCAGTATCTTCGGTGGTACTGGCGCTGTCATTAACAACGACAGGTACTTTATTCTCAGTACCATTGACTGCATTGACTACAATATTAACGACACCCTGTGCTTCACCGTCATTACCATCAGTGACGGTATAGTTGAAACTGTCGCTTCCACTGAATCCCGCTCTTGGAATATAAGTGAACGTACCGTCGCCATTATTGACGATTGATCCACCTGCTCTTGATGTACCGTCCACACTTTTGATGCTTAACGTATCGCCGTCATCATCACTGTCATTGGCCAAAACATTACCCGTAGTGACAGCGGTATCTTGGTCTGTACTGGCACTGTCATCTACTGCAACCGGTATTTTGTTTATCGCACCTAACTCATACAGATAAGCAGCGCCCGCTGCTTTTTGCACTCGCTCCGATCCGGCATCCCCACGCATCGCTCCAGTCATAATATAACTTTCACTACCATCAACCGCAACGCTGAGACCAAACTTGCTATCTGCCTGGCCATCCGGGTGATTCAATCGACCTTGCTCTGTCCAATTACTTCCCGATCGGGTAAACAGGTAGATCGCTTCGGCGCCGGCACTTTCAAAATTAGAAGCGCCCACTACTACGGTATCACCTGCAATATCTACAGCATAACCAAAGTTATCTGCGGATTGAGCATCTGAAGCGGTGATTTTGCTTTGCTCTGCCCAGCTCTCTCCCGAACGTGTAAACAGATACGCTGACCCGGACTTGGAGCCTGCATCATCATTTCCGTTAGCACCAATTAGAATCGTACCACCATCTACGGCGACACTTCCGCCAAAATAGTCATCGGCTTCGCCATCACTCGCCACTAACAAAGCATCATAACCGGCATTCACCCAGCCTGAAGCAGGTTTGTTGTATACATAGACACTGCCTTGGGAACCTGAGGTGCCGAAGGCTCCTACTATGACTGTATTACCATCGGTATCCACTACTGTTCCGAACCGGTCATTTCCAATAAAACCTGCCACGCTCAGTGTGGCTTTGTGGCTCCAGTTTGAACCAGCTCCATCATAGATGAATACTTCTCCGGGGCTTTGGCTGGCCTTTCTTCCTGTGGCTCCCACAACCAGAGTGCTTCCCTTTAAGGAGACCGAACCTCCAAACGCTTTATCTGCTCCTCCATCTGGTGCGGTCAGCTTGACTGTTTCTTTCATTTCCGCTGGCCAGCCGTCTGCCGGTTTGACATAGACGTATACACCTCCGGAATCTGCACCACCTGAGTGGTCATTTAAAGGTGCTCCCAGAACAATGGTATTACCACTAATTGATGCGCCCATGCCCAGTGAATCTCCTGACCCTCCGCTGGTAGTTGAACCATCCGAGGCAGTTAGTTTTGAAACTTGTTGCCAACCAGAAGCTGTTCGCTCATAAACATAAGCGGCTCCCAATCCATCAAAATCTGCAAAGGCAGATACAATAGCCGTATCGCCATCAGAAGATACAATCCAGCCATACGCTGAGGCTGTAAAGGCATCACCGGCGATCAATTTGCTTTGGGATGAGACGGGAACTGCACCTATGGCCGTTCCCGAAGAAAAAATAAACAGACTTGAGAATAAGATATGCTTACGCGATTTCATAAATGAGTCCCCTCTTGGTACCACTTAACAATGAGAGACTACCCTGTCGAAAAATGAGTCCTTTAAAAAACCAATACTACAGTTATTTTTTGGTTTTATTCCGCTTAAATTAATACCCCTACCTTCTTACTGAGGCACTAATCAGATATACCATCGGCCGTAATAATTTTTTCTTTAATATATTATCCAACAACTGATACATTCTAAAATAATCACCAAAAAATATCAGCTCAGGTTGTTTTTAGAAAGCTTTCAGCCTAAAATAGCTACTTAAGTTTATAAAAAAAATAATATAAATCGGTCAGGTTGTTTTTATGAAGCTTTCAGCTCAAAGCAAAGCACTAAGTGCCTTTGCTATGAGTGAAAAAAAGGAACTTATCACTCGATTATTCAAAATTTCACCATTATTGTTTTTGTTAGGAGCAGAAAGCGCCTGGTCAGAAACCAATATGTCTTTAAATTTTAATACTGGGCCAGGTGATAATAGCTTTTACCCTGGAGCATGTAATATGAGTGGTGCCCCCGTCGCCGACAATGCCTGCGGAATATCCCCCGCTGAATTTCAAGCCGAACCAGACCCGGATGAAACCCCTTTTTTCCAAGGCACCTATACCGATCCCGACACTCAAATAAGTTATTGGCACATCATTGTTGGTGATCCGGGCACTGGGTTTGCCATGGAAAGCTATACCCCCATGATAAAAAGCTACGAATCAACAAGTGGCGGCAAACCTTCCAAAATATTCCAGCGTGGAACAGAATCATTAGAAACCAGGAGTGGCAATGGCTGGGATCCATTAGGGTTGAACCCCGCCAGAGATTTTGATTACACTGGCAACGCTACGGGCGACCCAACCAGAACCATCATGCGACAAGTGATGGGAGGCTCATGGGATGCAACCACCAACACCTGGAGCTGCCAGGATACTGATGAATATTGCTCAGAATTTCTGAAAGACAACTTCCTCTTCAAACCCGTAATTACTCAACAGATCAATGATACTGACTTTGTTCACAAGTTTGCTTTAGATATGAGTGCGATCACCTATGATGACAATACAACCGCAGGCGATCTGACTAATACACTTATCATTACTGACCCTGACATGCCTGATTTTGATCCCAAAGCAGGCGATTTCAAAATGAACAATGATAATATTGAGGTCAGCATGCCTGATTCAGGAACATCAACACTCAACCCTAACATCACAGGTGGACGCTACACTTATAGTCAATGCAGCGATCCACAATTATCAAAGGGAATGGAGCATTGCTGGCAAGACAACGATATCGATAACTGGGACTATCAAGAAGGAACCTACAGTTACGTAGAAGGTGATGCTGACGTTCTTAATTATGAATGGGATATGTACTGGGATCCTTCACAAAATGCAGGGCTTGCTGGCAACGAAAGTAAATGTGCAGGTGCCTTAACCGATAGCTGCTAATTTTTCAGCTTCTCATAAAACAGCCGATAAATAATATATAAGCAAACTCAACAGAAGTGTTGCGGGGGCGAATATGCCCCGAATATTATACAGACGGACTGTTTTATGAAATTTTTAACTCAGAGCAAAGAACCGCAGATTTTGCTTGTCTTGAGTAAAATAAAGAGCATTGCCATTCGGTTGTTCAAAATTTCGCCACTATTTTTTATATCAGGATCATTATACGCATCCGCTGGAATGACTCTAAACTTTAATGTCGGGCCGCATAACAATAGTTATGCTCCAGGAGCATGCGATATGAGCAATGCTCCTGGCTCTGCCATCGGCTACAGTATGTGCGGTATAGGCAGTATGACGACTGTTTCTGACCCCGATAATACTCGCTTTTTCCATGGCACATATACCGATCCAGACACATTTGCAACATATTGGCATACAATTGTCGGTGACCCAAGCACCGGGTTTGCTATGGAGAGTTACATTCTCAAAATCAATGCCTTTGAATCCACCAGCGGTGGTAAACCCTCTTCTGTCATGGGATGGAGCAAACCACTAGAAGTTTTTAGCGGTAATGGCTGGGATCCTCTTGGAATAAACCCTTCTCGAGACTTTAATTACACAGGCAATGGTACCGCCGACCCTACTAAAGTCATTGTACGACAAGTTATGGGGGGAACCTGGAATTCTACAACAGGTGATTGGAGTTGCAATACTACCGATGGATATTGCTCAGAATTCCTAAAAGATCAATTTTCTTTACCAGCCCTTCCACTTACTCAAAATCCTCAATTCATTTATAAACCAAAAATCACTCAAATAATTAACGAACCTGACATGGAACAAAACTTTGTTTTGGACATGAGCTCAATCAAATATGATGATGATACAACTGCTGGCAGCATCATCAACACACTGACTATTACCGACCCTGACATGCCTGACTTTAACCCCACTGCAGGTGATTTTCAGATGATTACTAATATTGATAATAATATCACGATCACAATCAGTAACCCTGACTCGGGATCCTCCAATCTCAACCCCAACGTTACCGGTGGACGCTACACCTACACCCAGTGCAACAATCCAGCAAGTTATTACGGTGTAGAACACTGCTGGCAAGACAATGATCTCAACAACTGGGATTACGAAGAGGGCTCTTACAGTTACGTCAACGGTGGTGGTGCCGACGTAATGAATTATGAATGGGATCTGTACTGGGATCCTTCACAAAACGGGGGCATTGCAGGCAATGAAAGTAAATGTTTGAATGGTTTAGGTGCAAATAACTGCTGATCACCATAGCTCAACCAATAGATCCAACAAGCGATCCACATGAGCTTTTGTGTGCGTTGCACATAATGTCACACGCAAACGAGCGGTTCCCTTCGGTACGGTCGGCGGACGAATTGCACTGACTAAAACACCTTGTTTTAATAACGCTTCACTCAAGGCAATAGCTCTTTCTGAATCGCCCACAATCAATGGTTGCATTGCCGTTTGGGAATTTGATAGTGGCAACTTCGCTTCTGTCGCTCTTTGGCGAAAATGGGCAATCAGCATCTGCAAATGATCACGTCGCCAATCATCATTTTTTAATAGCTCTAAACTCGTGAGTGTGGCGTATGCGACAGCGGGAGGCATTGCCGTTGTATAGATATAACTGCGAGCTTGCTGGATCAATGTTTCGATTACTGTTTCACTGCCCGCAACAAAGGCACCAAAAGTTCCAAATGATTTACCTAATGTGCCGACCAAAATCGGCACATCATCCTGCCCCAGTTCAAACGGATCAACCACCCCTCTTCCCTGCTGGCCAAGCACACCGAAACCATGCGCATCATCAATCATTAATACCGCATCATGCGCCTTGGCGAGCGACACCAACCGAGGCAACGGAGCCACATCACCATCCATACTGAAAACGCCATCACTCACCACCAGTGCAGAACCTTGGCATTTCACTAAACGCCGCTCCAATGCAGCACTGTCATTATGAGCATATCGCTGTAACCGCGCACCCGCAAGCCGAGCACCATCCAATAGCGAGGCGTGGTTAAGGCGATCCTGCAATACCGTATGATTGCGTTGGCAGAGCGCTGAAATCACACCGATATTCGCCATATATCCCGAGGAAAAAAGCAGTGCTCGCTCACGACCTGTCCATTTTGCAAGTGCATCTTCCAGTTCGTGATGAGCGCTACTGTGGCCTGTAATCAGATGCGATGCGCCACTGCCGACACCGTACATCCCAGCGCCCTCTTGCAGCGCTGAAACTACGTCAGGGTGATTAGCCAGACCCAAATAGTCATTACTGCAAAATGAGAGTACCGACTGGCCATTTACGATAACTTCAACCCCTTGCGGTGAAGAAACCAGACATCGCTTACGGTATAAGTTCAGCGTTTTTTTTTGCTCAAGTGCTTCAGACAATGAATCGAGGAGTGACACAATCAAAGGATCTTTGTTATCGTAAAACAGCCGACTATGCAAGGAATGCAAAATACTGTCAAGGGAGAAGCGTTATGGGTTACAACTGGCTAAAAAATCTACAAAGCAACTTTTTACCACCCCGCTGCCTGCTCTGTCATGCGGATTCAGAAACAGGGCTCGATCTCTGCATCGGCTGCCGAGATGACCTCCCTTTTCAACGCCACACCTGTCCACGCTGCGCACTGCCCATGCAAACAGATCAACTTTGCGGTCAATGCCAAAAAACCCCGCCCGCTTATGCCCAATGCATCATTCCTTTCCATTACGCACCGCCACTGGACTATATGATCCAGCAATTAAAGTACTCAAAGAAACTGACTTATGCTCGTTTATTAGGAGAGCTTATGGCGCAATATTTCAAGCAACCCAGAATAACCAGACCCGACCTGATCATTCCTGTGCCCTT
>VAPL010045456.1_pt1 | contig 19200 bp, 12 predicted proteins | sample 3395061 | NCBI WGS metagenome assembly VAPL01 (sample SAMN08290444, study PRJNA428436) | hydrothermal vent metagenome | isolation source: Deep-sea hydrothermal vent chimney 2 | place: Pacific Ocean: Juan De Fuca Ridge | depth 2182 m m | reverse complement strand
GCCGTCATTCCACCTTTCTTTCTGTCCTGAAATTCCAGCACTTCTTTTGTCCATTCGATCGGTTTGTCTCCGGCTCCTATGCTCATCAATACTCCGGCAATATTTCGCACCATATGATGCAGAAAGGCATTTGCACATACATCCAGATAAATAAATTCGCCGCTGCGGGAAACATTCAGACTATAGACATGCCGCACCGGGGATCTGGCCTGACAGGCCTGTGCGCGATAGGAAGTAAAATCATGTTTACCGACGAGATACTTTGCCGCTGCAGCCATGCGTGTTGCATCCAGCGGTCGATGCTGCCATACGACCTTGCCCATCAGCCAGGCCGGGCGAATCGGGCGGTTCAGAATGATATATCGATAACATCGCCGCCGCGCCATGAAACGCGCGTGAAAGCTGTCGCTAACCGGTTTGACCCAGGTTAGACAAATACTCTCGGCCAGGTGTGTATTCGTACCTCGCACCCAGGAATATTCGCTGCGTAAAGCGGTCGTATCAAAATGAATAATCTGGTTAGCCGCATGTACGCCGGTATCAGTGCGCCCTGCACAAATTACCCGAACAGGATGATCGGCAACTTTCGACAGAGCCTTTTCAACTTGCTCCTGGACAGTTTTAACGCCTTCCTGAATTTGCCAGCCACGATAGGGACGGCCATCATATTCAATAGCGGCTGCAATTCTCATTAATTCGATCTCTGGGGTTCCGCTTTCCCCCGTCCGCTTGCGCGGGGTAATTTATAAACTGACAAACATCGGTACAATCAGAACCAGTGGATTTTACCGGCCAATAAAAACAAAAGATATAATCCCGGCGGGAATGCCCATTGCCATAATAACGGTGGCGCCAAACAATCAAAAGTGTATTCCCTGCCGACATCTTTCTCCGCACAGCCAAGCACGTACTGGTAATAATACTGGAGCGAGCGGCTTATCCTCTGATATAGATTTTTCCCTGTCCTCGTCCGCCTGTCATTTTCATCTTTAACTCGCGCGGGCATTCTGGCCAGCTGGCCTGCCGCTTCCATGCCCATAGTCAATCTCAACACCATTCTCTCCCGCTCCAGCCCCGCATAAACAAAGGGTGCCGCCAACCAGTAAATAGCGGCAATCAGTTGATTCTGATTCAGACTGGCAAGCAGGTAGCTAACGGCAAGCACAATCAACACCAGAGAAGAAATTCTACCCAGGCCTGCAACAATACCGGAAGGAATAGATGCAAAAAGATAAGCCGAGTTATTTAACTGAGAGGTGTCTGGCGTCATCCAGAAATAAAGAACCAGAATGGAAAGAAAAAACCAGCGCAAACGTAACAGCATGGTCAATGCTCGCGACAGGAACTTTACCGGCGAATAAAGATAAACCCCAAATAACAGGCTCAGGCCTAAAAGCAACTGTCCCGCATTAGCGCGGGACAGGCAGGCCACAAAGACCAGAAAACAAATTATCCGGATAACCGGATGCACAACACTCATGCGATTTGTTGAATTAACTGCTGCGCTTCCTGCTTCTGTTCATCATTACCTTCATCCAGCACTTCATCAAGAATGCTGCGCGCACCTTCCGGATCACCCATATCGATATAAGCGCGTGCCAGATCAAGCTTGGTACCGACTTCATCGCCACCGGCAGCAAGATCCAGAATAGCGGCATCCGAAGCTTCTTCAACATCCAGCGACAAATCAGCCGCCGTATCATCGCTGTCACTATCGATGGAATCAGGAATCAGGCTCTCACCCAGGTCAACCGCCAGAGTATCATCATTCAGTTCATCCCCGACAACATCCGCCTCTGTCGGACTTGCTACATCATCCAGACTCAGGTCAAGGGCGGTATCCTCGTCCTCAGCAACGACGTCGGTCTCATCCAGATTAATAACCATCGTATCATCGGTTTCTTCACTGACCGTCAGATCCTCTGTATCGGTATCAAGCGAAGTTCCCTCACTGGCAACCAGATCCTCAGTGTCAAGTGAGATCTCATCCGCACCCAGTGAAAACTCAAGATCCGAACCCGCCGGGCTATCAGACTGAACAGCCGCATCCGGTTCCGGTTCATCAAGCTCAAAACTCAAATCCAGGCCAGTGTTGTCTTCTGCCTGTATATCGATACTTGTTTCGTCATCGGTATCAACTTCAAAATTCAGCCCGTCAACGTCCATTGTCAATTCAGATTGTTCCTCATCCGTATCCAGGCCCGTATCAAGATTGAAATCAAGACCCGTCTCTGCTTCTTCCGGCATCTCCATTTCAGTGGTTGGCGGCTCTGAAGATTCGGTATCACTATCGTCAGCAGAACTGCTGTCCGGCTCAAGGTTAAAATCCAGCCCCGAGTCTTCAGCCGTTGTGAGTTCATCCTGCCCAAAATCTGTTTCTTCTGTTTCCGCTGCAGACGAATCATCCAGATCCAGATTGAAATCCAGTTCGCTGGTTTCGTCTTTTACCGGTTCCAGCTCTTCGGCCTGGAAGACACCTGTTTCCAGACCGATATCCATAACCTGACTATCGGATAAATTACCCCCGACATCGTTGTCAGCTTGTTCATCATGTGCCACAGGTGCGACGACGTCCCCGGTAAACAATGGATTGTCGGGTGCCAGTTCCTTGCCCATAGAAAGTACTTTTTCCCACATAGGATCGGTATTGGCATTTTCACCCAGGCTGGCATAAAAATCCTCGGCTACCGATTCAAATGCAGTTTGATTTTTGGTCGCATTGTAGAGTTCCAGCAATTTGAGTTTCAATTCCTTACGCGAAGGATCATTTTCCATTGCTTCCGTCAGACGTTCCTCTGCGGCTTCATAACGACCATAGGCCATAAAGACATCGGCTTCGGTGAGTGGATCCACTTCACTATCTTCGGCCTGAATAGCACCGGCACCACTCACAGCAAAATCACTGAGGAATGAGGATTCCTCTTCTTTGGCTTCGGCCTGATCGGCATTTACCGAACTCGACTCACCGGTGAGAATGCTTTCCTGGAAACCGTCCTGAGCCTGTTTGCGGCGGCGCATGACAATAACCATCAGGATAATGAGTACCAACAGTACCGGCAGCCCGACAAAGAGCAACAGCGAGTTGGAACCCAACATACCGGTGAGAGTGGCGGCAATCGTAGCGAAGACACCGTTAACCGTATTCATGAAACCCGCTTCCTGCGCAGGCGCCGGTAGCGGAACAGCTGGAACTGGCGGCTGAGTCGCTTCAGTCTCAGCAGGAGGAACCACTTCAACCACGGTTTCCTCCTCTACTACGGCTGCCGATTCCTGCTCGGGCGCCGACTCTGTTTCTGCTCCTTCGTTATCGGTTTTATCCACCTCTGGCTTTTCTGTTGCGACAGGCGCTTCTTCTTCTATAGCAGTTTCTGCAGTCGCTTCCTTCTCGACCACACGATCTTCCTGAATTTTGCTTTCATCCGCTTTTTTGACCATCTGCTGCACCGCAGCCAGTTCCGTATCCTGGACAGAAATAGCCCGTTGCATGTCAGCCAGTTCACCTTCCAGCTGTTTAATCTGGCTGTTCAGCGCCGCGTCCGTTCCGCCCATAGCCTCCGCATCTGAACGTAGCTGATTCAACTCTTCTTTAAGGGTCGCGACTTCGCCATTCAACGCAGTTTTATCCGCCAGTCCTTCGCCTGCAGTCAGTTCTTTTCCACCTGGAGCGGCAACAGTCAATTCACCGCCGCTATCAACTTCACCCTTGTCCGCCGGAGTTTCAAGATCACCGGCAACAATGGCCTGCGGCGCATTTGCGGCCACGGCCAGATCCTGGCGGTAACGGTCCCATTCTTCAGCCTGAATACGATAGGCTGCGCGTGCTTCTCTGTCACTCATAGCCTGCAGCAGGGCAGGGTCGTCAATCCGCAGGACATGACCGATTTTCAGGCGATTGACGTTGCCCCCGTTAAACGCACCAGGGTTGTTTTTGAGCAAGGCCATCATGATCTGGTAAATGCTGACCGACTCGTCACCCGCCTGCAGTTTCTTCGCCACCGTCCAGAGATTGTCGCCCTTGCGCGTAATACCGTAATCCAGTTTACCCTGTGCCATCGCTTCGGATTCAGGTGCCTGCGCAGCCTGTTCCTCATGATATTTCGTCAACGGAATGCGCGGAAACAACTCGCCGTCATCGCTGAAAGCACTGGCTTCTGCCGTTGCCGCAAGCCCGGCTGTGGCCAGGGGTTCTGTCTCGATCTCTGGCTCTGGCAATATTTCTGCATTTGCCTGAATGGATTCCGGTTTAGCGACTGCTTCTTCAGTTGCGTCAGACAAGCCCGTCTCTTCTGCCACCGGCTCCTGTGGCGCAACCACCTCTTCCTTTGCCGGCAACTCTTCACTTACGACAGGTTCCGGCGAGGCTTCAGATTCAGCAAGCGGCACCGGTTCAGGCTCCACAACTGGCGCCGGAGCAGGTATCGGTTCTGGTTCTCGGGCAATCTGTGCAGGCTGGGTTACTTCGGGAGTAGCTATGACGGCAGGTTGTTTCACCACCCGCCCGGGAGGATCCAGCAATACCGTATATTCGCGCAGAATTCGACCGTTATACCAGTTGAGTTCAAGCAGGAAATTAAGAAAAGGCTCACGCACCGGCTGGCTGCTACTCAGATGTATATAGAAAGTATCATCTGCCCGGCTTTTAATTTCCATTTTAAAGCTGTTCAGGAAGGCAGGACGATCAACGCCGGCTCGCAAAAATGCTTCACGAGAAGCCAGTTTTACGGTCAGCCCGCTGACATCATCCACACTTGCCGAAAGCAGATCAATATCAGCATCCAATGGTTCATTGAGCGCAGAATTGAGTTTAATATTGCCAAACCCCATAGCACCGGCAACCAGGGGCATTACTATCAAGATGCATGCTGTTAAAAATCTGGGCAGCTTACGCAGCATATTAAAACCTCTCCTGTCCGTCACGCTTATGACGTAATCCTGAGCCAAATTCCCCCGATTTCTCTGTACTGATAGTAAAGTCAGGGAAGCAATAGGGCGAATACAGCAATTTCTATTTATTTTTCAAAAACTTACTTGTCTTAGCTTTGAATGGCCTTTATAAGTCTTCAGTAACTATAGCTTATAAATAGCCTTTTACCAAAATTTCCGCAACTTGAATAGCCTTAAAGATGAGAACCCGGCTGAATACCTCTAGCTGGATATCCGTCCCGTTGCTGCGATAACCACCGCTTGTCAGAAAAATATTAAAAATCTATTTTATTTGGCCGTCAACAGAATCCGCAACATGCGCCGCAGGGGTTCAGCGGCACCCCAGAGCAGTTGATCGCCCACGGTAAAGGCCGAAAGAAAGTCATTCCCCATAGTCAATTTGCGCAAACGACCGACAGGCACAGTCAGGGTGCCGGTAATTGCCGCCGGGGTCAGCTCTTTCATGCTCCGCTCACGTTCATTGGGAACGACCTTCACCCAGTCGTTGGCCTCTGCCAGCATGCTTTCGATTTCATCCAGGGGGGCATCTTTTTTCAGTTTAATGGTCAGCGCCTGAGAATGGGAACGCATAGCACCGATGCGCACGCAAAGACCGTCGATTGGAATGGCATGCTGGTTGCCCAGAATCTTGTTGGTTTCCACCTCGGCCTTCCATTCTTCCCGACTCTGGCCTGATTCAAGCTGGCTGTCGAGCCAGGGGATCAGGCTGCCCGCCAGCGGCACGCCCCAGTTATCCACCGGGTAATCGTCGCTACGCATCTGTGCGGTAACCTGTTTGTCGATTTCCAGAATGGCCGAGGCCGGATCATCGAGCAGATTGCTAACCGAGTCCCGCAGGGAACCCATCTGCAATAACAACTCGCGCATATTCCGCGCCCCGGCGCCGGACGCCGCCTGATAGGTCATCGGCGTAATCCACTCGATTAAATCATTCTGGAATAATCCGCCCAGGGCCATTAACATCAGACTCACAGTGCAATTGCCGCCGACAAAGGTATTCACGCCTTTGCTCAAGCCATCGTTGATAACATCCAGATTGACCGGATCCAGAACGATAATGCTATCGTCCTGCATGCGCAGAGTGGAAGCCGCATCGATCCAGTAGCCCTTCCAGCCTGCGGCACGCAGTTTGGGATAAACCTCTTCGGTGTAGCCCCCGCCCTGACAGGAGAGGATCACGGCCATAACTTTCAGTTCATCAATATCTTTTGCGTCTTTCAGCGCAGGCACATCCTTGCCCACCTCGGGACCCGGCTGACCGGTCTGCGAGGTAGTAAAAAAAATCGGTTCAATCAGATCAAAGTCTTTTTCCTCACGCATGCGCTGCATCAACACCGATCCCACCATGCCGCGCCAACCTATCAGTCCTACTCTTTTCATCTTTCAATCCTCAACTAAACAATCGTATAAAACGCAGAGAACGTCACTGACGGAGCGCGGCAACCACCGCATCGCCCATGTCGGCGGTGCCGACTTTCTCCATGCCTTCACTGAATATATCCTGAGTGCGCAGCCCCTGATCCAGCACGCTGTTAACTGCCTGTTCGATACAATCCGCCAGCGCGGCCTGATCCAGGCTATAACGCAGCATCATAGCTACCGACAAAATCGTGGCTAAAGGATTCGCCACGCCCTGCCCGGCAATGTCGGGTGCCGAACCGTGAATCGGTTCGTACATACCCTTGCTATTTGTATCCAATGAGGCCGAAGGCAACATGCCGATAGAGCCGGTGAGCATGGCGGCACAATCCGAAAGAATGTCCCCAAACATATTGGTGGTTACCATCACATCAAACTGCTTCGGCGCCCGCACCAGTTGCATGGCGGCATTGTCCACATACATATGGCTCAGCTCAATCTCTTTATAACCCTCGCCGACACGGTTGACCACCTCACGCCACAACTCGGTACACTCCAGTACATTGGCTTTATCCACCGAGCAAAGACGACTGTCGCGTTTGGCGGCGATATCAAACGCCACTTTGGCTATGCGCTCAACTTCCGATTCACGATAGACCAGGGTGTTGTAACCTTCCTTTTCGCCATTATCGAGCCTGCGCACACCTCGGGGCTGGCCAAAGTAAATTCCCCCCGTCAGCTCGCGTACGATCATGATGTTCAATCCGGACACCACCTCAGGCTTCAGAGTTGAAGCATCAGCCAGTTGCGGATAAAGAATCGCAGGGCGCAGATTGGCAAACAGATCCAGCTCGGCGCGCAAGCCTAACAGACCCTTCTCCGGGCGCACAGCAATATCCAGCGACTCCCATTTATAACCGCCCACGGCACCCAATAAAAGCGAATCGGCCTGTTTCGCCAGTTTCAGCGTACTCGCCGGCAAGGGTGAGCCACTGTCGTCATAGGCCGCGCCACCCACCAGAGCCTCTTCCAGTTCTATCTTCAGACCGAAGTCTTTTTGCAAACAGTCGAGCACCTTCACCGCCTCAGCGACGATTTCCTGACCAATCCCGTCGCCGGGGAGGATCAAAATTTTCTTTGTCATATTATTACCTTTTTTTCAACGCAAAGGCACAAAGGACGCAAAGTTTCAAAATCAATTTATTTGCGCCCTTTGCTTCTTTGCTTCTTTGCTTCTTTGCTTCTTTGCTTCTTTGCTTCTTTGCTTCTTTGCGTTAGATTTTTAACAAAACAACCACGGTGCTTCCTGTTTGCGCCGTTCTTCATATGCCCGAATATCGTCTGCATGCTGCAGGGTCATGCCGATGTCGTCCAGTCCGTTGAGCAGGCAGTGTTTACGAAACTCATCCACTTCGAATGAAATCTCGCAACCATCCGCTTTGCGAATGATCTGCGCATCCAGATCCACTGTGAGCGCGTAACCAGGCGTGGCATCCACCTCGCAGAACAAACCATCTACAACGCTGTCTTCCAGTACGATGGGCAGAAGACCATTCTTGAAACAGTTATTGAAAAAGATGTCGGCAAAGCTCGGCGCGATAATCACCCGAAAACCGTAATCTTCCAACGCCCAGGGCGCATGTTCTCGGCTGGAGCCGCAGCCAAAGTTTTTCCGCGCCAGTAAAATTTTGGCGCCCTGATAACGTTTCTGATTAAGTACAAAATCCGGATTCAACCGCCGCCGACTATTATCCATGCCCGGCTCACCACGATCCAGATAACGCCATTCATCGAACAGGTTGGGGCCAAAACCCGTACGCTTGATCGATTTCAGAAACTGCTTGGGAATAATCGCATCAGTGTCCACGTTGGGTCGATCCATTGGCGCGACGATCCCGCTGAATGTTTTAAATTTTTCCATTTCTGTTTACCTGTATAAACCACAGAGAACCAGTGGTCGGTACTCTTCATGTAATAAATCATTTTTAAAAAATTAACGCGCGTAATAGGCGATTAATGATGCTCTGGCAATAGCTGTATTATTCAGGTAAAAACCCACCAGTGCCGGCATAGCGTTACTACCCAGATCCAGTTTCGCTACCTTGAGCGCATAAACCGTAAAGATATAGCGATGTGCCTTATCTCCTGCAGGCGGACAGGCGCCACCATAGCCTGGTTTGCCATAATTGCTTATGCTCTGAACACTTCCCTTTGGTGCAAGCCCTTTACTGATATTGCCTGCATTGGTTACCAGCTCATTAACGTTGCCGGGAATATTGAATATCAGCCAGTGCCACCAACCGCTTCCAGTAGGAGCATCCGGATCATAAACCGTTACCGCAAAACTTTTCGTTCCCTTCGGAGCATTTGACCACTCCAGCCTGGGTGAAATATTTTTACCTTTGCAGCCAAAACTGGAAAATACCTGCTCACTCGCTAGCTGCCCCATAACCGCATTACTTTCCAGAGTAAAGCCCTCGGCCAGAACCTGATTCGTGATCACCAACAGCATCATACTGAATATAAATTTTTTCATTTTTTCATCCTTAAATAAACTAGCCCACAGCAAGCTGCGGAGTATTAAGTTGTCACGTGCTGATGGGTTTCGCTTCGCTCTACCCATCCTACTGTTTTTCGCTGTAAGCAGCGAAAAATTACACCCAAAGAAATTAATTTTGAACCACAGAGGACACAGAGAAAATCATTAAAAATACTCGTCCAATCTCGGTGACCTACGTGTCCTCTGTGGTAAATTTTTTATAACTTCCGGACATCAATAAAATGTCCGGCAATCGCCGCCGCCGCCGCCATGGCGGGACTCACCAGATGGGTGCGCCCGCCCTGTCCCTGACGACCCTCGAAGTTACGGTTGGAGGTCGAAGCGCAGCGTTCGCCCGACTCCAGTCGATCGGCGTTCATGGCCAGACACATGGAACAGCCCGGTTCGCGCCATTCGAATCCGGCTTCGATAAAGATCTTATCCAGCCCTTCTTCCTCAGCCTGCTGTTTCACCAGCCCGGAGCCTGGCACCACCAGCGCCAGCCTGACATTGTCCGCTACCCTGCGGCCTCTGGCCACAGCAGCAGCGGCGCGTAGATCCTCAATGCGTGAATTGGTACAGGAACCAATAAAGGCCTTGTCGATACGGATATCCGTTATCGGCGTATTGGCTTCCAGCCCCATGTAGGTCAATGCCGCCTTCATGCCTTCGCGTTTAACACTATCCGATTCATTCGCGGGATCAGGTACCAGACCATCAATAGCAGCCACCATTTCCGGTGACGTTCCCCAGGTCACCTGCGGCCTGATGCCAACCGCCTCGATCACGATTTGCTTATCAAACACGGCATCGGTATCGGAATGCAGCGTCTGCCAGTCCGCCACCGCCTGATCCCAAAGATCGGCCTTCGGCGCATAGGGACGACCTTTGACATAGTCGATGGTCTTGTCGTCCACCGCCAGCATACCCGCTCGCGCGCCGGCCTCGATGGCCATGTTGCATACGGTCATACGGCCTTCCATGGACAGATCGCGGATGGCCTGACCGGCAAATTCAATAGCATACCCCGTACCCCCGGCCGTGCCGATTTCACCAATAATGGCCAGCACGATATCCTTGGCTGTGACGTCTGCAGGCGCCGCGCCCTCAACGCAAATACGCATAGATTTTGATTTTTTCTGCAACAAGCACTGGCTAGCCAAAGCATGCTCGACTTCCGACGTGCCGATGCCAAAAGCCAGCGCACCAAAAGCGCCGTGAGTGGAGGTATGCGAATCACCACAGACCACGGTCATGCCCGGCAGGGTAGCCCCCTCTTCCGGACCGATGACATGCACAATACCCTGGCGGGGATCATTCATGGTAAATTCAGTAATACCAAATTCCTGACAATTTTGATCCAGGGTCTGCACCTGTAAACGGGAGATGGGATCGGCGATCCCCTGCACGCCGTTGTGACGTTCTTTGGCGATAGTCGGGACGTTATGATCCGGACTGGCCAGGTTGGCCTCCACTCGCCAGGGACGACGCCCAGCCAGACGCAAGCCCTCGAAAGCCTGGGGTGAGGTTACTTCATGCAGCAGATGCCGATCGATATAAATCAAAACGGCACCATCACCGTTATCCCGCACCACATGGGCATCCCATAATTTATCGTATAAGGTCTTGCCGGCCATTTTTTCATCCTGTTTTGTTCGCCTTCTGACTTGTGCGGAAAGTCTAGCCCTGCCTATAATATTACGCAAATTCATTATTTTTATATTTACTATTCCATTAAGGAATATAAATGGACATCAGCAACCTGCAGGCTTTTATTTGCGTAGCCGAGAGCGGTTCTTTTTCCCGCGCCTCAGAACAACTCTATATCAGCCAGCCGGCGGTGAGTAAACGCATTGCGGCACTGGAATCGGAGCTGGACACAGCGCTGTTCGATCGCATCGGTCGGCAAATTTCATTGACCGAAAGCGGGCAGGCACTGTTGCCCCGCGCTCGACATATCCTGCTCGAAATAGAGGACAGCCGCCGTATTCTGCGTAATCTTTCCGGGCAGGTGGGCGGTGGTCTGAAAATCGGCACCAGCCATCATATTGGTCTGCACCATCTGCCACCGGTACTGCGGCAATTTAGCGCCCGCTATCCTGCGGTGGAACTGGATCTGCATTTCATGGAATCGGAAGAAGCCTGCAGGGCTATTCATCATGGTGATCTGGAACTCGGCGTGATTACCCTGCCGCTGGAGGCCGATGCGGATCTGAACATGCAAAAACTGTGGCCCGATCCCATGACGATCGTCGTGGCTAAAACCCATCCTCTATATACCCGCACTGCCTCCAAAATCGAACAATTGCTGGCTTATCCGGCCATCCTGCCGGAACGGGGCACTTATACCCGGGAACTGATTGAAACAAGCATGGCCGGGAAATCCAGAAAAATTCCGCTAGAAATAAACGTACGCATGTCGACCAATTATCTGGAAAGCATCAAAATGCTGGTGAGCGTAGGCCTGGGCTGGAGCGTGCTGCCACGGACCATGCTCAGCGATGAATTACAGATTATCGAGATTGCCGGGCTGGATATACAGCGCGAACTGGGGGTGGTCTGGCATGCGCGGCGCAGCTTGTCGAATGCCGCAAAAAAAATGATAGAAGCACTCTCCGACTAGGAACCCAGGCGTTCCTGAAATAACGTTTCGTTGATCGAACAACCGATATAATCTGCGATAATGCGCATATCCTTCTCGGCATTGCCCAGGCAGCTGGTGGCGCCGGGCGAAGGGGTCATGTTAAAAATAATACCGTCACCGGTATCAATTTTAGCCTCGCCCAGATGCAGTTTCGCTTCGCGCTTGTCGATCATCACCGGACGCACACCACCGATACCTTTGGCAAACTGCAAATCCGCCAGTTGCAGCAGGGGAATAACCTTGCGCGCATCGTTCAGAAACAGACGCCGGCGTATGCCTGGCACTTCGAACAAAATATTGCGCAAAATATAATTGCGGATATCCGCCACCCGGAACAACTTCCAGAAAGCCAGCAAAACCCGGTGATCCAGGCGCAGCACCTGAAAAAACTCAGGCAGGGTTTTAATGTTATAACGTTCCAGCATGGGCACCACCAGCGCAGTGGGACCGAGACGGGTTTTATCCGGCAGCAGAATATCGGGATCACCATGAATCGCCGCAAACGGCAGCTTGTCATTCTGCAACGTATAAACCTTGCCGTTGAGACATTTCGGCGCGTAATAAAAGCTCCCGGCCATCGGCAAACAGGAATAATAGTGGCCGTAACCCATGCGATGGGCAAACAGCAGACTGTGACCCCCCGCGCAAACCACCACGAAACGGGCCTGATACTGCCCCCGGTTAGTTGTCACCTGATACAGATCGGCCTGCTTTTCGATTTTGCTGACATAGGTCGACAGGCAAACCTGTATCTCCTTGTCCTGGTCTCGAGAAGACTGCTCAACAAACGATTCGGATAAAGCGGCAAAATTGACAGCGGTATATTCCCCCACAATACCAATACCGTTGAGCATCTCCCTCCGCCCCTTAACCACATTGGGTTCCAGTTGCTGAATGGCCTTTTCATCCAGCAATTGCATGGCCGGGAAATGGGGAGAGAAAAGATTAAACCGCTCGACCAGCGTCGCGCATTCCTGTTCACCCACGCCAATCACCATTTTCTGATGCCTGAACATGATCTGATCCCGCTCCGGCAGGCAAGATGCATAATTAACCAGCATGGCAGCGGTGCGTTGCACCTGTCGCGCTTTGTCCAGGGTATAATTGGTTTCAATATCGCCGCAGTGCAGGGTCTGGCTGTTATTACGACCGTTAGAATTAACCGCTGCCAGCGAAGCGTATTTTTCCAGCAGGGTAATACGTTTTAAATCGGTAAACGTCGCCAACTGATACAGCAAGGCCGTACCCGAAACACCACCACCGATAATCAATACGTCAGAAACAGCTTGTCCATTCATTGCTTTCAATCCCTGTTTTTTCCAGAATAACCGCAGTATCGGCCATCGCAGGCGGGGCTTGAACAAACCCCATGTAAATGCTCCACCGGCTGAAAGCCGGAAGGCTCCCTCTCCCAGGATCTAGGAGAGGACTGGGGAGAAGGTTCAAGAATCTACCGCAAACCGATCCCCCCCTCATCCCAGCCTTCTCCCCCCTCGGGGGAGAAGGAGCAAAACCAAACTTCCGCCTGAAAGCGGGGGATTGACAGATCCCCTATCGGGGACTTTAAACCTGGCCGGTAGATTCTCGCGGCAGATAGCGCCAGGCGATCAAAAATCCACTTAGTGCCAGCAACATGGCGACAATAAACATACTCTGCGCACCCAGACCTGCAAACAGATAACCACTGTAAAAACTACCCAGTGCGCCACCGGCACCAAAACTTACACTGCTGTATAAGGCCTGCCCCTTACCCTGATGGCGACCGCTAAAAAAGCCGTGAATATATTGTATCGCAACAGCATGATAGACACCGAAACTGGCGGCATGCAAACACTGGGCAACGATCATCAGTACGGAAGATTGCGGATACAGGGCAATGATCAACCAGCGCAGGGCTGCCAGCAGCAAACTGCCCAGGAGCAGCCGACGTAGACCAAACAGAGGAACCAGCCGAGACATCAGCAGGAAGATTCCAACCTCGGCCGCCACCCCCAGCGCCCATAGACCACCGATGGCGGAAAGAGAATAACCATAATTCTGCAAATAGATAGAATAAAAAGTGTAATACGGTCCGTGACTGGCCTGCATTAAAAAACAGACTGCCAACAGGCCGATCACTTCAGGTCGCGACAGCAGGCTGCGTAAAGGTTCATGATCCAGACTCAGATGCCCGGCAGCCTCTTCCGGCACTATCAGACTGCTCAGCCAGATCCCGGCAAATAGCAGCAACAGAATCATCGGCAACATACTGATGGCATCACCTTCCAGCACGCTGCCCAGACCCCAGACAGCCGCGATAAAGCCGATGGAACCCCAAAGACGAATACTGCTATAGCGATGGATTTGAGTACCCAGGTGAGAAAATGTCGTGGCTTCAAACTGTGGCAGGGTGGCATTCCAGAAAAAACTGAAAAGCACCAGCACCAGCGACAGCCAGATAAAACTACTACCCGCAAATACCCCGGCAAAGGCCAGCATGGAAATCAGACAGCCAAGCCGTACAATCGCCATACGTCGACCGGTATGATCCGCTACCCAGCCCCAGATATTGGGCGAAATAATTTTGGTGGCCATAAGAATAGCCATGAGACTGCCAATATCCGCAACACTGAATCCCAGCGATTTGAGATAGAGACTCCAATAGGGCAGTAACGCGCCCAGACTGGCGAAATAGAAAAAGTAGAACCCGGAAAGGCGCCAGTAGGGCATAAATCAGGAACGAGGAACGAGGAACGAGGAACGAGGCATCTTGTATCTATCCCCAGAAATCTCTTTTCATACTGAAGATGGAATAATCGGTGTTTGTGACACCACATCCCTATTCTGCGCGCGATGGCGCAGGACGTGATCCATCAGCACGATGGCCATCATGGCCTCGGCGATAGGCGTGGCACGAATACCGACACAGGGATCATGACGGCCTTCAGTCACCACCTCGACCGGCTCGCCGGCAAGATTAACGCTGCGCCCGGGCAGACGCAGGCTGGAAGTGGGTTTCAGAGCAATACTGGCAAGAATATCCTGACCGGAGGAAATCCCGCCCAACACGCCGCCGGCATGGTTGGAAAGAAATCCCTCGGGCGTCATTTCATCCCGATGTTCGGTACCTTTCTGCTCCACTGATTCAAAACCGGCACCGATTTCCACACCTTTTACCGCGTTAATGCTCATCAATGCATGCGCCAATTCGGCGTCCAGACGATCGAAAATCGGCTCTCCCAGCCCCGGCGGCACCCCGGTGGCCACCACATTGATGCGCGCGCCAATGGAATTGCCCTCCTTGCGCAGAGCATCCATATAAGTTTCTAGTTCTTCGATTTTAGCAGCATCCGGGAAAAAGAAGGCATTTTCAGCGACAACCTTCCAATCAAAGGTTTCGGCTTTTATCGGCCCCAGTTGCGCCATATAAGCGCGTATTTCGATGCCATATTTTTCCTGCAGATATTTTTTGGCAATCGCACCCGCCGCTACGCGCATGGCGGTTTCCCGCGCAGATGAACGCCCGCCGCCACGATAATCGCGAATGCCGTATTTTTGCTGATAGCTGTAATCGGCATGCCCCGGACGAAAACGATCCATGATTTTTGAATAATCCTTGGAGCGCTGATCCGTATTGTGAATAATCAGGCCGATAGGTGCGCCGGTCGTTTTGCCCTCGAAAACACCGGAGAGAATCTGCACTTCATCCTGCTCCCGGCGCTGGGTGGTATGACGGCTGGTACCCGGCTTTCTGCGGTCGAGATCCGCCTGCAGATCAGATTCTGACAAAATCATTCCAGGCGGACAACCGTCGACAATGCAGCCTATCGCCGGGCCGTGACTTTCACCAAAACCGGTGACACTGAATATCTTGCCTATACTATTACCTGACATGAGGAATATTACTCATATTTATGTTATCTAAAATAATGGTCTGGACACAGTATCTTGCTAATCCTGTCTCGATACAAAAACCCCGGCTCACAGCCATCCATACTGTGTAACAAAAATGATTATAAATTATACTCGCAACCAGAAACAGATAAATTAACCCGTCAGGCATGACTTATATAAAAAAACACAGCCAACCCGCTGCAAGGAATGAGCACTCGTCTATCAGCCCTGCTCTCCTGTCCGTCGCCTTTAGCGTCATGATTCTAACCTGTATCGGCATCGGTTTTTTCAGTATCAGCCAGTCCAACCAGGCACATAAAGATATTGAAGCCATTATTGAAAAAATAAGCGTGAAACTTGATTTAATCAAAACCATGCACATTGCCGCCCGCGAACGCAGCATCAATCTCTATATGATGATAACAGATACCGATCCATTCAAAAGAGATGATGCCTACATGCAATTCAACCGACACGCGACCGAATTCAGCATTGCCTATAACAAACTCAAGCAAATGGATCTAAGCGCAAAGGAACAAGATCTGCTTGAACAACAGGCCACAGCGGCCAGCTATACGGTTCCCATCCAGCACCGCGTTGTCCAGCTTGCCCGAGAAGGAAAATTAAAGCAGGCCCGAAAATTAATGACCAATGAAACTATCCAGGCACAAAACAAGGTCATTGAATATATTGCCCAACTGCAGCAACTGCAACATGAATCCATTGCACAAATCAAGACTCTGGCGGCACAATCAAATCAGCATACGAAAAAGATACTCTATATTTTAATCAGCCTGGCCCTGCTACTCGGTATCAGCCTTGCCGTTTACACTACCCGGCGAATCAGGCGGGTTGAAAAAAACATAACCCGGGAAAAAGAACTGGCCCAGGTCACCCTGCAATCCGTCGGCGACGCTGTCATCACCACCGACAAACGAGGCTATGTGCAATTCATAAACCCCGTAGCGGAACATCTAACCGGCTATTTCTGTGCCGACGCATTCAATAAACCGCTGCCGGAAATCTTCAGCATTATTTCTGAAACCAATCACATGGAAACAGAAAATCCGGTCAGCACCGCCCTCAATGAACATGTCATTCTCTCTATTACCGATGATATCGTCCTGATCAGAAAAGACGGCAAAGAATTCGCCATTGAACTCACCGCCGCACCTATCATGGATGACCAGCATGAGATATTCGGCGCCATTCTGACTTTCCGCGACGTCAGTGAAATGCGATCCATGTCCTACAAACTGAGTTATCAGGCCACCCATGACAGTCTCACCGGACTGGTTAACCGGCGTGAATTTGAGCTGCGTCTGGGACAGATCATTCAGAATACGCGCAACGAAAAAACCAGCCATGCACTGTGTTACCTGGATCTGGATCAATTCAAGGTCGTCAACGATTCCGCCGGCCATGCAGCCGGTGACGAATTATTAAAACAACTGGCGCACAAATTATTGCCCCTGCTGAGAAAAAGCGACGTGCTCGCCCGTCTCGGGGGCGATGAATTCGGCGTACTGCTGGAAGGCTGTAATGAACAACAGGCGCACAAAATTGCCGATATCATGCGCACCACGATCAAGGAAACCCGTTTTCCCTGGGGCAACAACACCTTCGAAGTAGGCGTCAGCATAGGCCTGGTGCCCATAACCGCCGAATCCGGCGGCGCATCGGATATCCTCAGCGCAGCTGACACGGCCTGCTATACCGCCAAGGAGAATGGCCGCAACCAGGTCCAGATATACCGTGAGGACAATCTTGAATATTCAAAACGCAAGACAGAAATACGCTGGATCAAGGATATTCAACAGGCGCTGGATAACGATGCCTTTGTTTTTCACTGCCAGAAAATCATCCCCATCAATCAGCACAGTCACTACCACCACTTCTGTGAGCTTCTCATTCGCCTGCAAACCGACGATGGCAAACTGATCCCGCCTATGGCCTTTCTACCCGCAGCAGAACGCTATGATCTTATCCAGGAGATTGACAAATGGGTCGTGCATAATGCCCTGACCACGCTTTATAAATTCCAGGACAAGGGACTTGCCGAAAAGCTGTTTCTATCCATCAACCTCTCTGGACAATCACTCAGCGACAGCGGTTTTCTCGACTATGTACGCAGGGAAATATTAAACAGCCGCTGCGCCCCGGATCACCTGTGTTTCGAGATTACGGAAACCGCCGCCATTGCCAATATGAGCAGAGCCATTGATTTTATAACCTCAATAAAGGAACTGGGCTGCAAGTTCGCCCTGGATGATTTTGGCAACGGTTTAAGCTCCTTTGCCTACCTTAAGAACATGCCGGTAGACTTTCTGAAAATCGACGGCAGCTTTGTCCGCGACATATGCTATGACAAAATGGATCATGCCTTTGTTGAAGCCATTCATCGTATCGCCACCATGATGGACATTGAAACCATTGCCGAATATGTAGAAAACGAAGAAACCCTGGAAAGGCTGAAAGACATCGGTATTCATTATGCCCAGGGCTTCCACATCGAACGCCCCAAAGATATTTCCGAAATCAGCGACAAAACCTCAGCTGCAATTTCCTGAGCGGCAAAGCCTGAGATTTTATTACAGGAAAAAATTTTTAACCACAGAGGACACAGAGATTCACAGAGAAAAAAATGCTTAAAACCATAATCGCTAAACCCCCGCAAGCAATTATTTATATAATAAATAACCTCTGTGCTCCTCCGTGTCCTCTGTGGTTAATTTCTTTTTCAACTCAAATAACTTTGGAAAAACGTTGTTCTGTTTTGTTGCGCAGGTAAATATCGAAAACCATACAGATGTTGCGAATCAGTAGTTTTCCGGGCGAACTGACGGTAATTCTTCGCTTGCTAATGTCAACCAGACCGTCCTCCATCATAGGCTTGAGATCGTCCAGCTCACGAGCAAAATAATCCTCGAAACCGATATTGAACTGTTTTTCAATATCGGCAAAGTCGAGTACGAAGTTACAGATGAGCTGGTTGATCACCGCTCGCCGCAGCAGATCATCTGCGGTAAGGCTAATGCCTCGAAAAATAGCGAGTTCATTGTTATCGATGCGAGCAGTGTAATCGTCCATAGGTTTGAGGTTTTGCGCATAGCAATCTCCCACCATACTGATCGAGGTGACGCCCAGCGCTATCAGATCACAATCAGCATGGGTGGAATAACCCTGAAAATTTCGATACAGCAAGCCATTGGCCTGAGCGATTGCCAGTTCGTCATCCGGTTTGGCAAAGTGATCCATACCGATATACACGTAACCTGCGGCGATCAGCGTTTCAATCGTGCTTTTCAGGATCGCCAGCTTTTCGTCGGCCCGGGGCAGGTCGCTTTCATTAATTCGCCGCTGCGGCTTGAAGATCTCCGGCAAATGCGCGTAATTAAAAACCGACAGTCGATCCGGATTCATGGCCAGCACTTTTTCCAGCGTGGCAGAAAATGTCGCGCTGCTCTGATGCGGCAGGCCGTATATAAGATCCAGACTGATCGAATGAAAACCTTCTTTACGCGCAGCTTCCATAACTGCGTAAGTTTTTTCTTCAGACTGAATCCGGTTAACTGCTTTTTGTACAGTGGGATCAAAATCCTGCACCCCGAGACTCATGCGATTAAAACCAATGTCCCGCAAAATAGCGATAGTTTCTGCGCTCGCCTCACGCGGATCGATTTCAATCGAGTATTCCCCTTCACTGTCATCCACCAGGTTGAAATATTTGCGCGTCATGCTCATTAACTCGCGCATCTCAGCATGGCTGATAAAGGTAGGCGTACCCCCGCCCCAGTGCAACTGTCTTACCTTGCGACTCGGATCGACCAGATCGCTCTGC
>VAPL010172225.1_pt1 | contig 19218 bp, 11 predicted proteins | sample 3395061 | NCBI WGS metagenome assembly VAPL01 (sample SAMN08290444, study PRJNA428436) | hydrothermal vent metagenome | isolation source: Deep-sea hydrothermal vent chimney 2 | place: Pacific Ocean: Juan De Fuca Ridge | depth 2182 m m | reverse complement strand
AACATTAACCAAAGGGCGGGATTTAGAAAAATCCCGCCCTAAATTGTACTATTCTAAGAAAATATAATTTGATTAGCTAATTTAACCGGACACCAGTAAATTCATTCCATCTATTTTGAAGTTGAATAATATAGGAAGGGTCTTTGATAAACCTTTTCCACCAAAATGGAATTGATGCTGAGTGATCGCAAACGTAATTAAAATCCCATGCCCAGCCGTTGGTGTCTCCTCCATTGCAGTAATCGGCATTACCAAAGGCCAGATTGTAGTCCCACAATGGGCCAATTGTTAGCATTCCTCCTTTACTATCTTTGTCTTTATATAGAAATGTGCTAAGTCGATAGCCATCTACATTTCTGGTCAATTCATTGATAATAGCAAAATCAATAAACGATTCTATATTTATATGTTTTCGATACCCTATTTCTAAGTCACGAAACTTAGGGCCTGCCAGCACATGTTCAAATTGTGTAATGTATTCTTGGATGTATTTTCTTTGCTCAATTGTAATTACCTCTTCTCTTGGGTAATGAAATTGAAAACGTATTTTTTGTTCCGGATCTTGATTTGGTGGTGTATATGGAGATTCCCAATTAAGTCCCAGTTTAGAACTTGTAAACTTATCTATTTTAACTATATATCCACCAGTCAAATCATCACCACTATTTTCTTCAGGGTTCAATTTATTTATATCTACTCTGTTTTTATCTCGTTTTATTTTTTCTGTTAAGACATATACACCTTGATATTTATCATTAATAAATAATTCATATAATTTGGTTCTGGGAGCATACCATCCCAATTCTCTTCCAAGCTTGTAAGTGAGTATATTTCTGATCAGCGTTTTGTCAGAGTAGGGTGCTGATAATATCCAATCTTCTTCCGATGGTAATCCAAGAATTGAGGCAGAAGTATCTGCACCAGAAGCGGTCCATAGTTCAACGGCGAATTGTTTTTTAGGAAAACTAAGGGATGATGATCCCCTGAGTTCTATACCAATATTTCCATTATATCCATTTATTGGGTCATCTATATTATTTATTAGTCCTGAGCCATTATTAATAATTTCCATAGAGGCATTTATTTTAGGTTCATCTGGAATACTTTTGCCTTTGGTGTCAATTTTAATTAAAGGGAGATATGATGAGTTGAAGTTAATCGGGGGCTTAAACCAATCTGGGACATTTTGATATATAGTTGAATTTACGTTTAAACCAATATTGAGAAAGAAATTAGAGCTAAGGTCTGAAGATGTTGTATTTATATTATGTACCTGGATTGCAAGAATATTTTCACCTTGAATGAGGTTTTCAATAATTTCTGACTTTGTGAAAATGATTTCTTCCGGATATAAGCCTTGATAAAGCCTTGCCTCATGTTGCGAATCAGCGAGTTGATTAAAGGAGGGACGAATTCCACTAATACCACTTCTTAAAAATTCTTTTCCATTAAGATAGGCTACAAAAGCGTCATCATAATCAGCCAAAAAAATGGCCTCTTCTATTTGAGAAGGGTCAGTGATATTAAACTTTATCCTCAGATAAACAGAACTTACGCTGCTAATGATAGTGCTGTCATCATTGTCTCCATAACCAAAACCTCCTTTACCACTTAACCATGTGTCTGCGTTAAAATCAATATTTATCCAGTTGGAAGGAGGTTCATTTGCTCCTTCAAAATACTTCCATTGATCATTGGATTTCACTATAGTTTCCCAATGATCTACAGGGCTTTGAGCTTTCAGGTTAGAGCAAAGTAATAGCAAGAGTGTAATAAATGAATAATAGCTAGATCTCATATTTATAGTCGATTTTTTTTCAATAATACTAAATTGAAAATCTGCAAGGCTGTAAGAAATGGTTGAAAATTTTGCTGAAATTATTCCTTTTTTAGCTTTTCAATTAATTTGCCAATGTCTCTTTTTTCAAAAATGGAGATAAACATCATGATGCCTTTTAAAATTAACCCAGGAGGACTTTTTATCAATTTACCAATATCTGCCACTTTTTTATCAATTTCTTTTATGCGTGATGGTCGATCAATATTGTCCAATAGGGCGAGCTCCAATGCGTTGACCCAGGCAAAATCTCTGGATTTTTTAATACTGAAATTGATAATTTTCTCATCTTTTTTGAATAAAAAAATATCTACTATTTTCATGACAAAGGAAGCCTTTCCAAGTCCCTTTTGTATTGTGTTGGTGAGTTCGCTCAATATTTGATTGACTTTCATGAAGTCGTTTTTAAGATTGATAATTTCTAAGCCACTTGCCACCTTTGCTGCTGCTACTGCCAAATCTAAATTGATGTGTGCGTTCATTCCCAACAAAATGTGCTGGATAATAGCTAAGCGATCCATCTTGACATCAAAAGCAATGGCCCACGATTCAGGAGTTTCTATATATAGTTCATTATTTCTGTAGGCCTCAATGTACAGGTTGGCGAAGGTGACATCGAATACCTCCATTAACTTGGGGTTTTCGAACCTTCCATCCAATAGCCCTTCTTTTATTTCTACAGTAGTCCTTTGATATACATATGCAAAAACACCAAGGTAGTTTTTCTGACTAATGGCCTCATTAATAATGAGATCGAGATTTCCTATAACCTCATCTATGGTTTTGGAAGGGATAAACGCTTGTATTGATTTTTTAGGCATTTTGTTATAAAGTTATTGGAAATTGTAAGGTGATTATTGATGATGTAATTTATAAAATTTGCTTCAAACACAAACTTCCTATTGTAGGCAGGTGCTTTGTAGAAACGAAATTACAACGAAAATTTGCAGTGCACCAAAAAATCAATGGTTGATAATTGCGAGAATTAAATTAAAAACTTTAGCATTGCTAAAATTTTGATTGTCGCAAAAAGTAAAGAGAAAGAGATGGTAATTAGTGGGATACAACAAATAGGAGTAGGAGTTGCAAATCTTTATGAAGCATGGGATTGGTACAGAAAATATTTTGGGATTGATATAAGAATTTTTGAAGAAGAAGCGGTTGCCAGTCTTATGTTGCCATACACTGGCGGAAAGCCCCAAAGTCGAAGAGCAGCTTTAGCATTAAACCTACAAGGTGGAGGTGGATTTGAAATTTGGCAATATACCCAGAGGAAACCTTTAAAACCTATTCATAAACCTGCCCTTGGTGATTTAGGAATTTTTGCGGCAAAGATAAAATGCAAAAATGCCCAAGAAACTTATGATTTTTTTTATGAGTCAGGATTAAATTTATTGGGTAAAGTTCATCAATGCCCAGCAGGGATAAATAATTTTTTTGTTGAAGATCCTTATGGGAATATTTTCAATGTTGTAGAAAGTGATTCATGGTTTAAAAACGAAAATAAGTTAACCGGAGGAAGTTTTGGCGCAATTATAGGCGTGACAGATATGGAAGTTTCCAAAGAATTTTACAAAACAATATTGGGGTACGACCAAGTAGTATATGAAACCTCTGGCCAAACAGAAGGTTTGGAAATGGTTCCTGAAGGAGGAGGGGATTTTGAAAGAGTATTACTTAAGCACTCGCAACCTCGCCAAGGAAATTTTAGTCCGATATTCGGACCTAGTCAAATTGAACTTATCAAAACAGTTGACAGAACTCCAAATAAAATATTTGAGGGCAGATATTGGGGAGATTTGGGATTTATCCATTTAACTTTTGATATCATCGGGTTTGATGAACTCAGAGATATTTGTGCAAATGCAGGATATCCTTTTACAGTGGATAGTACAGCCAATCAAGAAGGAGACAGTTTTGACATGGGAGAAGCTGCTGGTCATTTTTCATACATTGAAGACCCAGACGGTGCGCTCATCGAATTTATTGAAACGCATAAAGTTCCTATTGTAAAAAAACTTGGTTTATACCTTAACCTTAAAAATAGGAATCCAGAAAAACCTCTGTCAAAGTGGATTTTAAGAGCATTCGCTTTTAATAGAGTAAAGGGTTAGAAAAACAGTCAATAATTCTGGGTATATCTTATATCCGCTTTGACTTATTGCATCATGAGAAAAAGATAATTTTTATTCAATTTACACATTAGAAATGCTATTTTGGTATGTATTAAAACAGCATTTCTAATCCATAATTTTATCTCATGAAAAGATCCATCGCAGTTATTTTTTCATCTCTTGTTTTTTTATTTTCCTGTAATCAAACTCCCCCACCTGATCCAATTGGCCCTCTGCCTTCAGAAAGGCAGCTTAAATGGCATGAACTCGAATTTTATGCCTTTGTCCATTTCAATATGAATACGTTTACAGATATGGAATGGGGATTGGGCGGAGAATCTCCCAAGTTGTTTAATCCTACCAATCTGGATACCCGGCAATGGGCTAAAGTTTGTAAGGATGCCGGGATGAAAGGAATTATTCTCACTGCCAAGCATCATGACGGTTTTTGCCTGTGGCCATCAGCATACACTGAGCATTCAGTCAAAAAATCCCCCTGGAAAAATGGCGAAGGCGATGTAGTCAGGGAATTGGCCGATGCCTGTAAGGAATATGGATTGAAACTGGGACTCTACCTTTCACCATGGGACAGAAATCATGCAGACTACAGCACAGACATTTATATCACTTATTTCAGAAACCAGTTGACAGAATTAATGACCAACTATGGCGATGTTTTTGAAGTGTGGTTTGATGGTGCAAATGGCGGCACCGGATATTATGGAGGAGCCAATGAAAATAGAAAAGTTGATCGAAAAACGTATTACGATTGGCCAAAAGCCTATGAAATCGTTCGTGACAACCAGCCTTTTGCAATGATGTTTAGCGATGCAGGACCCGATGTACGGTGGGTTGGTAATGAATCGGGTTGGGCAGGAGAAACAAACTGGTCGATTTTAAGAAGGGATGAATTTTGGCCGGGATCTCCAAACTACAAACAATTGACAAACGGTCATGAAGATGGTACGCATTGGCTTCCGGCTGAAGTAGATGTCTCCATCCGTCCCGGGTGGTACTATCACAAATCTGAAGATCATAAAGTGAGATCGGTGAAAACGCTCGTCGATATTTATTACAATTCTATTGGAAGAAATGCCTCTTTTTTGTTGAATTTCCCGGTTGACACCAGGGGACTCATTCACGAAAATGATATTGATCATTTGATGAAAATGGTAAATGTGATCAAAAAGGACTTTGAGACAAATTTGGCGACCGGTGTATCTGTTGAGGCATCAAACGTGCGTGGTAATTCAGGAAAATTTAATGCAAAAAAAGTAATCGGTGGAAACAAAGATAGCTATTGGGCAACTGACGATGGGGTAGTTGCTGCCTCTGTAACTATTGATTTTGGAAAGGAAACGACATTTAATAGATTTTTGGTGCAAGAGTATATTCCACTTGGCCAGCGAGTTAAGAAGTTTTCCATCGAAGCATTTATTAATGGTGAATGGAATGAAATCGATACGCAAACAACCATTGGATACAAGCGAATATTGAGATTTGACAATGTGACCGCCACTAAATTGAGGTTTAATATATTAGATGCAAAGGCCTGCCCGGTTATTTCAAATATTGAGGTGTACCACGCACCAAAACTGATGGTGCCTCCCATGATAAACAGGGATAAAAAGGGCTCTATTTCCATAAAGGCATTCGATAGTGAACTGGAAATTCGTTTCACAAAAGACGGTACCACGCCAAGTATTTCATCAGAAAAATATACGAATGTCTTTGATTTGACTGGCAAAGGACAAATCAATGCCATTGCCTATGATCCTGAAACAGGCGAGCAAAGCCCGGTGACATCCCAAAACTTTGACATCAGTAAAACAAAGTGGACTATAATATCACCTGATTCTGAAAAAGATCCTCGAACTAAATTTATTGTCGATGCCAATGAGCAGAGTATATGGAAAAGCAATCCTAAAGATGGGCTTCCTCAGTCTGTAGTTATTGATTTAGGCGAATTACTTATACTAAAAGGCTTTTCTTATTTGCCAACCCAACATCGGTATATCGATGGAACGGTTTCTTATTACCAATTCTTTGTGAGCAAAGACGGAAAAATCTGGGAGAATGCTGTTTTGGAAGGCGAGTTTAGCAACATTAAAAATAATCCAATTCTACAAATTAAATCTTTTGATGCTGTTGAGGGCAGGTACATCAAGTTTGTAGGAAAAAAGGAAATAAATGAAAAGGACTTTATCACAATTGCCGAACTTGGGATTATCACAGAATAGGTTAATATATATCCATAAAACATGCTAATTATGAAAATCATAAATTTATTCATTGGGCTTTTGTTAATATCTTGCACTTCTTCTTTTGCTCAAAAGACACTGGATGAGATTTTGCCAATAAGAGGATTTAGCATCTCTTCCCCAAAATCAGATGGCATTGATCGTTTTGTCAAGTTCATTGACGAAGAGCTCGGCCCGAAAAAAGTCAATGCACTCATTTTGAGGCTGGAATACAATTATCAATTTGAAAGCCATCCGGAATTGAGAGATGAAGATGCATTGTCGAAAAACGATGTAAAAAAATTGGTGGAAGTTTGCGAAAAATACGACATCAACCTTATTCCACAAATCAATTTGCTCGGGCATCAGTCCTGGCATAGTAAGTTAAGTAACCTGCTGACAGTCTATCCCGAATTTGATGAAACACCCCATGTGCAATTACCCGAAAATTATGTATGGCCCAATGATGATGGATTATATTGCAAAAGTTATTGCCCGCTTCACCCGGAGGTTCACAAAATTGTTTTTGAATTGGTCGATGAAATAATGGAGGTTTTTGAAGCCAATACTTTTCATGCAGGCATGGATGAGGTTTTTTATATTGGAGACGATAAATGCCCCAGGTGCTCTGGCCGAGATAAGGCCGAACTGTTTGCAGGTGAGATTACTAAAATCAGAAACCATCTTGCTGACAATGGACACGAACTCTGGATATGGGGCGATCGACTGATAGATGGAAAAACAACTGGAATAGGAGAGTGGGAGGCAAGCATGAACAATACACATCGTGCCATAGACCTGATCCCAAAAGACGTCATGATTTGTGATTGGCATTATGAACGTGTTGATCCAACCGCAGTACTATTTGCGATGAAAGGATTTAAAGTTGCTACCTGTTCCTGGAGAACAGGAGAATTGGCTGTAAAACAACTGGATATGATGGTAAATTTGCGGAAAAATGCTACACCGAAAATAAAAGCTAATTTTCAGGGCATGATTCAGACCATTTGGGACGGTACTGAAAGTTTTATGGATTATTACTATGGAATAAAGGAAATTCCCGCAAATGCAAAAGGTAATTCAGCGGAGTGTTTTAAAATGCTTTATAAAGCAATTGGAGAGTTGGAGTAGATTTTTCACCAAATATGTATAAAGTATTTTCAGTGCTCAATTTTAAAAAGAGGCAATAATCCAGTTTGTATTTTACCATTAGTATCCTTTGGAATGTGCAGTCTAAATCATTACTTTGATGCTCTAATAAGCTTTAAAATAAGTGCAATTATTTAAAGAAAGATTTTACGGAATCAAAATTTGTAGTAATCTGGCAATCTGAAATTTATATTCCTGTTAAATAATGATTTTATTTATCCCACAATGAGATTTTATAAAATACTTACCGAGATTTTATCTATTATTTTATTGTCATCTTTTTCATTATCAAATGAAAAAGATGATTCTCTTCCAAATTTTGTTTTTATTCTCGCCGATGATTTAGGTTGGTCTGATTTGCCGGTTTATGGAAATAAATTCAATGAAGCACCCAATATCACCAAGTTAGCAGATGAGGGTATGAAGTTTGACAATGCCTATGCTGCTTGTCCGGTTTGCTCTCCAACCAGAGCTAGTATCCAATCTGGGCAATATCCTGCAAGAGTCGGAATCACAGATTTTATAACCGGCCATTGGAGGCCATATGAAGAAACGACTGTACCAATTAATCGCACACAATATCTATCTCTGGAAAACATAACTTTTGCAGAAAAACTGAAGGAAGTTGGGTATGCAAATGGATTTTTCGGAAAGTGGCATTTGGGATGGGGAGATTTTATTCCAACCAATCAGGGCTATGATGAACAGGTAGTATATAATGGAGGTGGATTTTTTGAGTTTGGTTCAAGGACTGACCCACCGACTGATTTTCCTGAAGATAAAATACTGTCAGAAGCATTGACGGATTTGAGCATTTCTTTTATTGAGCGAAACAAAGACAAACCGTTTTTCTTATTTCTGGCACATTACGATGTTCATGTCCAACTTGACGCCCAGCAAGAATTAATTGATAAATATTTGGCCAAAGAAAAAGTTAAAGGATATCCATCAAATGCAGTTTATGCAGCTATGATTGAAAATATTGATACAAGTGTTGGTAGGGTAGAAGCAAAGCTTGAAGAGCTGGGATTGTCGGAAAAGACTATTGTGATATTCTTTTCGGACAATGGTGGTCTGGAGAGTAGGTTTGATAAAATTCCGCTTCTTGCGAAATCAAAGTTTCATGTTTATGAAAATGATACCTTGTTATATCTTGCAACATCCAACTCACCATTACGAGCGGAGAAAGGAACTGTTTATGAGGGAGGGATTCGTGAACCGCTAATCATCAAATGGCCAGGGAATGTGCAAAAAGGAAGCATAAATCATTTTGTTGTAACAAGTGTAGATTTTTATCCAACTTTCCTTGAGTTAGCTGGTGTAGCTACGGATCCAAACCAAGTACTTGATGGGATTAGTTTAGTAGATAATCTTATAAATTCTAAAGAAAGTTATGAGCGTCCGATATTTTGGCATTATCCTGTTTATCATCACGATGTGCCGGCTAGTGTTATCAGGAAAGGAGATTTTAAGCTGATAGAAAACTTAGTAAATAGCTCTTTGGAGTTATATAATCTTTCTGAAGACTTAGGCGAAACCATAAACCTCGTACGCTCAAAGCCGGAAAAGGCATCAGAATTATATAAATTATTACAAGAATGGCAACAAGATGTTAAAGCTGAATTTCCTGTTCGTAACCCAAATTTTGATCCTTTAAAAAGATATGAGTGGGCCAAACATCCTGATTCAAGGTAGTTGTGGTTTAAATATTTTTTTAATTACTTTGGTTTTTATTAGCTTGCTTGGATGCCTATTCAATGTATTCAATAGATATGTTTTCATGGCTTTTCCGTGAATGTCCCAAATCAGATGAACTATAAATGTATCATTGGCATTTAATCTAACTACTATGAAAAGAAGACAATTTATAAAAAGTACCTCGGTTGGACTCACTGGAGTGACTGTTGGAGCAATGGGAGGAGTTGGGGTGATTTCTTGTGACAATAATAAAAGATCGAAGAGTCGTGTTTCCGCCAATATTCCATTACCAATTCAGGTGGTGATAGATGATGTGGGATGGTGGTCTGGCAAGGATGGAAGTAAATACCAAGAGCCCTATCGCACAGGTATAAATCGTAATCATGTACCCGCCGATTATCTGGCTATTGTAGATTTGGGGATAGCGCTGGGAATCCAGCCACAAGCTGCTACAGTTCTTGGTGAGTGGGACAAAGAGAATATATTACGAAAAGTGCCGCATAGCACTTGGATGGGTGATAAATGGGACAATAGCCAATGGGTAGGCCCTTGGTTGGAAGAAGTCTCTGATATTATTAATAGCAACAAAGAGAATTATGAAATTACTGTCCACGGGTTGGGTCATGAGTGGTGGGTTGACGGAAAATTTACACGTGCCGAATGGGCCGATAATAATGGTGTGATGCGACCTAAGGAAATTCTCGAACAGCACCTTGATGCCTACGCTGAAATTATGCATCAAAATAATCTCGGAGAACTTCCAAAATCATTTGTACCCAACGCATTCCGACATAGTTTTGGTGTTACAAAGGGTAATGACATTAGCCTGGCGCAGTTGCTGGCTGGTAGAGGCTTTACATACATTAATACGCCATTTAGCAGTATGTTCAATTCGGAGGCAGCACAGCATCATTATTTTGGTGTTGATTCAGGGATCATGACTGTTGACAGGGGTGCTGATTTTTTAGACTGGGATGTAATTGATGGCAAACCGGATGGTATGATAATTGGATCAACATGCGGATTGCACTGGCCAAATATGCTTCATGAAAATCCGGAAAGAAATGCTGAGGTTGTAGAAAGATGGATAGAACTACTTGCTCCTTACAATGATAATGAAAAGACCATGTTGGCCAGAAACTCGCTGGAATTCCAGCAACAATTGCCACATCATGAATTAACAAAGATTAGCATAGGTGACAAGGCAATTGATCTTGATTTTTCTGATACTGCCAATGTTAAAACCATAATCTCAAATAGTAGATTAACTCTTAAAGTGAAGAGTGATAGCGAATTAAATTTTTCTTCTGACGAAATAGAAATTATTTCCGTTTCTTCAAAAAGAATAGAAAATTCCATAATTCATAATCTGACATTAAAAATAACTGATAGAAAAGTCGCTAAGGTTTTATTTAGTAAAAAATCTTAACAGGTATAAATTTATAAAGCATCAACCTTTTTAATTGGGCTAAAACCTTCAAGCCTACCTTGCTGGACAGACTTGAAGGTTTGGGTTGCTAAGTATATTTTACAGTATGTACTTCAACTTCGTAAAGTAGAATTGAAGTAGTATAAAATTGTCTTATAACTATTGCGCATTATTCACCAGCGTATTAAAAACATTTAACTGTTCTTTCATTGCTGTAATCCGGTCAGAAGGTTTGGTTCTGGCCTCAAGCAAAATCCATCCTTTATATTTCATTTTTGTAAACAAGTTCATAAGCTGCTGATATGGATAATCACCAATATTTAATTCGCGAATATGAACTGTATCACCAAACCATTTTTTTACAGAATTAAAATTTGCGTCAAGCCCGGGAGTTAGCAAATCCTGATCGTTGCAATTCCAACATATTTTTACATTTTTCTCTGTTACCTGATCAAAAATGGCCTTCATATTTGGTATCTGCTGGGTTAGTTTACCATGAACTTCAACCCTAATCTCCTGCCCAAAATCTTTGGCGTATTTACCAACTTCGCTTAACGAAGTTGCTATTTGCGCAATGGTCTTTTCTTTTGGCACATCCTCAGGGAGTCCATTAGGTTTTACTTTTATTCCACTAGCCCCTATGTCTTTGCATAATTTTATATATTCCTTAGTGCCATCAATATTCTTGCGAACAACAGATTGATCTTCATGATGGTAATCGAAATTAGATCCATAACCCAGACATGTTACTGAGCTATCCGCAAAACGTTTTTTCACTTCTTCTCGCTGGCTTGTACTAAGACTTGTCTCTACACCATGGGCATGTTCAGTACGTAATTCAACACCAAGCAATCCACTCTTTTCACAATTGGCAATTAAGGTTGGTAAATCCCAGTCTTTTCCCCATTGGTAGGTGACAAGACCAAGCTTCATTTGCGCTTTTTTTATTGTTGAATTAGCCGAAAAAGGATCAATAAATGATAGGCCTAATCCTGCAACTATACCTGTCTGTAGAAAATTTCGACGTGATTGATTGTTCTTCATATTATTTTAATGTTTAAAATATTCAAAGCCAGCTTACTTTTTGGCATATTCATCAGCCAGTTTATTTATTTGATTATCCGTTAAATTTTCAGCCGCTACTACAAGTCTGTACTTAAATGTAACTGATTCTCCTTTTTTCAGGCTGAAGTTAAGGACATTCTTTCCATCGGAAAATATCTTTTGGCCAAGCGTATTTGCTGCAAATAAACCATAATCCCGAGCATGCCAATAGGTAGGGTAGCCAACGTTAGAAGGGTGGTCGATTATGACTAATGCCACCGGTTCACCTTTAATTTCGCTTGCCAGCTTTATCCAACGGCAACGTGTACCCCAAACCTCTTTTCCTTCCACACCCTCTGCACTTCTATAATTCCCTTTTACATATGTATTGTCCATTTTTTCAACTTTTGTGACAATTCCATGCGAGTCCATAAGTTTCGTTGGCTTATTTGTTGGGAGCTCCATTTCGCGAGCAACACGAATGGCAAACATGCCTTCTTTATTATCTGTAAACTTCACTTCATCGAGAACTGCCTTTAAGGTAGTTGTACGATCGATAATGCGCACATTCTCTTTTGCTATAAATGCAAAACTGGTTTCTTCCTCCAGCATTAGTGTATTGTCCGGAGATTTCCAGTCAGACTTAGTTACTAACACGGCTTTCCCATTGCCACTTTTTGCCTTTTCAATTGATCGGTGATATATGGCTCCATAGCCATCTCTCTTTTCAGGTGAAATTGCATCAGAGTTATTCCAGAAATCAAGCCCATTCACATCACCATAGTTTAGCCATACGCCAACATGATGAGGGTGATCAGTACGGTCTCCTTCCTTGTTGATCATTGGATAACTGCGCGTTAGCATGTTTCCCTTTGGAGACATTAGTGGCCATAACACTGGTTTTTTTACATTGTCCGGATAGATATAAGAGGTGAATAGTTTGCCATCAACCATTATATCTACTTTTTTCTCCTCTTTATTTACTTTTAAATCAATAGGCATTTCATTGCTGTTTTGACCATAGAGCAAAGAAATATTGCTTATAACGATCGTTAATACTAATATTCTAATTTTCATCCTACGATATTACTTTATACTAAACACTAAATACTATATACTCAGTACTTTTTATACTTTACTGGGCACGACAAATTCGCCACGGTAATTGCGCGTAAGCATCTTATCTGCTTCATCGTCATTTACAAATGTTTCAGCACTAGGATTGAACGTTAATACACGTTCTAATCTATAGGCAATATTTCCTAAATGAGCCAGGCCTGAAGAAAGGTGTGCTGTTTCAACAGGACCATTAAGCATACTTGCATCGTGTTTTCGAACTGCTTCAATAAAATTGGCAAAATGTCCATCTGTTCCACCGGCACCTCTGTTCATACCCGTTCCTGATTCACCGCCATCTTCACCTGACTGACCGGGAGTTCTGTCTTTACCCAGATAGGACTTATACTTGTCGTAACCATCCACAACAATAATTCCTTTTTCTCCATAGAAAATGTTACCAACAGTTGCTCCTTCTTCGGTGTTGGTGCACCATGGTCGAACTTCAAATTGTATTATTTTATCTTCTTCCGGATATTTATAAATAGAAGTAAGTACCTCGGGAACCTCTTTGCAGTCATCCCAGAGAAATTTGCCTCCCATTGATGTGATTTTTGTTGGAAGACCAACGTCTAATCCCCACATGCATAAATCTGTCTCGTGAATGCCCTGATTGCCTACGTCTCCGTTTCCATAGTCCCAATGCCAGTGCCAGTTATAGTGCACCAGATTTTTTGTAAAAGGTCGCATTGGTGCTGGGCCTGTCCATAAATCATAATCAATACCATCGGGAACGGGAGAAAATCCCTGGTCACCAATATCTGCCCGCCATCGAAAAACAAGTCCACGGGCCATATAAACTCTGCCAATATATCCGTCACGCATCAATTGAATGGCTTCATTTACAGCAGGTGAACTGCGCAATTGAACTCCATGTTGAACAATGCGATCATATTTATGTGCAGCCTCAACCATCTTACGACCTTCCCAAATATTATGAGAACCTGGTTTTTCAACGTAAACATCTTTACCCGCCTGACAAGCCCAAATAACTGAAAGCGCATGCCAATGATTTGGAGATGCAATGCTTACTACATCAATATCTTTGTCGTCCATCACCCTGCGAAGGTCTTGCTCAAGAGCCACATCTTTATCGTACTTATCTTTAAAGTCTTTTTGCCTCACTTTTAGCAGGTTCATATCCGGATCACACAAAGTGGTCACTTGAACATTCTTCTGCACCATCAGGCTTGCGATATGACTTTTTCCACGGCCATTTATACCCAAAACAGCAGCATTTATTCTGTCATTTGCCCCAAAGGCTTTTGACGGAATAATTGTTGGTGCTACAACTGCAACTGATCCGGCTGCAACTGTTTTCTTTAAAAAATTTCTTCTTGTTAATTCCATGATTTTGTGTATTTAAATTTAGAATCTTAATTGAACTATTTGATCCTGATATTACCAGATATCACAGAAATGCCATTCATTTAATAAATGTTAGGCAGAATTGTGACCTAAGTCAGATATTATATATTCCACTTAATATTACATAATAAAAGTAAAAACGGGCAGTTTTTTAATCCAAAAAGTTAATTAATAGATAAAAAAATAATTGAAATAATATATTTAACCCACCTGATGGCTATCAAGCCATCAGGTAGGTTATTGAAAAATTATTATTCTTTTTCTCCAATAGCAATCATTGGATCAATATTTTGTACACCGGCAGGTTGAACTACATGAGTTAAAGGCTCAACATTATTTTCAGAACCGTTATAACCCGTAGTCTGATTCAATACATTCTCAACATTTCCGACAATATAATCCTGGAAAACTGGCCAGAAAACATGCATTGGATCCATGGTGTATTTTGTTGTACTAAAGGTAGCCCACGGAACTTCGTCACGGAAAAAACTGTTTTTTTCTATGACCCTATCGTAATAGAAACTATTCGTAGACAATGACTTTTCAATGTCATTTCCTGTAATGGAGTATGTCTTACCATTGTATGCAGGCTTTCCTGTCTTCGCTAAAATAACAGAAATACGGACAAGTTCGTCATGCCGATATTCTTCGCCAAATAGCTCTCGGTTGCGCTCATCAAGTACTGCGCCAATTCCATCTGTTTGTACGTCACCAACTGTATACATCTGCATTGCGTTTGCACGTGTACGAATGGTGTTGATGTCCTCTGTTGCGCCCGCAAAATTGTCTTGCCAGAATCGAGCCTCAGCCCTTATGAGATAGGCTTCTCCTACTCTAAAGATGTACATATCCCTCTTTCCTCCATCCTGTCTGTCAGGACGACTCTCCTGGTTTAATGCATAGAATTTAAATCTCGGGTAACCATACCAGCACCTCACGGTATCTTCGCAAAGTAAAACACCATTATGCCACAATCGTGCCGGTTGCAAATACCACTCTGAACCTTCCAAAGCTGGATTATCGTATAATATATCTTCCATTTCCATCCAGTTTTTATCCTTGTGCCGGTAGTCCTGCTCATCGTTCACACCGAACCGCTGCCAGACATCGTACTGTGAATAATTGGTCAGACGGCCAAAGCCTTGTGAACGACCATATTTTTGCATCATCATTCCTCCATTATCTCCAGACGCTTGCTTTACGTCAGTTCCATGAATTGCACCTAATGGTGGTGCCTTAACGCCGAGGTTGGTACTAACAAAGTTAGGACCCCATGCGCGAATACTGGCTGATCTACCCTGGGTTCCCAAAACGAAAGGTTCGTTCACCACAAGCCAGACACCTTCGGGATTACTTGTTTTTTGTGCTCCTTTGTCCATATGCAGATAGTTTTGGGCATCAGCAGAGGCAAAACCACTTTTTCCAGGGTAACGCTTCCCTGTAAAAGGACTGAACGTATTAGCCACTTCTACCGAATCCACTCCTGATGGAATATCTGCATCAGTAAATAATCTCACCTCTCCACTAGATAATAAATCATCCATTAGCCTTTCTGCATCCGCAAATCTTTCGTTTAGCATGTAGTATTTGGCCAGAAGCATTCTAACCGCAGACTTAGGAGCTTGCCCAATGGGAAGTTCACTTTTCTTCTTTACATGTTGTACAGCAAATTCCAGATCTGTGATCATTTGATCCCAAATACCCTGCATATGAAAGACCTTAAAATCTCTTCTGGCTTCTGTAACTACGTTTAGTGGAAATGCTACATTTCCAAAATCCATTGTAAGCTGAAGATAGAAAAATGCCCTTAAGAAGTAGGCTGACCCAAGCAGATGGTTTCTTTCAACGTCAGCTTCTCCATCGGGCCAATCCGGATTGTCGATGTAATCAATCACCGTATTGACACTTTTGATCTGCTTGTAATTCTCTGCATAGAATGACCTTGTGCGTCCAGCATCATTATCCCTTCTGTTGGCAGGAGTAGCATAGGTACGCAAATCCACAAATGCATCAGGTTTATCTGTCGCACTGACTACGGATGCATCGCTCATATTGTGGTTAAACAACATTTCTTCGTTGTCACCATTCCACTGGTTAAACACGCCCTTCAATGCAGACTCTAACGCAGTTTGAAGACCAGCAGCATCATTAAAGGTGTTTTCAGGGCTTAGAAAAGACAAGGGTGCTTCATTCAGAAAATCATCACTACAGGAAATCGATAGCAGCATAAATACTGCAAGAATCACTGCTTTTAAACTTTTTATATTTTTCATTTCTATATAATTTTTGATTTAAAATATTTCAGAATCAAAATAGTTTGTCACTACCTTAAAAAGTAAAGTCAATGCTAAATGAATATGTCCTTGGCATCTCTCTTTCTGATTCAGGGTCTCCCAGATTAAATGTTTGCCACTCTGACCATACTGCTGCATTTTCGATATTAAATGCAAGGCGCACACGGTTAAAATTCATTTTTTCCAATATGTTGGCTGGCAAACTATATCCTAGCGAAACATTTTGTAAGCGCACATAAGATTTTGATATCCATGCATTATTGCCGAAGCTGATGGAATTGATCCTTGCAAAATCGTTAATGGGATTGTTCGGAGTCCAGTATGGCATGTTGAACCAGTTGTGGTTTTTGATATAATCCTGACGGTTATTAAACGGAAAATTTGTACCACCTTTATATCCCAACCTGGCAAGGAACACTAAGCCTAAGTCAAAACCTTTCCATTCAAAATCATTCCTGAAAGTAATGTACCATGGATTTTGACTTTTACCGAGGAAGGTTTTGTCATCTACATCAAGATTGCCGTCACCATCCTGATCCACAATTCTGAAGTCTCCAGGGAACAAGCCAAACTGTGCTGCTTCTGCCTCTTCGCCTTTTTGGTATACACCATTCAGCTCCCAATCCCAAATCTCAAATATATTTTCACCTATGAACCATCCATTTTGTAGATCATCTGGTTCTGCCAGTACGGGATTTCCGTTGCCATCCAAGACAGGATTTCCTTCAGAATCTGTAACCTGAATCGCATCGTTTCCTAATGTGGTGATTTTATTTTGCCTGTAGGTAACATTGAATGTGGTTGTCCAAATAAAATCTTGTGAACTTATAATAATACCGTTCAATCCAAGGTCGAATCCTGTGTTTTTCAGATTACCAACATTTGTCCTGGCAGAAGGCAATCCTGTAAGATCCGGTAATTTTTGGTCTAAGAGTAAATCTCTGGTTTCAGATGAGTACACATCTATAGACCCACTCAACCTGTCGTTCCATAACCCAAAATCAAGTGCAAAGTTAATGGCCTCATTCTTTTCCCATGACAGCAAAGGATTGGCTATCCTGGTAATCTCAACATAAGGCGTAGCTACATAGCCCCCATCATAGTTGAGATAAAGGTTGTTGCTTAGGGCAGCATATGCATTGTATGAATCCAAACCACTACTGTTGCCGTTTATACCCCAACTTGCACGGAGCTTCAGGTGAGTGAGCCACTTAGGGCCAGAAGCCATAAAGTCTTCATTGGTGATTGTCCATGCTGCAGATAGTGAAGGAAAATTACCATACAAATTTTCCGCGCCAAATCGTGAAAAACCATCGCGTCTGATTGAGGCTGAAAAATTATACCGATCGGAGTAGGCGTAATTAATTCGACCCATTAGTGCGGTGCGTGAAAATACTTCATCTTGATTAACGTTGAAATCATTGTCAACATCTCTAAATGGAATAGAAGGATTTAGTCCAAAAGCCATTCCACTATAACCTAGTGCTGGTGTGGGTGAAAAATTATTGGTGGTAACATATGTATTCCAAGATTGGGTTTTTTCAGCATTGTACAGTCCGGTCACTGAAAATCGATGATTTCCGAACTCTTTATCCCAACTCAATATATTGTTCCATTGCCATGCAAATGACTGATCATGTTCTCTTACTCCCCGATCAACTGCAGTCTCAGGGTGTCCTTTTTCGTCAAAATCAAACCTTTTTCTTGAGTCAAATCTTGGTGTATAGTCAATTCTGAAAGAAAAACCCAATGGAAGTGTGGCTTTGGCGAACAGAGTAGGGTTGATCATAAACCTATCATAAAGCCTTGTGTTCCATGAGGGATCCTGATAGGGATTACCACGATTGGATCCAGCACTTTGATCGTTTAAATTCTCTCTGGTTTGCTCGGTACCATTTCTCCAGGGCTGATCATAGGGAGATGCAGTACGGTATCCACCATTACTTACCGACTCTTGCCCTTCATTCTGATAGGTGAAACTTCCATTAATACCAACATTCAACCATTCTGCCAATGACACATCCAGATTCAATCGCGAAGTAATGGTTTTGAACGATTCCCCTATCTGAACTGATTCTCTATCACTGTAACCCAATGAATAGTAGTAAGATACGTTCTCATTTCGTCCAGATATACTCACATCGTAATCCTGCCTTACGCCAGTATGAAACAAAAAATCCTGCCAATCATAGGAGATGCCGTTGTCGAAATTCTCTCTTTCATTCTCCCAAAATATAAAATTATCTACCCTGGCACCATTTATAACTGTAGGATCCGTTGCCCCAGGAATTCCGTTTGCAGCAAGCCAATCATCTTGAAATTCAGCGGGTGTAGTATAATAATCTCTAAATTTTGACCATGGTTCTTGAATTAATCCATTGATCGATTCATTCATGTCTGTTAACCAATTCAATACTTCATCACCAGCTTTATAGGTTTTTTGTCGCTGTGCACCGGTTATCAATCCTATTCTCGAACTGAAGCTTATTCTTGGTTTACCAATCACGCCTTTTTTAGTAGTGAAAATGACGACGCCATTGGTAGCCTGCGAGCCATAAATGGCTGCTGCGCTGGCATCTTTTAGTACATCAATGCTTTCAATATCATTGGGATTGATTTCTGCCAGATCACCAAGAAAAATCACACCATCCAATACGATAAGAGGTCTGTTGGCTTCTTTCTGCTCATCAATATTATCATCCAGGTCTGCTTTAATGGAAGCATCCCCGCGAATTTGAAAATCAGGTACATTTCTCGCATCGGTAGAATAACCTACCACCAATCCTGGAACAGTAGTCCTTAGTATCTCTGAAACGCTCGTGGGTTTGTACTTCGCCACTTCTTCGGCTTTTACATTAACTATGGCACCGGTAAGGTCTTTTTTCTTTGAAGTACCATATCCAATTACTACAATTTCATCTAGTGCTTT
>VAPL010348537.1_pt1 | contig 19237 bp, 18 predicted proteins | sample 3395061 | NCBI WGS metagenome assembly VAPL01 (sample SAMN08290444, study PRJNA428436) | hydrothermal vent metagenome | isolation source: Deep-sea hydrothermal vent chimney 2 | place: Pacific Ocean: Juan De Fuca Ridge | depth 2182 m m | reverse complement strand
TAATAATTAATAATTGATGTTGAATTTATTTTATTTGGTTTTATGTTAGAGCGATTTAAAAAAACATGGGCTTTCTTTTGGAAATTCATTAAAAGTAAAAAAAAATGGGTGAAACCATGTGAAGCGGATATTTTACTTTATGACTCTGTTGGACAACAGTATATAAATAAATATCTTAATAACTGGACAACGCAGGTATTACATACGCGTAATGAAGTTATTAATGTTTATGTTTTACTAAGTTGTATATGGAAAAAAGGTAGTTTAAAACAGTTATATATAGATTGTTATATTGAACATGTTAAACCATCACTAGTAATTACATTTATAGATAATAATATTAACTTTCTGTCTGTTAGCTCAAGACATCCATCGATTAAAACACTTTTTATTCAAAACGGATGGAGAGGATATTATGCTGATATTTTCGAATCTCTAGATTTATTAAATAATGACGATCGAAATAATTTCCATGTCGACTACATGATGACTTTTGGTTCAATTATGGGTGATAAGTTTTCTTGTTATATATCAGGTTCTGTTTTACCAATTGGTTCTATCAAAAATAATTATTTTTCTGTAAAAAAACATGACCCAAACAATATTTTGGCATTCATTTCACAATGGCATGATAAAGGCTTCTACATGAGTGAAAAATTCTATAGCCATGATGAGTTTTTCAGGTACCCAGATGAATTTATTCTAGGCGTAATGGAAGATTATGCCTTAAAGAATAATAAACGATTGGTCATCATTCCAAGATTTACTGATGAAAATGAGATGCGTCTTCAGGAAGAAGAATATTATAATTCAATATTGAAAAATAAAGTTCACTTTTTATGTCCAGAAGGTGATTATTCGAGTTATCAAGCCATCGATAAAGCCGAAGTTGTTGTATCCATTGATTCAACTCTTGGCTATGAAGCAATTGCTCGTGGTGCAAAAACTGCAATTTTTTCGATTAGAGGAGAAATGCTGCATTTACCAGGGTTTTCTTATGGCTGGCCAGGCAAGTTTGATAATGTTGGAACATTTTGGACTAATAAACCTAATCCTGATATTTTAAAAAGAATACTGGATAACCTTTTTGAAATAAACTTATCTCAATGGAAAGATGAACTTAAAAAAATACAGTATTCACGTTTAATGTTACATGACCCTTATAATAAACTTTTTGAAAATTCTATAACTCACATCATTAATTAAAATCATATGCATTTAATTAAAAAACCAATCTATATAGGTAAGTTATGATTCCATATGGTTCACATCATCTTGATGATGATGATATTCAGGCTGTTGTCGATGTTTTAAAAAGTGGGGTATTGACTCAAGGCCCCGCGGTAGAAGTTTTTGAACATGCAATTGCAAATTATACTGGTGCTAAATATGCAGTTGCAGTTTCAAGTGCAACCGCAGGGCTTCATATTGCAGCACTTACAGCAGGTGTCGGGTCGGGGAGTACTGTTATCACTTCACCTATAACCTTTGTTGCAAGTGCTAATGCAGCATTATATGCCGGTGCAGAAACTGCATTTTCTGATATTGATCCAGATACAGTAAATCTATCTGTTAATAGCTTAAAAGTTAGTATCGAATCAATCGATAAGATCTCGGCAATTATTCCTGTACATTTTTCCGGTCTGCCGTGTGACATGCTAGCTATCAAGACTATCGCTGATGAGAAAAATATTTCAGTAATAGAAGATGCTGCCCATGCATTAGGTGCTAAATATCCTGACGGAAGTATGGTTGGGAATTGTAATTACTCAGATATGACCGTCTTTTCTTTTCATCCTGTGAAAGCCATTGCAGGTGGTGAAGGAGGTATGATTACAACTAATAATGAAACTATGTATCGTAAACTTTTACGTTTACGCAGCCATGGTATTAACAAGCTTGATGATCCTTTAATGTTACCTGAACAAGCTGGTGAAAATGGCATTAAGGATCCCTGGTATTATGAAATGCAAGAGTTGGGCTTTAATTATCGCATGACGGATATACAATGTGGCCTGGCAATGTCACAGTTAAAAAAGCTTAATAAATTCATTTGTAAACGTCGAGAACTGGTTAAGGCATACGATAATGCTTTTAGTGAAATGAAAAACTGTCGGCCAGCACAAACAAGTGGGCGTGATATTAGTGGACATCATTTATATGTTATTCGTGTTGACTATGACTCGATTGGTATAAGTCGAGCTAATCTTATTAATAAATTCAGGGAACGAGATATTAATTGTCAGGTACATTACATTCCTGTTCCTGCTCATCCATATTATCGTAAATTAGGGTTTAAGCCAGAAGATTATCCTGCCGCTATGGACTATTATAATCATGCGATTAGTATCCCTTTATTTTATGATTTGACCGATGAGCAACAAATGCATGTAATTCAATCTATCAAGGAATTGATTGGTTGAAATTCGCACTTGGTACTGTTCAGTTTGGCCTTCCTTATGGTATTGCAAATACAAAAGGGCAAGTCAACTTTGATGAAGCACGTAATATTTTGGACTTTGCAGAAAAATCGGGTATTGATACATTGGATACTGCTATCGCTTATGGCAATAGTGAACAGGTACTAGGGAAAATTGGAGTAAAAAAATGGAACACGATTTCAAAACTTCCTGCAATTCCAGAAGCATGTTCGGATGTTACTGCTTGGTTAAATTCTCAGTTTAGTGCTTCATTAAAGCGACTTTGCGTTAATAAATTGCATGGTTTACTTTTGCATACTCCCTCGCAATTATTTGAACCTCAAGGGATAGAACTCTATACGGCATTGTGTAGATTAAAACAAAATGGATTTGTTGAAAAAATTGGTGTCTCAATTTATGACCCAAATGAATTAAATGATATATGTGCAAATTTCGATATTGATATTGTACAAGTAGCTTTCAATATTATTGATCGTCGTTTATTAGACAGCGGTTGGATGAAAAAACTTGCAGATAAAAATATTGAAATACATAGTCGTTCAGCCCTGCTTCAGGGGTTACTTTTAATGAGTTCTGCAGCTAGGCCAATAAAATTTAATAGATGGCAACCATTATGGGAACGCTGGCACAATTGGCTTGATGAAACAGGTTTGAGCCCATTACAAGCTTCTTTAAACTATGTCTTATCGCAAAATGAAATTAGCAAAGTTATTATTGGCGTGGATACTAAACTTCAACTTGAAGAAATTCTCCAAGCAGTAAGCTACGAACTACATAATGTACCTGATAAATTATGTAGTTTAGATCTTGAATTGATTAACCCATCTAACTGGCAGAATTTATGAAAACATTGGCAATCATTCAGGCTCGTATGGGATCAACCAGATTTCCTGATAAAGTAATGCGAACTATCAATGGAATACCCATGATTGAGTTATTACTCAATCGCCTTAAGTTGGCCAAAAACATTGATCAAATCGTACTTGCAACTTCCGATGATTCCCGAAATAAAACGCTAGTTGATCACGTTAATAAACTAGGTTTTTATGTTTTTCAAGGTAGTGAAAATGATGTTCTGGGACGATACTATTATGCCGCTATACCCCATAAACCTGACGTAATAGTTCGAATTACCGGTGATTGCCCTTTAATTGATCCTAAAGTAGTTGATGAAGTGCTCGAGGATTTTTTCTCCGCAAATGTTGATTATCAAAGTAATATTTCACCACCAACCTATCCTGATGGACTTGATACCGAGGTTTTTACTTTTGCGGCACTAGAACTGGCTCAAAATGAAGCGACAGAAGAACGAGAGCGAGAACATGTTACTCCTTACATAAGAGAGTCAGGAAAGTTCTCAATGAAAAATAGTGCATATATGGATGATCTTTCTGATGAACGGTGGACAGTAGATGAACCAGAAGATTTTGAAGTTATTACAAATGTTTTTGAACACTTTCATCCTCACTATGATTTTAGTTGGCTCGATGTACTTGAACTGCGCCAGAATAGTCCACATCTCTTTGCTGCAAATCAACATTTAACACGAAATGAAGGGGCAGACATGGGTACGGGACAAAAACTATGGAAAAGAGCAAAACGTGTTATTCCTGGCGGTAACATGCTGCTTTCCAAACGTGCGGAAATGTTCCTGCCTGACTTATGGCCATCTTATTTCAGTAAAGCTAAGGGATGCAAGGTATGGGACTTAGATAATAATGAATACATAGATATGTGTATTATGGGGATAGGTACAAATACACTTGGTTATGGCCATCCTGAAGTTGATGATGTTGTTCGTAGTGTTGTTGAGAACGGCAATATGTCTACTTTTAATTGCCCGGAAGAAGTTTACCTGGCTGAACGATTAGTCGAACTTCATCCTTGGGCCGATATGGTTCGGCTTGCGCGTACGGGTGGTGAAGCTAATGCAATTGCAATTCGTATTGCTCGTGCAGCGAGTGGTAAAGATAAAGTAGCTATTTGTGGTTATCATGGATGGCATGACTGGTATTTGGCAGCAAATTTGGGGAATGAGCAGAATCTTGCGGGACATTTACTCCCTGGCTTAGAACCTAATGGTGTCCCTAAAGATCTTCAAGGAAGTGTTCTACCATTCCAGTATAATGATTTTCAAGGCTTGGAAAAACTGGTAGCTGAGTATGATATTGGTGTAATTAAAATGGAAGTCTCACGTAACAAGGGGCCTGAAAATAATTTTCTTGAAAAAGTTCGAGAATTGGCTACTAAAAAGAATATCGTGCTTATTTTTGATGAGTGTACATCAGGATTTAGACAAACTCTGGGTGGATTGCATAAGCAGTACGGGGTTTATCCTGATATAGCAATTTTTGGTAAAGCGTTGGGTAATGGCTATGCGATTACGGCAATCATTGGTCGTCGGGAAATTATGGAAGCGGCACAATCATCTTTTATCAGTAGCACCTTCTGGACTGAGCGTATTGGCCCCACTGCAGCATTAAAAACATTGGAAGTGATGGAACGTGAGCGTTCTTATGAAAGTATCACAACTATTGGTCAGTCAATTAATCAAGGATGGCAGGCGTTAGCAGATAAGCACGAGCTTGATATTCAAATTTATGGTTTGCCTGCATTGACAGGCTTTGCTTTCAATAGTCCTGATATGTTGACATATAAAACGCTTATCAGTCAGGAGATGTTAGCGAAAGGCTATATTGCAGCAGCAGGTGTATACGTATGTACAGAACATAATGAAACAATTGTTGCTGAATACTTAGAAGCTCTTGATCCTATCTTTAGAACAATAAAAGAATGTGAAGAAGGAAGGGATATAACAAGTCTGTTAAAAGGGCCTGTATGTCACAGCGGATTTAAACGGTTAAATTAAAATTATGAAAAAAACTGTACTTGTGATTGCTGCTCATCCTGACGATGAAACCCTCGGTTGTGGTGGAACAATCAGATCGCTAGCTGATGCTGGTGATTTAGTGCATGTTGCGTTACTTGCAGATGGTGTATCGTCACGTGATGATAGTATTAATTATTCCAACGATCTAAATGATCGACGATCAGCATCCAGAAAGGCATGTGAAATTTTAGGTGTTCAAGATGTGTTTTTCGGTGACTTCCCGGATAATCGAATGGATACCATTGCTCTGCTTGATATAGTAAAGGTTGTGGAATCGTTAATAGAAAAATATAAACCTGATACTATTTTTACTCATCATGTAGGTGATTTGAACATTGATCATCGACAAGTACATGACGCTGTCATCACAGCTTGCAGACCACAGAAAGGTCATCCAGTTAAGACATTGTTGTTTTTTGAAGTACCATCAAGTACTGAATGGCAGACTCCTGGATCAGGGGTGGCATTTGAACCAAATTGGTTTACGGATATTTCATCATTATTGGATAAAAAGTTATTGGCACTAGATGCCTATGAAATGGAAATACGAGATTGGCCACATTCGCGGTCGCGCGAAGGTGTTGAACATCTGGCTCGATGGCGCGGAGCTACAGTCAGCGTGTCTGCCGCTGAAGCATTTATGCTTGGGCGACATCTCAAATAAGTTCTGTATTTTTATTCTTTCCTAAACACTATATTAAAAAATAACGTGGTAGAAGAGATATTTATCTTGCGGATTGATAATTTAAAATTAAGATCTGCTAATGATCATGATGTGGCAATTTTTTTTGAATGGATTAATGATGTTGATGTGCGCCAGCAATCTTTTAATAGTGAACTAGTGTTATGGAAAAATCATAGGCACTGGTACCAACAAAAACTTCTTGATAAAAATTGTTTAATGTTTGTATTGGAAGTTGATGATCAACCTGTTGGTCAGATACGTTTTGATATTGACGATGGAGTTGCACACATTGATTATTCATTGGACAAAAAGGTGCGTGGCAGACATTGGGGTAAAGTGCTTGTCAGCGAAGGAATAAATCAAATTTGTAATACAAAAAATTTAAAATTTCAAGCTGAAGTAAAACAACAAAATATTGCATCGGCTAAAGTATTTATTAATATGGGCTTTGAAGAAAAGGATATTAATAATCCAGAAGTGCGGGTTTTTCAGTTCAGCTCAATTAAATAGAGTACTTAAATATATGAGAATTTATGAATGAAAAGCATGAATATTGGCAACTATACAATAGGTATGGACAGAACATTTATTATTGCTGAAGTCGGGGCTAATCACACTGGTAATCTTGAGCTTGCGAAAGAACATATCGATGCAGCATCAGAAAGCGGTGCGGATGCAGTTAAGTTTCAGTCAATAAATTTAAGTAAGTTGTACAAAGATCCATCCCAATCAACACGTGACCTTCATGCAATTATTGATATGGATGAAGTATGGTGTGCAGAACTGAAAGAATATTCAGAAAAAAGAAATGTTCTTTTTTTCTCATCGCCTACTTATATTGAGGCTGTTGGCTTGCTTGATCGTTTGGATGTTTCCTTGTTCAAACTTGCTTCTGCTCAAGTAGGTACATTTCCTCAGCTTATTTCTGCAGTCGCGCAGACGGGCAGACCTACTATTATGTCTAGCGGTATTGCTAACTATGGACAATTAAGTAATGCAGTGAATGAATTTGAGAAGGCGGGTAACACTAATTATGCAATTTTGCATTGTAATAGTATGTATCCTACACCTGCCGAAAAAGTATATTTAGGTCGGATGGAAACTTATCGTAAAATGTTTCATTGTCCTGTTGGATTTTCTGACCATACTGAAGGTACTGCAGTGGTGTTAGCAGCCGTTGCAATGGGTGCATCAATTATTGAAAAACATTTTCTTTTTAATAAGAAAATTAGTAGTCCTGATGCACCGTTCTCGATTGAACCAGATGAATTTAAAACAATGGTAAATAATATTCGCACTATCGAGCTTGCTCGTGTTGATGCGACAAGGCTTGAGATTGAACCTGCAGAACAGAATTTTAAAGATGCCATCCGTTCTAGATTGGTATTACGATGCGAGAAAAATGAAGGAGAAACTTTTAAAGAAAATGATTTTGATTTTTTACGCTCAGAAGAAGGTATTGATGTTTCTGAAATGTCATTGATTATCAAAAACATGGCTGCAACATCTTTATTGGAAGAAGGTAAAATTCTTGACTGGTCTTGTTTAAAAGGGAAAATTTAAATATGAGGATTTTATTTATTAACCTTGGTTGGGAACAGACGCCTCTGATTGATCTTATATCGCTTCAAGATGTTGAATTATACGGCGTACATTATAATAGTGATTATTATAAAGGTGTAAAATATAGAGACATACTGATATCTGATCTTCGTGATTTACCGCGTATTCTTCGTTATGCAGAAAAAATTCGCCCTGATGCTGTTATATCTGATCAGTGTGATTACTCCCAGTTTGTTCAAGCTATTATTTCTCAAAAAATGGGATTGCCTGGCCCTAAAATTCGTAGTGCGCAAATTGCAAATAATAAAGTTTTACAACGACAGTTAGCAAAAGAATGTGGTATTACTAGCCCAGAATTCTCATGTTGTTTATGCACAGAAGAAGCCATAGAGGCCGCAGAAAAATTTGGTTATCCTGTCATGATTAAGCCACCAGATAATCGTGGTAGCTTTGGTATTAATAGGGCTGATTCTGCTTCGGATGTTGAAGTTTATTTTTATGAAGCTTTAGTTGAAAGTCATTCAAGAACTGTTCTTGTTGAACGTTTTATAGATGGGCGACATATCACTGTTGATGGATACGTATTTAAGGATCATGGACCGAAAGCATTGGCGTTAGCAACTAAAGATAAATTAAAAGATAAGAATTCGATTATTGATGGAGAAATTACCTACCCGGGCGAATTGGATGAAGATATATATTTAAAGTCTCAACGTACACTGGAAAATGTTGCGACTAAATTTGGTTTTTCGTTTGGTTTCTTGCATGGTGAATTTATTGTTACTTCTGAAGGTGATATATATCTTACCGAGATTGCAAATAGAGGCGGTGGCGTTTTTACATCTGAGATCATTGTTCCACAAGTTAGTAATCTGGATATTATGTCTATCTATTTGAACGATTGTGTTGGTTGTGATTTAGTGGATGTTTCCTATGACGTTAGCCAGATTCAAAGAATACCAACGTTGTTAAAATTTTTCGCATTTAGTGACAATCAAAAAGGTATCGTAAAAAAGATAAAAGGTATTGACAAGCTTTCATTACGTAAAAATGTTCTGAAAATTAAAATGCTCATTCATTCGGGTGATGTGATTGGTGGGATATCTAGTGGTGCGGATAGGCATGGAATGATCATAGTTACTGGTAATAATCTGGAAGATGCGCGTGCAGAACTAGCAACAGCAATTGATATGTTAGAGGTGACCATTGAAGGAAATTAAACTTCTAGAATGTACGTTGCGTGATGGAACATACGCTGTTGATTTTATGATTGACCCCGATACATTTTATACTTTTACAGAAGCTTTAATTAATATTGGTTTTCAGGATATTGAGGTTGGACATGGTCTTGGATTAGGTGCTTATAGATCATATTCTGCAGATTTCAATGATGAAGAAGTATGGGAACGTTTACAACCACTAACTGAAAAAGCAAGACTTTTTAGTTTTTTTATCCCGTATATTGGAACTCTTGATGATATTCGTATAGCCCGTGAATATGGTTTATTTGGTTTACGTATTGGTTCTGAACCGTCATCTATTAAGCAACACATAAAGGCTATCGAAGAAGCAAAAAAATTAGGTTACTTTATTACATTAAATTTAATGAAAAGTTATACAGTAACCCCTACGGGTTTTTCTCAAATAGTTGATTCTTATAAAGATCTAGTAGATGTGATTTATATTGTCGATTCAGCAGGGCATATGTTACCAAGCGAACTTAGAAACTATGTAGATGCAGTTCATGAACGTGTTGGCATGGTTACTCTTGGTTACCATGGTCATAATAATTTAGGGCTAGGTGTAGCTAATGCCCTTGAGTTAATCGATGCAGGAGTTGAGTATATTGATACTACCTTAACTGGAATTGGAAGAAGCGGGGGCAATGTACCCACTGAAACAATGATTGCGGTTTTAAGTAAAAAGTTTGGTGATACCCAATTCAGTGACAAATTTTTACTAGATACTATGAGTGTTGCTCGTCGTTTTCGTGAATATGTTTTATCCAAAGGTAAAAACTTTGACATACGTAGCGAAGATATTCTCTTCGGTCATTCTGGTTTTCATTCATCTTATGAAACACTTCTACGTGGTTACACTGAGGAGAAGGGCATCGATTTTTATCAGGCAATTATTGATGTTAGCAAGCAGGAAAAGGGAAGGTTATCCATTGATGTTTTGGATAATATTTTTAATAAAAAATCATAATGAATTATTGGAAAATAAAAATTAACACGTTTTGTATGGACTCTGTAAATTCACTGTCTAGCAAAAAAATTAGGTTGCAGATAAAAATTTATTTATTAGATAGAGAAGTTCTATAATGAAAAAACTAAAAGAAATATCAAAAAGCATGATAGAACGTTATTCTATGCGCTACCGTGAACTGGGATATAGTATAAAGACATTAGGTTGGGGCTCTGAAGAACAGCAATACTATCGGTTTTCTCAAACATTACAAACAGGATTAGATTTAACCGATAAAGAAATTCTCGACATTGGTTGTGGTTTTGGTGATTATGCCGACTTCCTAAAAAAAAATGATATTCAATTTTCTACATATCTTGGCGTAGATATCAATCCAGATTTAATTTATGAAGCAAAGCTCAGACATCAGAATACTTCTAATCGTGATTTCAGTGTCCTCGATTTAACTGAAAGTGCCAACAAGAAACCTTTGGCCAATATCGGCATCATGCTGGGCCTTTTAAATCTTCATTTAAAAGGTGATATGGATAACTACGAATATTCTTTTAATATAATTGAAAATGCTTTCTCACTTGTAACCGAAACTTTAATAGTTGATTTTATTAGCATAAAAAAATACAGTGAATATCCAGAAGAAGATTTTATTTTTTACCATGATCCAATTAGAGTATTGGAATTTGCAGCAAGCTTGACAGATAATTTTTCACTTAAACACGATTATATTCCGATACCACAAAAAGAATTCATGTTGGTTTTGCATAAATGAAATTGTTTGATTTAAATATACATTTGCCATGTAGTGCTAATGACTTGGATTCACTCTTGCAAGACGAAACATTGATGACTGGATATTCTCTTGAAAACTGTTTTCTGTCTTATATAGATGAGATAAAAGAAAATTGTGTAGGAGGAAACATTATGCTTCTTAATTCTTCTCTGAAAGAAAAAGAAGTTGGATCTCTGCTTAATTTAACTAAAAACATCTGGCCTACTTCATGTCTAACGGTTATGGTTGACCCTCGTGATAAGGATTGGAATGAACGTATTGATATTCTGCATACACTTGGCGTGAAGGGTATTAAATTCCATTGTTACATACAGAAAATAATTTTAGACGATATATCAACATGTGTTGAAATTGCATCTAAAGCTCAATCTCTAAATATGTTAGTAATGATAGATACAAGTTATGGATCGTTAGGTATGTATCAGTATGATAATCTTCACCTGGCCTCGGCTATCGCATCGAAAATTTCTAAAACACCGATAATTTTACTGCATAGTGGTGGTGCACGTTGTCTTGAGGCAATGTTATTAGCTGATGCAACAAATAATATATTTCTTGAAACTTCATTTACTTTACCATTTTACTTAGGGTCGAGTGTAGAACAAGACCTTGCATATATATATAAGAAGTTGGGTGAAGATAAAATATTATATGGCTCTGATTTCCCATATGTTACTCTCAAAGAGTCTGAATCGTCCTTCTTTACCTTTATGGATAAGTGGGGTTTTAACTCTAATCAAATTGAAAAAATAGCAGTGCATAACGGTATGCAACTTGTTAATTAGCAATGTCTGATTTGGTTATACTTACTGAAGCAGGAGGAGCAGTCGGTTACGGACACTTAATGAGGTGTATTGCAATTGCAAGCAACTTGGATGCAATAATATATGTACATACAGATGGGGACTATCCGGACAGTCAGTATAGTAAATCGTGTAATTGGCGAACGGATCTTGATAAATTATCAAAGCTACTTCCACTATCATCATCTATTCTAGTTGATTCATATCTTGCAAGTATAGATATCTATGAAAATCTTTCTAACCACTTTGATTATGTCAGTGTACTAGATGATTATAATCGAATAAGATATCCTGTTGATATGGTAATTAATCCTGGCGTCAATTTACCTGAGTATAGTTGTCAGGATGCTAAGATAGTAGCTGGTAATAAATATGTTGTTCTTAGAAAAGAGATAATTGAACATCCTAAAAAGACTGATTACAGCTCCTTTGATAACTTGCTAATAACCTTCGGTGGTTGTAACACTAGCTCTATATTCGAATGGTTAATACCCATTTGTTGCCAAGGATCTTTCAATAGAATCACCTGTGTTACAGGTAATAACGAAACTTGTAGATCGTTATCGTCTCGATTTGACAATACAAACATAAATTGGTTTGGTCAGATTGATGCATCAAAAATGGCCGAACTTATGTGTGAAGCAGATATATGTATCAGTGCAGGTGGGCAAACATTGCATGAATTGGCCTTTCTTGGTGTACCAACCATTGCTATTGAAACGGGCGAAGATCAAAAATATATTATAAATCAATACATATCTTCTGAATTTATTTTGAAATACTTAACGCTAAAAAAAAATAATTTATCACATCGCATTCAACTCTTGTTGAATGATTATAGTAGTAAGGAACTACGCCAACGTTTAACTACAAATAGCAAGCAAATGGTAGATGGATTAGGGGCCAAGCGTATAGCAGAACTTCTTCTATTACGTAAACCAGGTTTAAATATCTAAACTAAAAATTAGTAGAGTTATAGGTAAAAGTGTTGAAGTTAGGTTGTTTATAAAATAAAATATGAAAAGTGATTGTGCGTGAACAGGAAAAAAGAAAATAAACCTCTTTATTTGATAACAACAGCGGATGAAAGGACCTGGAAAACTGACAGACCCGTACTCTTTCTTGGTGAGTGGTGTTGTCGATATAATAGAAAAGACATATGGTCAAAATTGGATTATAAAATTGCAGAACCGTTTGGTGTTGATTCGATTCAAAAAAGAAATGATGTTCGATATACAACCAAGATTTCAGAACAATTACTTCCAGAATTAACCAGGGCTTTAAATGCTTTACATAATAAAAATTACAGTTTGCGTTATTGGAAAATAGTGCTTGGTCACTGGTTGCAACGTTATGTTGATACGTTTTACAATAGATATCGGACGTTGCAGGATGCGTTGGCAAAACACAACATTAACAATACATCTATAATTGATTCGCCTGACGGCTTTTTGGTTGCAAATGATTCACTTGCTTTTATCTGGGCATGTAATAACGATGTTTGGAATCATGTTTTATATTCAAAAATATTAAACTTTCTGGGAGGTGAGGTATTAGAGACTGGTTGTGATATTCAACTTGACGAGCGAACTTGCTTTTTGCCAGAGTCAAATAAAGTTACAAATAATAATAAATCCATAAAGAAAAATATTATTGGATTAGTTCGAAATATACTCAAAAAATTTGTTAAGCCAACAGATGCATTTATTTTAAATAGTTATATGCCGCTTTCGCAAGAAATCACGTTACAAATAATGCTAAAACAATTCCCTCAATTATGGAAAGTTCCATCAATTGAATCCTTGGGTTTTAATAAAAATATTCGCAACCAACTTTCTTTTGATTTAGATAATTATCAAGGTTTTGAAAGAATTGTTCGCTACATGTTAAATGAGGTAATGCCATGTTGTTTTATTGAGGACTATAATATTTTTGTTGAAACAGCAGAAAAAATGTCCTGGCCATCTAATCCGAAGTTTATATTCACATCGAATAATTTTGACATGGATGAGCTCTTTAAATATTGGACGGCAAATAAAGTTGAAAAAAATATTAGATACTTTACCGGGCAGCACGGTAATAATTATGGAACACATTTTTATTCCGGTACAATTTCTTGGCCTGAACGCTCTGCCGCTGATAAGTTTTTCACATGGGGCTGGAATGACAATATAAAAAATACTATACCAGCGTTTAATTTTAAACTATCAGGTAAGCATAATATTAAAAACAAGTCTGATGGTGGTTTGTTGCTAATAGAAAATTGTGTTCCACATCAGATTACACCTTGGGACAGTTACTATGAATATAATATTTACCAGGAAGAGCAATATATGTTTGTATCGTCTTTGCCTGATAATATAAAACAATGTCTCACGATAAGATTACATCATTCATATGATAATTTTTCCTGGTATGATAAGGATCGTTGGTCTGATTTTGATTCTGAAATATTTGTTGATAACGGTACGTATCCACTAAAAAAGATGATAAATCAAAGTCGTTTAGTTGTTCACTCATATGACTCAACAGGAATACTGGAAACATTAGCTCAGAACATACCTACAGTTTGCTTTTGGGTAGGAGAGTTTGAGCATCTTCTCGATGATGCAAAACCATATTATCAATTATTACTTGACGAAAATATTATATTTACCTCGCCTGAAAGTGCGGCTCAGCATATTGCTAAATATTGGGATAAGATTAGTGAATGGTGGGAGACAAATAGGCTACAGAAAGCAAGGGAAACATTCTGTAATAACTATAGTTTAGTTGATAAATGTCCGGTTAAAACTATGAAAAATCTTTTAACTGAGAATTTATACAAAGGTCTTCCGTAAATGAGTAAAAATCTAAAAATTCTTGAGCTGGGCTGTGGAAACAAGAAAAAGCCTGATTCTATTGGGGTTGACTTTAATGATCGGACTGAAGCCGATGTAATACATAACCTTAATGAGTTTCCTTATCCGTTTGAGGATTCTTCGTTTGATGAAATTTATATGGATAATACACTAGAGCATCTAGATGATGTTATGAAGGTCATGGAGGAGGTTCATAGAATATGTAAGTCGGGTGGGTTTGTTAAGATAATTGTGCCTTATTTTCGTTCAAAATGGGCTTTTATAGATCCCACGCATAAACATTACTTTACAGTTGAATCATTTTCCTATTTTGATCCTGAACACATAATCTGTAAAAGGTATGATTATACACTTGCGCGATTTAAATTAGATAAGATTGTATTTAATGAGACACTTGAAAGTAAACTGTTTAGAAAATTGATTGTGAAAATTGCAAATATTTGGCCGGTTCGATACGAGAATTATTTGAGTCATTTATACCCGTTAGATGATATTTCTTTTTATTTGCGTAAGATATAAATAATGTTGACATCTTATTTTTAATAATCAGATATGGATTTAAAAGGAAAGTGTGTGTTAGTGACAGGTGCCAATGGTTTTATTGGTACTAATTTATGCCGGCGACTCGTTACAAGTCAGGCAAAAGTTATTGGTTTGGTTGGTGCCAAAACAAGATTCGATCAAACTCAATTTGAGAGTTATATGATAGATATTACAGATGAGAAGCTTGTAAGTGAAACCGTTAAAAAAATAAAACCAGAGTATGTAATTCATCTTGCAGGCTATAAAAATAGAAATGTATCTGTTGACGAATATCGATTGGCTTATCAAGTTAATTTGATTGGGACTTTAAACGTTGTTGAAGCATGCCATAAGTTTGCTTCATTAGAACGGTTTGTGTTTTTAGGTACTTGTGATGAATATGGTAAAACAGATGCAGCATTTCATGAATTAAATATTGCAAAACCATTAAGCGCCTATGGAATAACAAAACTTTCGGCTACTCAGTTGTTGCAAACATTTCATAAATTATATAAGTTTCCAGCGGTTATATTGCGTCCGTCTGTTGTTTATGGGCCGGGTCAAGGGGATGAAATGTTTATCCCTTCCTTAATCAAGTCACTTATAGCAAAAAGAAAGTTTAAAATGACTCCGGGTGAGCAGAGTCGAGACTTTATTTATGTCGATGATCTGGTTGATGCGATACTTCTTTCGATGTTAGCAGATGATGTTAATGGCCAAATTTTAAACTTAAGTGCCTATAGTTCAATAAAAATAAAGGAGCTTGCATTGTCAATTGTTGAGAAAATTGGAAAAGATTGTGATAAATTATTAAAAATTGGTGCGGTAAAATATAGAGTAAACGAAATTGACAACTATTCTGCTGACAATACAAAGGCAAAAAAATATTTAAACTGGGAGCCTGCTACAAACATTGATGGTGGTATCCAGAAAACAATTGACTATTACAAATCCGCATAATAATTTATGGACGTAAGGAAAATTCATTATCATTCAGATTGTCCTTTTTTTGCTGGTTGCGAGAATATGCTAGCAAACTTTTTTAACAGTTCTGGTATGCATGAGAAATATGATGTTAGTTTTAGTTATAGATATAGCGAAAACTATCAGTCTGGTTTAGAGAAAAGGGTGTCAACAAATTTCACAGTATTTCCACTATTGTTTTCTGATCCTGATTATATGAGTTGGATGGACAATGTTTTTTTTAAAAAAATCAAGATTATATCGATACCAATACGAACAATCGTATCTGTACCTGTTGTTATCAGGCAATTGTTTGTGTTAACAAGATTGTTTAATAAGGTTAGGCCGGATATATTACATATCAATAATGGTGGCTATCCTGCTGCTCTATCTTGTCGCGTTGCAGTTATTGCTGCAAAATTAGCTAAAATTCCCGTGATAATAATGGTTGTCAATAACCTGGCTGTCGATTACAAAAAACCAATACGCTGGATTGATTACCCATTTGACAGGTTAATTGCAAAATATGTTGACAGGTTTGTAACTGGTTCAACATCCGCATCAAAACAACTAAAGCGCGTCTTGGCCTCAGAAAAAAGCAAATATAATGTTATTCATAATGGTATTTCAATAAGGAAGTTAACAGAAGAAAGTAAAGCAGTTAGACGTAGGTTGGGAATTGATGATTTTGATGGGGTTGTGCTGGGGGTCGTTGCAATTCTAAGACCAAATAAGGGTCATAAAGTATTGTTAGAAGCTATGTCAAAGTTGATTTCATTATATAAAGTAAGTCCATCTTCTGTAAAATTAATGATTGAAGGTGTTGGACCGCTCGAGAATGATTTGAAGTCTTATGTTGAGAATACCAATCTAACGGAGTGCTGTAGTTTTATAGGAAGTGAAAAAAACATAATGGATTTTATTTCAATTGTAGACGTGTTAGTGCTTCCATCTGTTAGTAATGAAGATTTTCCAAATGTAATATTAGAAGCGATGGCGCTTGGTAAGCCTGTAATTGCCAGTCGGCTGGCAGGCACACCAGAACAGATCGAAAATGGTGAAACAGGTATTTTAGTGCCTAAAGGTGATAGTGGTAAATTAGCAGATGCTATTTTTGAAATATATAGAAATGAAAATTTTCGAAAAAAGATGGCTATTTCTTCAAAAAAAAGATTTGATGCATTATTTACGGCTAAATATGCTGTAAATAATTACCAAAAATTATATGACTTATTGTTAGAGAGTTAAATGTTATGAAAGTTGTTATTCTTGCAGGTGGTTATGGTACACGTATTCGTGATGTTGCTGAGAACATTCCAAAACCAATGATACCAATAGGACCTTACCCTATACTTTGGCATATTATGAAGTATTATTCCTCATTTAATTTGACGGATTTTATTATCTGTCTTGGATATAAGAAACATGTAATTAAAGATTTCTTTTTGAACTATGAGGCTCATACAAAAGACTTCACGATTTGTTTGGGTAGAAAAGAGTCTATTGAATTTCATACAGAACATGATGAATCTAATTGGAAAGTCACTTTGGCTGATACAGGTTTAAATTCAATGACTGGTGCAAGAATTGCACAAATTAAAAAGTACGTTGGTGATAATGACTTTATGCTGACGTATGGAGATGGTGTAGGAAATGTTGATTTAAATGCGCTGTTATCATTTCATAAATCACATGGAAAAGCATTAACAGTCACAGGTGTTAGGCCTCCTGGTCGCTTTGGTGAACTTGTTAGTCAAGAAGGTAAGGTTGTAGAGTTTAATGAAAAACCACAGGCAACTGGGGGGAGAATTTCAGGCGGTTATTTTGTTGCTAGTTCACGCTTCTTTGATTATCTTGATGATGATGAAGGTCTTGTTTTTGAACAAGAGCCAATGAGAAAGCTCATTCAAGATCATGAGCTTATGGTTTATGAACATGATGATTTTTGGCAGCCAATGGATACGAGTAGAGAATATACCTTGCTAAATGAATTATATAATGAAGGGAAAGCGCCGTGGAAACTATGGTAACAAAAGAATTTCTCTCTAGTTATAAAAACCGTCGAGTGATGATTACTGGTCATACTGGCTTCAAAGGTTCATGGCTAGCATTTTTATTACATGAAATCGGAGCTGATGTGCTAGGGTATGCACTAGCTCCTGCAGATGAAAAAAATCATTTTGATTTGTTGGGGCTTGATAAATTAATTCAGCATGTTGAAGGTGATATAAGAGATGAGAAAAAAATTTGTAAAGTAATGAACGAATTTAAACCTGAGTTTGTTTTTCATTTGGCGGCGCAAGCTCTCGTCCGTCTGTCATATTTTGATCCTATTAATACATTTAGTAGTAATGTAATGGGTTCGGTTAATTTATTAGAAGCAGTTAGGAAATGTGATAGCGTCCGTTCGCTTGTTTATATCACTTCAGATAAATGTTATGAGAATATTGAATGGATATGGGGTTATCGAGAAAATGATCGTCTTGGTGGTCACGATCCATATAGTGCATCTAAAGCAGCGGCTGAAATTGTATTTTCTGCTTACCAAAGGTCGTTCTTTTTTGAGCGAGAAGATTTAGGTGCGGCAAGTGCAAGAGCGGGGAATGTCATTGGTGGTGGTGATTGGGCTGTAGATCGAATTGTACCTGATTGTATACGTGCTATAGAGAAAGGAGAATCTATTTTTCTTCGCAACCCTAATGCAACTCGACCGTGGCAGCATGTTCTAGAGCCTATCTCAGGTTATTTGTTATTGGGGGCGAGCTTAAGAGATGAACCAGAAAAGTACAAAGGTGCATGGAACTTTGGGCCTCCTTCTAGTGATGTTCGTACTGTTTTAGATGTGGCAAAATATATGATCAAAGGCTTTGGTAAAGGTGATATATCAACTGGTACAATAGAAAATAATCATCATGAAGCTCAACTATTACAGTTAAACTGTGATAAGTCACATCAGTTATTAAGTTGGTATCCACGTTGGGATGCAGAGCAAACCTTAAATAAGACTGCTGAGTGGTATAAGGAAATAAGTAATGGTACGGATGCAACTAGTATCACAAAAAAACAGCTGAAAGAATATTTTATGGAGTTGTTATGATTGATGGCGTTAAAGTTACTCCACTTCGCCAAATATTTGATGAGCGCGGTAAAGTTATGCATATGCTGAGAGAAAATGATCCTGTTTTTTCGAAATTTGGAGAAATATATTTCTCTTGTACAAATCCAGGTGCAATAAAAGCATGGCATCTGCATAAAAAAATGACCCTTAATTATGCAGTAATATATGGCGAAATAAAATTTGTTTTATATGATGACCGTCCCTCCAGTAATACAAGAGGACAGATACAGGAATTTTTCTTATCTCCAGAAAATTACTGCCTTGTAACAGTCCCTCCGTTGATATGGAATGGCTTCAAGGGGTTAGGACAAAAAACATCTATTGTCGCTAATTGTGCAACATTGCCACATGATCCTGATGAGATCGAGCGAATGCCATTTTTTGCTGAAAATATAG
>VAPL010246092.1_pt1 | contig 19261 bp, 20 predicted proteins | sample 3395061 | NCBI WGS metagenome assembly VAPL01 (sample SAMN08290444, study PRJNA428436) | hydrothermal vent metagenome | isolation source: Deep-sea hydrothermal vent chimney 2 | place: Pacific Ocean: Juan De Fuca Ridge | depth 2182 m m | reverse complement strand
TTTTGTGGGCGATACAGGGCTTGAACCCTTGACAAGACAGTGATAACAGTGTAGGGTATAGGTAGTTATAATCGTACTTTGATTTTTTTCTTACAATTCTGATGGGAGTTAATTATGAAAAATATTGACATTGATAGAGTGTTGTCTTCTGTCCAACGTCTTAATCCAATGCAAAGTGTTGCTCTTCGTTTTAATGAGCAAACAGGAATGGTTGGGCTTGCTTTACTTCGTAATCTGCTAGATGAAAATCCAAAAGTTCAAGTTCCATATATTGAGAGATCTATTATGGAGGCTGTAATCACGAGCCATCAATGGGATATGGCAAAAAATCGTATTTATTGTGTAGAAGGGCTTTCTTGCGTTAAGAAGAAGTTACTCCGTGATATTTTGAAGTATGTTGATACCGCTGATGTTGATAATCGAGGAATGGAAGGCATAATGTTTGGCAGAAAGAAGCGTCGAGAGGAGGTTGTTCAGCAATTATCAAATTGGGTCTTTGCTCCTGAATTCATCAAAGCAGTTGAAGAATGGGGCTTGTATCCTAGGTCATATTTGAGTGAACTGAAGGATGGAACTCCTTCTATGCAAATTGATCTCTTAATGAATAATGACATTGTTACATCGCTAACATTGGATGGATTCAGTGGTCGTATTGCAGTTGATGATGTTTGGGGAAAAGATATATACGTTACCCCAGGACAATTTCGGCAAGTTATCATGAGTGCCATTGAACATGCTGTTGAGCTCGTAACTGGGATTGGGTAGTTGGTAAAGAGGAGTCAAAAGTATAATCGCATTAAACCTTTAGGTTTGGTGCGATTTTTTTATTTCATGTCGTTGTTTGTCTATTTTACGTTTTTAAGTATGCGTATATGTCTTCTGCAGCTTTTATCGCATCCCCGACTGCAATATTGTTTTGATGATATCTAACGTTAGTACAGTCTCCCGCTGCCCATATCCCTTCTATAGAAGTTCTTTGTGTCCATGGGTCTATTATTATCTGATTGTAGTCATTTAGGTCTACTAGGTCTTTTACAAACTCTGTCGTTGGTATTTGTCCTATTTCTACAAATATTCCTCCTGTTGGCAGTTCTATTGCTTCTCCTGTTTTTTTGTCTTTATACACAATTGCGTTTACCATGCTATCTCCTTTTACTTCAAGTGTTTCAACATTTGTGATAGCCTTCATTTTTGGGTCAGCAAGCACTTTTTCTACTGTTATTGGTGTTGCTTTAAACTCCTCTCTGCTGTTGAGAAGTGTAACTGTTTTTGCATATGCAAGAAGTTGTGATGCAGTTTCAAATCCTGCATTCCCTCCACCTACTACAACTACATCTTTTCCAGCAAAAAGTGGACCATCGCAAGTCGCACAATAAGTAAGTCCTTTGTGCTCGAATTCATCCGCTCCAGGGACATTTAGCTTTCTTCTATGGCTTCCTGCTGCGGTGAATATTGCTTTTGATTCATATTTTTTCCCTCCTTCTGTTTCAACCTCAAATCCATTGTCTATTTTTTTTATATTAGAAACTCTTTCTCCTTCGTGTATTTCCAATACATCATTCGCATATGCTTCTACATGTTTTTTCAGATTTCCTGCGAGTTCTGCACCAGAAATGGAGATGGTACCGATCCAGTTTTGTATATCGGTTGATACCTTAGATTGACCGCCGAACTCATCCGCGATAAGAACTGTTTTTAATTTTTTTCTTGCTGCATATACTCCTACTGCTGCTCCAGCAGGACCACCCCCAATTATTATTAATTCATTCATGTTTTTTCTATTATTTATTAAATTAAAAACCGTGCCACTATTGTAGCACGGTTTTTAATTTCATTTAAAGAGATTGTTTTTACCTCTTGTTTCTTCTTAGAAAGGCAGGTACTGCGCTCCAGTCGTCTTCATCTTCTATCTCATCTTCTTTTTTTTGTGCGTTGTTTATAAGTCCATTGTGTATTTCCTTCTTTTCTTCTTTTTTCTCCTCCTTCTTGCTTTGGTTCTGGAAAAGTGTTTTTTTGGCGGAATTTGAATTATCTTCAGGGAAACCTGAGGCAATAACAGTTATTTTCAATTCATTCTTTTTAAGTCTACTGTCTTTTATCGCTCCGAATATTACTTTAGCGTCAGTGTCTATTGATTCTGTAATTATCTTTGCTGCTTCTTGTATCTCGTGCATTGCCATGTCTTCTCCTCCGGCGATTGCAAAGAGTACTCCTTTTGCTCCATTGATAGACAGATCAAGAAGAGGGGAGTTTATTGCATTTGTTGCAGCTTCCGTAGCACGTTTTTCTCCTGTTGCTGTGCCGATTCCCATAAGAGCTGATCCTGCATTGGCCATCACGGAACGTACATCAGCGAAGTCTACGTTTATAATTCCTGGTACGGTGATAAGATCTGATATGCCTTCTACTGCGTTTTTTAGAACTTCATCACATATGGCAAATGCGGAAGTACAGCTTGTTTTTTCATCAATTATGCCAAGTAGTCTGTCGTTGGGTATAACGATAAGAGCATCAACTTCTTTTTTAAGATCATCAAGCGCTTGGTCTGCTACTCGTCCTCTTTGTGCGCCTTCAAAAAAGAAAGGTCTTGTAACAACCGCTACAGTAAGGATCCCTTCTTCTCTTGCCGTACGAGCAACTACAGATGATGCTCCAGATCCAGTACCTCCACCCATACCACTTGCGATAAAGATCATATCCGCACCTTTTATTATTTCTTGAATCTCCTCCTTTGTTTCTTCTGCGGCTTTTCTTCCAAGATCAGGGTTCATTCCCGTCCCGAGGCCTTTTGTAAGATTCTTGCCTATGTGTATTTTCTTTTTGGCTAATGAGTGGTGTAGGTCTTGTGTGTCTGTGTTTATAGCGATAAACTCAACTCCTTTTACTTTTGAGCTAATCATATGGTTAACGGCATTATTACCGGATCCTCCAACTCCTATAACTTTGATTCTTGCAAAGCTTTCGATTTCTGGTTGTACTTTAGGCATAGTGTTTTTATGATTTTCCAAATTCATTAATTGTTGAAATAATAGCAAAAAACCACAAAAAAGAAAGAGTTGACATGATTCGCTGCTTAAGTTTTAGTATTTGTAATATTGAGTATTTTACGGCAAGAATTGTTTGACCCAACCAATAGAATTGTCTCTGATCGACTTCATCGCTTCAATGGTTTTGTTTCTTCTTGCTTGTTGAAGTCCGTATATGCACAGACCGTATGCTACAAACCATGAAGAGTCTTCTATTTGCCCAGTGTGATTGTTTAGTGATTGAGGTGTAGCGATTTTTGAGGGAAGTTTAAGCGATGCTTTTGCAAAATCTTCTATTGTTGATATTCCAGCACCACCTCCCGTTATTATTATTCCTCCAGGCAATAGTCCACTTCTTTTTATTTTTTTTAAGTGTGCTTCAATGAGTTCAAAAATATCAGATAGTCTTGCTTCAATTATTTCATCAAGTTTTCTTTTTGAGTGTATTCCACTTCGGTTGTCTATTTTTATTTGTTCTGCTTCATCCAATGGTATTTGTAATCCAAGTGCAATATCGTTTGTGATGTCTGTTGATCCAATAGGGAAGACTTGTAGAGATATAGGAGTGTCGTCTTCAAATACAGAGACAACAACAGTTTCAGCGCCGATGTTTGCAAGTAGACATCCAACAGTTCTTTGTTTTTTTGTAAGAGCGACAAGGCTTGCGGCGATTGGGGTTGCGACTATGTCTTCTACTTCAACTCCGGCGTCCTCTACCGCACGTAGTATATCATCTACATGTTGTTCAAGGCAGGTTATAAAAAGTATCTTAACTTCCAGTTTTGAGCCTTTCATTCCTTGCGCTCTTCCCATAACCTCCTTACCGTCTATTTTAAATTTTATTGGTATTGTATCTAGAATTCTTTTATTTGCTAAATTCTGCATGTTCTCTTTGCTTGTGTCTATTGCTTTTTCAATATCTAGATCAGTTACTTCACTGTCCGCACGAGATATTACTACTGATGCATTTGATATGTTGGATTCTAAGCTTATTCCTCCAATTGAAAGATATGCACTTTTAATTCTTGTTTTTGAAGATCTCTCTGCTGCTTTTACTGCAACTGCAATACTTCTTGCGGCATCACTTTTATTTACTATATATCCATGACGTAATCCCATTGAAGGAGATATTCCCACACCTAAAATAACAGGCTTCGGTGTTCCTTTTGTGTACTCGGAAACCACAACTCTTGTTGAGCGTGTACCAACATCTATTCCAACTGTTATATTGCGTGACATCTAAATCTTAAATTTTTTTCTTATTTTTATTTCCTTCTCTTCCATTTTACTACCATGTGCGCATCCTTTCAAATGAAATAAACCGTGGATAAATAAAAAGGCGATAAAATTCCCATATTTTCGGTCAAAATTTTTAAATGTACGCTTGGCTTCATTGAGATCTATAAAAATTTCCCCTTCGGTTTTGTCTATGGGAAAACTTAAAATATTTGCCGGATAATCTTTCCCACGATATTCTTTATTTAAAGTTTTTGATCTCTTGCTTCCAATAAAAACAAGACTAAGGTCGTACTTTTCTCCAAGCACGGCATTCTTTATTTTTAGAAAAGGCAAGCGTGGTGGCTTGCCTTTCAGTGTTTTATTTATAGAAAACATTTATATCTTATGGTTTGTGTACTAGCTTGGCATCTTGCCGAGTTTCTTCAGTCTTTCTATGTCTTTCTTCTTTTCGATAGATCTGAGTGTACGTTTTTTCTTTTTGTATGCTGATTCTGGTCTTTGGTTGTATACAATAGATCTCATTCGTGGGAGTATTCCTGCCCCGCGAACACGCTTTGTAAACCTTCTGATAAGGTTTAGTGCGTTCTCGTTGTTGTTTTTTGTTACTTCTACATTTGTTGTCATAGTGCAAAGAATAATAACATAAATGCCTTTTTGTTGCAAATATTGCGTTGTGTCTTCAAAAATTCTACCATCAAGATTTAATTTCGTCAGCTTTAAGGTTTTAAAAACACTAATATTCAATGGCTACGCTTAGCGTAGCCATTGAAATGGGGCTGTGTAGAGCCTTTTGTTTCTTGAATACTATTCCACCAGCGAGGTTCAACCTTGGTGGCTTGACAAGTACTGTAGTGTCTGTTACACTTTAAACAGTTGTTTAATTGATTCCCAGAGGAGGAATATTGTGAATAGGACTATACACAATCTACGATATATTCATAATCAAGCTAAGCGAGCTGATCCTGTTGGTTATTACACTGCCATCGGAGCAGTTATATCATCAGTGATTATGTTGTTAATTTATTTCTTTAACAATTTATCCATGTAGTTTTGATGATTTATGAGATCCAGCTTTAGCTGGGTCTTTTTTCATCTGTTCTAAGGTTCAACCTTAGAACAACGGGAGGTTTTGGTTCTTTATTTTGTCTTTTTTAAATAATCGGCGAGTTTTTTGATGTCAACGGTTTCTTGTGAGTGGTCTTCCATATTGCGTACAATCACGGAGTCTTCAAGTGCTTCTTTTTGTCCAAATATTATAGTGAAAGGTATTGCAAGCTTTTCTGCGACGGCAAGTTGTGATGAAAGACTGTCTTTTGACAGAGAGTGCATTACTGGGACTTTTGCTTTTCTCAGCACTTCTATTATTCCCAAGCTTTTTAATTTTGCTTCAAATCCTATTTGTATGAAATACACTTTTGCCTTTTTTAGTATTCTTGTGTCTAGGTGTTTATATTGAGATGATAATAATAGTCTATCAACTCCGATTCCTGCACCAACTGCAGGTACTGGTTTTCTGCTTGCTAGACTTTTTGCAAGGTCATCGTATCTTCCACCACTTGCAAGAGCAAGCGGTGCTTTTTTGTTATTTTCCTTTTCGTCTTCTTTATCATTTCCATTCTCTTCTACGTCCTCATCAAATATTTCAAACACAGTTTTTGTATAGTAGTCTAATCCACGAACAAGATGATTGTTTATACGATATGACACACCTAATGTTTCTAGGTATTCAAGAACTTCTTTAAAATGTTGTCTGCATTCTACGCAAAGTGCGCTAACAGAATCAGGTGCATCTTCCTTTATGCTTTGGCATTTTTCATCTTTACAATCCAACACTCTAAGAGGGTTTGTTTTTATCCGTTGTCTGCAATCATCACATACAGTGTTTATGTGTTTTCTGTAATGTGCAATAAGTGATTTTACATACGCGGGTCGACATTCTTTGTCTCCGATGCTATTTATATCAACAACAGGATTTTTAAATCCAGCCTCTTTAAGAATTATTGTTGTTATTTGTATAACCATTGCGTCGGCAATACTTTTTGGTGTTCCTAGTATCTCAAGTCCAAATTGTCTTAGCTCTCGAAGTCTTCCTTTTTGAGGTCTTTCGTGCCTGAAAAATGGTCCATAATTATATAGCATTACAGGTTGTGGTAATGATTGCATCCCATTTTCAATATACGCACGCATAATCCCTGCTGTTCCCTCAGGTCTCATTGCTAGGTGTGCGCCACCTTTTGTCTTTAGTGAGTACAGTTCTTTTTCTATGATGTCTGTTCCTGCTCCAACTGCTGATGTGAATACTGCTTCTTTTTCAAGTATTGGTGTTTCTATGGGTTTAAAGCCATAGTGGATGGCTATTTCTGCAGCTTTTTCAAAAAATCCTTGATATTTATAATATTCATCTCCCATTATATCGCGCATACCTTTTGGAGATGCTAGGGATTCTTTCTTCTTCTTTTTTGCTTTAGGTTTTTTTTGTTGCATATTTGAAAATATTAATAATAAAGATTTTTGGCTTAAATGTGTTCATAGCTTCCTGGCATTACATCTGCGCTTGCTATTGGGAATAGTCTCAAAAATGCTTTTCCTACGATAAGTTTTTCCGGGACAGAACCCCATGCTCTTGAGTCTAAGCTTTCGGCTCTGTTGTCACCCATTACAAAGTATTCAGTATCGTCCAATTCTTTTGTGATGGTATCACTTTTTTTAAATTCAACGTAAGGTTCTGTTAGTTGAAATCCGTCAGGGTTTGTTTTTGTTTTTATCCTAACTATTCCTTCTTTTATTTCTATCGTTTCATTTGGCAGCCCCACTATTCTTTTTATGAAAAACTTTGAAGGGTTTCTGGGGTATTTCAAGACAATAACATCTCCTCTTTTAGGATCTTCAAATCTGTATGATATCTCATCTACTATTAAGTATTGTCCAGTTGCGAATGTAGGATCCATTGATCTACCGTTTACGATGAATGGTTGTGCTATGAAGGCTCGTATGGGAAGTACGATTACTGCGGCAAGTATAGAGAACTTTACAATCTCCCAAATAAAACTTTTAACTGTTATTTTTTCATCCTGTTCGTCTATTTGTTTGTCTTGTTTGTCCATATATTGTTTAAATAAAAGTTTAAATAAAAAAAAAGGTAAAAAATCAAGTACAGTTTATTACAAATATCAACTTGACGCAATAGTAAGAAACGTTTTATGATTGTAAAATATTAAAAATAGTAGGAGTAAAAAACTTTTTTTGTTAGTATATTACGTATGTCATACACAATTGCAGGGCTAGGGAATCCGGGCGAAGAATATAAAAACACGCGACACAACGCTGGAAGGATCGTGTTGGAACACCTTAGAAAGAGCAGAGATTTTTCTGACTGGAAAGAAGAGAGAAAATGGAAAGCACTTATCTCAGCAGGTAAAATAGGGAAGTCTAAAGTTGTGTTATTGGAGCCCGATAACTTTATGAATAATTCTGGGAAAAGTATTGCACCTATTGTTACAAGCACAAAGAAAGCAGAAAAGCTTGTTGTCGTATATGATGATATTGACCTACCTCTGGGTGTGATCAAAATATCGTACAATCGTGGTTCGGGAGGGCACAGAGGAGTGGAATCTATTATAAAAAGCGTAAAGACCAAAGCGTTTGTGCGATTACGAGTTGGGGTTGCGCAAACAACACCAACTGGCAAGATAAAAAAACCAAGAGGTGAACAGAAGGTGCTGGATTTTCTCATGGGAGAATTTAAGCCGAAAGAGTTGGATGTACTAAAAAAAGTTTCAAAAAATATTGCAGATGCGCTAGAGACAATTATTCTTGAGGGAAAAGAAAAGGCGATGAACATGTATAATTAGTTTTTTGAACACAACATACCGTAAACAAAAGCCCCGCCACAATTGTGGCGGGGCTTTTGTTTACGGTATGTTGCAACGATATTACTCTTCTTTCTTGTCTTTTTCCAAGAATGATAATGTCATTTTTTGTTCTTTTGGTTCAAATAATGTTATCTGGAATGGATATGTATTACCAAGATCAAGCTTTTCTTTGAGTTTTTCCGTTGATCCAAATTCTGATACATGCACGAGTCCCGATACTCCTTCTTCTATTGATATTAATGCGCCATATTGGTTGAACTTGATGACCACACCGTTTACAATATCTCCTTTTTTGTATTTATCCTCAGCTTCTTTCCAAGGATTTTCCTTGAGTGCTTTTATGGATAGAGATATCTTACCATCTTTTATTTCAATAATTTTTGCGTTAACTTTATCCCCAACCTTAAATATTTTTCTAGGATCTTCAACAAGACTCCAGTCTATTTCTGAAATATGAACAAGTCCTTCCAGTCCTTCTTCTATTTTCACAAATACGCCAAATTCAACCATTCCAGTAACTTCTCCTTCCACATCATCTCCAACTGTATATTTCTCAACAATCTTACCTCTTTCTTTTTGAGAGAAGTCTTTTTCTGAGAAGATTAGTTTACCTTCTTTGGGGTCTGCAGATATTATAGATACTGTAATAGGTTTATTGACGAATTTTTTCAATTCTTCAAGTATTTTATTTTTATCACCGTCTTCTACTCGTGGGTAGTGCTCAGGTTTTAATTGTGATACAGGTAAAAATCCTGCAATTCCTTGCCATTCTATTATAAGACCACCTTTATTCGCTTCTTTTGGAGTTAATTCAAGTGGTGTTTTTTCTTTGATTACTTCTTCCGCTTCACCCCAAACAAGTGCTTTTCTCGCTTCTTGAAGAGATAGTTCTACATAACCATCTTCATTTTCTTTTTCAATAACCTTCGCAGTGATAACATCTCCGATGCTTGTTTTTTTGATGATGTCACGTGCCGCGATGAACTCTCTACCATAAATGATACCTGTACCAAATGGTCCAAGGTCAATATATACAGAAGATTTTTCTATTCCTATAACTGGGCCTTCTGCAAGGTCGTCAACTTCCGGTATTCCAGTTATGTTTTTAAGGAATGCTCCCATTGTCCCCGGTTTAGCCTCAGTTTCTTCCGAGTTTTTATTTTCTTCTGTAGCAAGTTTTTTTATTTCTTCTACGTCTATTGTTGTATTTTCGTCTGTCATTTTTTTTTATAATTTTGAATATTGGACTCTGAATTACACAACTATCTTCGTTACGAGAGTTCATTCGGATTTTTCAGGTTTGTTTTTAAAAAATTGAAACACTAGCTTTGCTAATGTGAGATTTTTTTAAAATGAAGATGGAAAATATCGAGGAATTCGCAGCAGAAGATGGTTTTGTAGTTCAGAGCATCGAAAAAAAATACCCGCCTAAAGCGGGTTGTTGATTCCGCTTTAAGGTTCCGATTTAGTTCGCTTTCGCTTGCTTAATCGGGGTTAGCCTTAAAGGTTGACTGATAAATATTCAATTAACTTATAGTATAGGTATTTTTGTTGTTTTTGCAAGTCCATATATAAATAAAAGACCCCAATAAGTTGGGGTCTACCTGTCACGTTAATGATAGGATTTTTACCGGCAGTGGAATGTTATTCCAGCGCGGTGCCGGCGTTCATCGCAGAGGTAGCCAGGGTCATCGATTCAACAAATACAGGTGCAGTGGTATGTGGCGTTCGTTTCATTTTCATTCTCCTTTTCAGGTTGGCAGGTGGCCTTGCGTGGCCGTTTTGTGCTGTCGGTGCTACTATGATGTAGCGGGTCGTCCGTCAGCTCCAAGAAATATACTAGCATATGCAGAAGATTTGTCAAGTATTGCTATGTGTTGTATGGTATTTAGCACTAAATACCCTTAATTTAAGCTATATTTTGGTTTTTTATAAAAATTTGGTAGAATATCAAAATGATAATCACACATTACGGAGGGCAGTGTTTTAAAATGCAGACAGGAGATATTGTTGTAGCTTTTAATCCGCCTAGTAAAGATTCAAAATTAAAACCTGTGCGTTTCGGTGCGGATGTTGCACTTGTTAGTCTTAATGACAAGGATTTCAATGGTGTTGAAACCCTTTCTTATGGAGATAAAGAACCCCTTGTTGTGTCAGGTCCAGGAGAGTATGAGGTTAAAGAGATATTCATTAAAGGATTTTTAACAGAGACGAACTATGGAAGCGAGAAAAAAATAAATACTATTTATTCTGTATTGTTTGATGGCATTAAACTTTGTTTTCTTGGAGCAGTTGGTTCTGTTGAGTCTATAAGTAGTGAGATAAAAGGAGAGATATCAAGGTCTGATATTTTGTTTGTACCTATTGGAGGAGAAGATGTCGTTTCTTCTTCTGACGCTGGAAAATTGGCTGTATCACTTGAGCCGAAAGTTATAATTCCGATGCATTATGAGGGTGTCGGGGAAAGTGATGCTTTGAAAAAATTCTTGAAAGAGGAAGGTGTAGATAAAATATCACCCATAGACAAGCTTACAATAAAAAAGAAAGATCTTGATGGAAAAGAAGGAGAGATAATGGTTCTTTCAAAAATATAATTTTATATACTGTGTTTAAACATATTGAAAAAATTCAACAAAAACCTGAGTATGAAAGAAAAAAGATTGCTTTTTTTATAACAATAGGACTTTTTTTTGTAGTTGTTTTTTTATGGATATTTCTAAGTGATTTAAATATTATCTCAAAAGAATATACAGAAGAGAATGCAAAGACCCCATCTCCATTTGCCAATATAAAAGATACATTTGGTGGTATTGTTGACGATGTAAAAGAGAAGACTGAAAGCACTGAAGATTATTTCAATATTCAGTAGACCGTGTTTTTCTGGTGGTAAATAACAGTAATTTATGTTAAAATTGTTTTATGGCAACTGAGAAAGAAGAAACAGAAGAAGAAAAAAAAGAGGAAGAAAAAGGCATAATTTTACAAGACATAAGCACCGAAATGAAGGATTCTTATTTGGATTATGCTATGTCTGTGATCACATCTCGTGCTCTTCCAGATGCTCGTGATGGACTGAAGCCGGTGCATAGAAGGATACTTTTTTCAATGAACGAGATAGGTCTTTCTCATTCTGCAAAGTTTAGAAAATCAGCCGCCGTGGTTGGAGATGTTTTGGGTAAATATCATCCACATGGCGATAGTTCTGTATATGAAGCGATGGTTAAGATGGCGCAAGAATTTGTTATGCGTTATCCGCTTGTTCTTGGACAAGGAAACTTCGGGTCAATTGATGGTGACTCTCCAGCTGCGATGCGTTACACAGAAGCTAAGATGTCGCGTATTTCCGGAGAAGTTTTGCGTGACTTGGATAAAGATACTGTTGATTTCCGTCCAAACTATGATAGTACAAAAAAAGAGCCAATTGTCTTACCTTCAGCTGTTCCCAATCTTCTACTCAATGGAACACTTGGTATTGCAGTAGGTATGGCAACCAATATCCCCCCTCATAATCTTGGAGAATTATTAGATGCAACAGAGTATCTAATAGAGAATAAAGATGCAACAACTGAAGATTTGTTAAAGTTTGTGAAAGGTCCTGATTTTCCAATCGGCGGCATTATTTTTGGCGAACAAGACATACATCATGCTTATGCATCCGGGAGAGGTGGGGTTGTATGTAGGGGTGATGTTGATATCGTGGAAGATAAAAATATGAATCAGATAATAATAACCACTCTTCCTTTTCGTGTAAACAAAGCTGATCTTATTGTAAAAATAGCCGACCTTGTACGGGACAAGAAATTAGAAGGCATTAAAGGTCTTCGCGATGAATCTACAAGAGATATCCGAGTTGTGATAGATATAAAATCAAGCGCCCATCCTCAGAAAGTTTTAAATTATATATATAAACATACAGACCTAGAGACAACTTTCCATTTCAATATGCTTGCGCTTGTAGAGGGTATACCACAGACAATGTCACTAAAATCAGCTCTTAGCGTATTTGTTTCTCATCGTCAGGTGGTAGTGAAGCGTCGTACTGAGTTTGATCTTAGAAAAGCCGAAGCGAGAGCGCATATTTTAGAAGGTCTTAAAAAAGCTCTTGACCACATAGATAAGATAATAAAATTGATTAAGGCGTCAAAAGATACTAAAGTAGCACATAAAAATTTGATGAAAGAGTTCAAGTTTTCAGAAATTCAGGCCTCAGCTATTTTGGAAATGAAGTTACAGAAACTGGCAGGACTTGAGAGAAAGAACATAGAACTTGAACTAAAAGAAAAACTAGTTCTGATTAAAGACCTGAAGACACTTCTAGGTAACCCCAAGAAAATATTAGAGGTTATTAAAAGTGAACTTGCGGAGATTAAAGACAAGTATGCAGATGAGCGACGTACAAAAGTTGTCAAAAGCAAGGCTGGTTCAATATCTGTAGAGGATCTTATCCCCGATGAAGAGTCTGTGCTTGTGTTTACTAAAGGTGGATATGTCAAAAGAACAAATCCAAATGAATTTAAGAGTCAAAAGCGTGGTGGTGTGGGGGTTATTGATTTGAACACAAAAGATGAAGATTTTATTACATCTTTTGTTTCGGCAAATACTCACAGCGACCTACTATTCTTTTCTGACAAAGGAAAAGCATATCAAATAAAAATGTATGATATTCCAGAAGGGAAACGTGCGACAAAAGGTAAGTCTGTAATGAACTTTCTTTCTATTTCAGGAGATGAAAAAATAACTTCTATTTTGGCTATGCCGAAAGAGATCAAAAAAATGAAACTTTCGCTTATGATGGTAACTAAAAAAGGAGTTGTGAAGAAAGTGTCCGCAGAGAGTTTCAAAGATGTACGCAGAAGCGGTCTTATTGCTATCAAGCTTGCTTCTGACGATGAGCTTCTGAATGCATCATTTGTAGAAAAAGGAGACAGTATTGTCTTGGCAACTATGCTTGGACAGTCTATTAGGTTTAGTGAGTCAGATGTGAGAGAGATGGGACGTACAGCAGGTGGTGTAAAAGCACTAAAACTAGGAGGAAAAGATGAGCTTATCGGTACAAGCGTAATAAAAGAGTCTTATGAAAATCCACAACTACTTATTATGAGTGAACATGGATATGGGAAAAAGACCCCAATTAAGGAATATAAAATACAAAAACGAGGTGGGTCTGGAATAAAAACAGCAAAAGTAACACCAAAAACAGGAAATGTTATTGTGGCAAAAATAGTTACTGACGATGACGAAGAAATTGTTGCTATTTCTAAAAAAAGTCAGGTCATAAGGACAGATCTTAAAGATATTCCTTCACTCGGTAGGCAGACTCAAGGTGTTAGGATTATGAAACTACGTGACGGAGATAGCATTGCATCACTTGTCCGTCTTTAAAATGCATTTTAAGTATATAGATTGAAAGACTATATATTGTGTTATACACAGTAAAATGTGATTTTATTATGTGTGTAATGTATAATATAGGATATGGCTTTTTCAGATCCTAAAAATAATATTAAGCAGTTTGGTCTTTTTGATGGTCAAATTGTTGCAGATCTTGGCGCTGGTATGGGCGCTTACTCCATAGAAGCAGCAAAAGAAGTAGGGGAGAGTGGTAGAGTATACGCAGTAGAGGTTCAAAAAGAACTTTTGATAAATATAAAAAATACTGCACAACAAGAAGGAATTTCAAATATTGAAGTTATATGGGGAGATGTAGAACGTAATGGAAAAACAAAAATAAGAGACAACGTTGTCGATGCTGTAATTGTATCAAATATATTATTTCAAGTAGAAGATAGTATCGGGTTCATTGAAGAGGTAAAGAGAATATTGAAATCAAACGGAAAGGTACTGGTAGTTGATTGGGAGGGTTCTTTCAATGGCACAGGGCCTAGTCCTGATCATGTTGTTTCATATGATACTGCGAGGGCTTTGTTTGAAGAAAATGGATTTTCATTTGTAAAGAATATTTCAGCGGGGGATCATCATTATGGATTTATTATTGCTAAGCAATAGTTAATATAATAAAAATAAAGTAGGATGAAAAAAACAAGTACATTTCAGACAATAATTTTAGTTGTATTCGGACTAGCCGTATTGATTGCTGTTGCTATTTTTTCAATATCTGGTAAAGGTGGAGGCAAAGAAGAGTTTTTGGGTAAAGTTGTTGTGTGGGGGACTCTACCGGAATTTGTTGTCATGAAGACAATGAGCGAGGTGTATTTAGAGAAAAGCATAGTAGAGATTGTGTATAAAGAAAAAAGAAAGAGTACTTTTGATAGAGACCTTATAGAGGCGCTCGCAAGTGGTGTTGGTCCTGATATCGTACTTTTGCCGCAAGATCTTATCTTACGTCATTCTAATAAAATTTACCCGATTCCTTATGAGTCAATGAGTGAGCGTGCATTTAAAGATAGTTTTATCGAGGAAGGAGAGCTTTATTTAAATGAAAGTGGTATTTTTGCAGTTCCAATCACTATTGATCCAATGGTTATGTATTGGAATCGTGATATGTTTTCTTCTGCAGGAATAGTTAAAGTTCCGAGATACTGGGACGAATTTTATAAAATTGCTCAAGCAGTAACAATAAAAGATCGCCAGTTAAACATATCACGAAGTACTATTTCATTTGGTGAATTTCAGAATGTTACAAATGCTAAGGAAATAATATCAATGCTTATTATGCAGGCGGGTAATCCAATCACAGTCAAGAACGTGACGTCAAAAAAAGGAGCTGAATCTGTTCTTAGTAAAGCATTTGAGTATGACATTCCTCCTGCAGTGTCTGCCTTACGTTTTTATACAGAATTTTCTAATCCTACAAAATCAAGCTACTCGTGGAACAGATCGCTTCCGACTTCGTTTGATATGTTTACGGGGGGTGACCTCGCTGTGTATTTTGGTTTTGCAAGTGAACTTTCAAAAATAAAAAAGAAAAATCCAAATTTAAATTTTGACGTTGCTAAAGTTCCTCAAGTAAGAGATTCTACAAAAAGTGTTACTTTTGGTGAGATGCAAGGTCTCTCAATACTAAAACAAACAAAGAACATCCCAGCGGCTTTTCAGGCAATAATATTGCTTTCAAGCAATACTTTTGTTGATCAGCTTTCTAAGTCATTGAATTTACCTCCAGTACGTAGAGATTTACTTGTTAAGAAGCCAGCAGAGGCATCTAGGGTGTTATTTTATGATTCTGCACTTATCAGTAAAGCATGGCTTGATCCTTCACCAATTGATACAGAAAATATTTTCAAAAGGTTGGTTGAAAATATTATATCAGGTAGAAGCTTGATCAATCTTGCTGTTATATCAGCAAACACAGAAATACAGAAATTACTAGAGTAATTTTTATATTTCTGTGTTAATTAATATTAAAAATGATTAAACCTAATTCAAAATACAAGAATATTGCAAAAATTGCATTAATGTTGTCTGTCTTTTCTATTCCGGTTTTTGTATTTTCTGCAGGATTAGTGCCTTGTGATGGAACAGATGATCCATGTAATTTTAACGATTTTATTGATCTTATCCGTGAAGTTGTTAATTTTCTGATGTTTAAGGTAGCTTTGCCTCTTTCTGCTTTATTGTTCTCATGGGCGGGCATTTTAATGCTTACTGCGGGCGGTAATGAATCTAAGATAAAAGAGGCTAAAGATATTTTCTGGTGGGTATTTGTTGGTATTCTTGTAACTCTTGCAGCTTGGGTTTTAGTTAGTACAATAACTGGAGCATTGTTGAGTCCGGAATATAGGAGTTATATTAGTTAATGATAATTTACAACTTACTTGGTTTTTATCAGATTAATTTTAAAAAGATGATTATTTTTAAAAAAGTATATAAATTGGTTTTGGTTATGATTTTACCTTTTGTGTTTACCGCGAATGCATATGCACAAATAACACCAGAAACAACTTCATGTGTTTCTGGTACATTTTGTAATCCACTTGGGTCAATTAGTTCATTTAGTGATTTTGTAAGTGCTATTTTAAAGATTGTCGTAAGTATTGGTGTCCCTATTGCGGTTTTGGCGATTATATTTTCAGGATTTTTATTTGTAACAGCGCAAGGTAATGAAGAGAAATTAAAAACAGCAAAAAGTGCATTTTTGTGGTCTGTGATAGGAACAGCTATTCTGCTTGGTGCATGGGCAATTTCTCAAGCAATTGACACCACAATACAAGCAATAATTTAATTAAATTAAAATGAAGTTGAAATTCAATATATATAAATTCATAAGTCTTATTGTAGTTTTATTAAGTACACCACTGCTTGTATTTGCCGATCCTGTTTTTACTGATTTTAAAACTTTTGTTTATTTTATTATATCTGCAATACTTACACCTTTGGTATCACTTATCGTTGGATTTACTGTGGTTTATTTTCTATGGGGAACATCTAAATACATATTACATGGAGGAGATGTTGTAAAGAGAGAAGAAGGACGCAAGTCAATGTTCTATGGTATTATCGCAATTTTCGTAATGGTATCAGTGTGGGGTCTTGTTAATATGCTTGTTGGTACGTTTGGTTTCGATGTCAGCCCTATATAGTAATCCACAGTTTTATTTGTTTACGCAAAAAAAATCTGTTATCCTTAAAAGAGGTTATTTATCATAAATTATTAGGTCGTATTATTAATCATCTTAATTAATTAATGTTATCTGTTTTTATAACGGTAATGTTAGCTATTGAAAAATGAAAAAAGTTATTTTATTATCTACCGCTTTGGCAGTGCCATTTTTAGCGGCTGCTCAGGGGGCTATAAGAAATGTTCAAGATCTTATTTCTTTTGTTGGACAGGTGTTGGGTTGGTTGATGCCACTTATCGTTGGTCTTGCTGTAATTTATTTTGTTTTTGGCATACTCAAATATGTCATGAATGCGGGTGATGAAGAAAAGCAAAAAGAAGGACGCTCAATGATGTTGTATGGTATTATCGCAATCTTCGTAATGGTATCAGTATGGGGTCTTATCAATGTGCTTGTTGGTACATTTGGTTTAGACACAGCTGCCGTAGCGGTACCAACGCTACCTACTATAGGAAGCGGTGGGGAATAAGTAGTATTCTCTTATGTGTTAAGTATGGATACATTAATCTCAAAAATCAGTACGGAAATATTAAACCCTCTCATCCTTCTTTTGTTTGCGCTTGCTATTGTGTACTTTCTTTGGGGAACTTTTAAATTTCTTAAAGGCGGAAGTGACGATATGGCACGTGAGGAAGGAAGAAATCACATGGTGTATGGTGTGATTGGGATATTTATAATGGTATCAGTATGGGGAATAATTAATGTAATTAAGGATACTTTCGGCATCTGATTATAGTTGATTTATTCAGAGGATATCGTCTAACAGTAAAAAAACAACTCTATTGTCTTTAAATAAAGACATAGAGTTGTTTTTTTACTGCTGAGTATAAATTGTACACCTCGTAATGGTGTACTAAGTTGCTACTCGTTGTCTTCTAGCTCTTTTTTCCTTGTTTGATAGACATTGTATATATTATTTATCAATGCAATAATCATTAAGAAAAGAGCCAGCAGTATAGACCATCCAACCAACGTGTTTGGAAAGAATTTACTCTTTTCAGAAACAGGCTCAATAGTAGGTTTTTCTTCTACTGTTTTTTTTGAAATAGGTTTTGTGTTTACTGTTAGAACTGATGCAGTTTGTTTTAATACTGGTGTTTGTTTTGTTCTTAGATTAAGTGTATTTCCATAGCTTGTACCATTTTTATTATTAATAACTGCACGGTAATAGTATGTTGTATTTGGGAAAAGTCCAAGTATTTCTCCTGAGAAAACGATAGACCTTGAGCCACTATTTGCTATATTCCCATGAGCTGTTTGTTTTGCTAAGGATGCAGTCGTTCCCCATTCAAACCATCCTGTTGTTGCGACATTTCCACCAGGTAACGCCAAACCTTCTATTATTGTACTTGTTTGAGTTATTTCTTTTGGTGATCGTGTAATAACAATAGGGTTCACACCTTCGTTGGTATTGTTTGTTGTTGGTATCGATACATTTCTTGAAGTATTATTATATGACTCAGAAGGGGAAAAGATACCAGTGATATTTGTTGTAAAGTTAAGAGTGTTACCATATGCGATACCTTCTTCACTCGTTGCGATTGATTGGTAGTAGTATGTTTTATTTTCTTCAAGTCCACTAACGAAAATATAGAAAGATCTATTATTAGCAACTCCTATTTTTTGAGTAGTAAATTTTAAATTAGAATAATTTGTTCCATATCTAAACCATACACTATTACTTCCTCCAGTTCCTGATACATGCCCATTGAACGTAGCTCCTCGCTTTGAAACAGAAGAAGCTGGGTATGTTGAAACGGAAAATCCATTGTCAGTGTTCGCGAGTATGGCAAAAGGAGACAGTGAGATGACCCCTATTAGCATCAAATGTACTGCCGAAATGGCGAAAGTTGTAATTTTAAATTTTATTGTTTTTGTATTCATTTTATTTTTTATTGAAAAGATGTTACATATTCTACCATACAAGACTGCCTCTTGTCAATACTACATATTTTGGTAAAAAAAGGCGGTAAATATACAATTGTATATTTACCGCCTGATGTATTACTTACATAGGTGTTAGTGTTAATGGGTAAGTACGTCCATCTTTTCCAGTGTGCCATCCAACAAACATATTGCCTATTTTTTTGAGATACCATCTCCCGTGATCTTTCCTTTTAGATCCTTTTTGATGCCATACTCCAAAATTGGAGTTTGCTATTTTATCCCATCTGAACAACCCTCGTTCTTTGCGTTTGTGGAGTTCTTCCATGGAGACTGTAAATACGAACATTGCTGAATGGTATTCCTTTATGTCTACAATCAATATTCCGTACTTTCTTTCTCCTTTTGGTGTACATGGCTCTAGTTTTTTCTTCCGTGGGTCTTCCCAGCAAAGTCTGTAAGTTGTGTTTAATGGATCAAACTTATTTACAGATTCTTCCTTGATTATTCCTTTGCTTATTAATTCTTCTGAAAAACCAACCCAGAACGACAACATGACCGCTGTAGTTATTAGAATGTAGAAGATTTTTTTATGGCTATGAAAAGCCAAAAGCAACAGAACAAAGAGAGCTTGCGCAATCCAGAAAAGTGCTTGATCGCC
>VAPL011078927.1_pt1 | contig 19266 bp, 13 predicted proteins | sample 3395061 | NCBI WGS metagenome assembly VAPL01 (sample SAMN08290444, study PRJNA428436) | hydrothermal vent metagenome | isolation source: Deep-sea hydrothermal vent chimney 2 | place: Pacific Ocean: Juan De Fuca Ridge | depth 2182 m m | reverse complement strand
GATATCTTTCTGTGTGGGGAGGGTCGTTTCGCAGGGCCATTCCAGAGCCTGGTTAAGTTGTATCACAACAATGGGGATGGAACCTTTAGGGATATTACTTGGCGCGCGGGGGTTTGGGATCTGGGCAAACGTTCTGAAGCCAGCGTGGCAATGGCTGATATCAATAATGACGGCTATCTTGATTTGTTTATCGCCAGTCCTGGTCATATTCCTTTTTTTCCCGGTTTTGGTCGCGGAGAAGCGTACCCCAATAAACTTTTTCTCAATAACGGTGATCTGACGTTTACTAATATTGCACAATCAGCCGGAGTAGACGGTCTCTATGTGGATGAAGCCACCGATCAAATGACTAGTGACGGTGCTTGTGCAGCCGGGTTTAGTGATTATAATCGTGATAATTTAGTCGATATTATTGTGGCAAATTGCAATGCATATAATTTGCAATATCGATCTCCCGGTGCAGCACTATTTCGGGCGACGCCTTTTAATCTATATCGAAATAATGGTGATCTGACTTTTACCGATGTGGCATCAGATGCGGGCCTTGATATTCTCGGATTCTGGATGGGTTTAGCGATCGGTGATTTTGACAACGATGGCAATATTGATTTTTTTGCCAGTAGCAGCAGTGGAGTCGATAGTGAAAATTTATCAACAGGTAAAGATGTTATTTTTCCACATGCGTTGATGCGTAATAATGGAGACGGAACGTTTACTGATATTGCAGGAAAAGAATTAGCGGAAAACCCGTTTTCATGGGGTACCAGTGCTGCAGATTTCGATAACGATGGTGATTTGGATTTATTCAAAACAGGTTCGCTCCCGACTTTTAACGTCATTGGCTCACAAGCCAGCCCTGGTGAGTTTTTTCGTAACGAGGGTGATGGAGAATTCGTTAGAGATTTTAACGCAACAGACATCGATTTAAGCGACGACTATGTCAGTGGTGTTGCACAAGCAGATTTTAATGGCGACGGTTTTCCAGATATTGTTGCGATTCGCTCGGCTTTTCAGGTTTTTTTACCGATCTTTGACTTTGTTTTCGACCTCCCCGATGGTCAACCCGTATTACTTGAGAATAAGGGGAATAGTAACGGGTGGCTGACAATCCGGCTGATTGGGACAAATAGTAACCAGATGGGGATAGGTGCTCGAATAGAAGTCTTCACGCCCAGCCATAGTCTTGCTGAAAAACAGGTCAGGGAGATTCGCGCGGGAAGCAGCTTTGCCTCGTCAGAAAGCCCCTGGCCAACATTTGGCTTGGGTTCTAACCCGGGAGATTCTATTATCACTGTTAGATGGCCGTCTGGGTTAGTGGAAGTGTTTTCGTCTGTAAGCCCTGGGCAGATTTATGATGTAGTCGAAGGGAGTGGTACGCCTCAATAAAATCGTTTACACCAAACAAAATAGACTTCGTGTTAAATAACATACAAAGGGTCTTGATCTTGGGGGTATCCTCGCTCCTAAGTGTGATGCAAAACCAAATAGTTTGGTGCTGTGGAATGAAGTCCAGTATTTTGATAATTCTTCTGGGGTCAGGAATTCTGAACTTGTGAGTTGTTTGAGTGATTCAATCTCAATGTGCGTAGTGTCTGTTGTTATCTCTGGCTGCTTGAGTTGTTCTGATTGACCCCACAAAGATTACGTAGCAATAAATCCTATTGTGTCGACAGTCATCATTACACGTTATATCAGTTCATTGGTGTCAATCAATGAACTGTCACCACTCACCAAACTGTATCAAATCATGACCAACAATATGTCACTGATTCAGTGTCCCGGTTTTCGCTGTCCAGGCCCGAGTCAGCTCACGGTTACGGCAAAACAACAACCATCATGTGAGACAGAATACTATAATCAGACTCGTTGGTTTGTTCGCACTGCTTAACTGGTTAACCTCTATCCATTAGCTCTATGGAAACACAATTAATTGCGTGGTCAGTTTTTAACAAATTGATATTTTTAATTTTTTTTACATAAACTGTTGATTTCTACATGTTAACAGGAGTAGTATTAACCCTGAGTGAAATGAAGCTTAATTAGAAACTGAAAGACAGTCTAATAGGTATATTTTATTTAAATAAGTTAAGTAAGGTTTAAAGCCAACATATGCTTACTACAGTGTCAGTTCGTTGCTTGAAAGAATCACCTGATGGAGGAGTGGTTCACAGTGCTTCATGATTTATCCACTCAGTATTTGTACTTTTTTATTACTTTTAGGAGATAAAAATGAAAAAAATTACTATGTTAGGTAGTGCGTTAGCAGTAGGCTTATTGTCAAGTTCTGCAATGGCAGCTGATTTCCATGCTCTCAGTGGAGTTCAAGCAGCTCCAGTCACTGACGTGGAATTATCTACAACTGAAGGTGGAGCATCTTGTGATGCTTCTGAAGTAGGTAGTGCTGGTGGCGTTGCTCTGTGTGCGTTCTTGGTATCAGGAGCATCAGGGGGTCATGCAGAGTTTACAGTAGCGAACGAATTGCCTGTAACAGGTGCACAATTCCTACAGGTTATAAATTAATCTGACTTTCAAGTCATATCACAGATTTACGTGTTGTAAAGAGGCATGATAATCGGTGGTATGTTTCTAAGTGGCATGAGGTTGTGTTCTTCAACCTCTTGTCTGCTAAAATTATACCTCGTATTTCTAAGGTTGTTTTAGTTCAATCAAGTCTGGCTGTCTATTTCTGGATCGAAGATGCCAAGCTTGTCAGCGCTCGACAGTTCAGAATTACAAAACCAAAATATGTTATGCACTTAGCCTCAACGTTAACGTTGTTCGCACCTGATATTTTGTATATCTCCTCTTTATGCAAAAGCGAATGACACTTGGTGTCCTTAGAAGCGTAAGATGCTGGCGTGTGTGTAGGTTGCTCACTCTAGTTTTAGTTATTATTTCTTTTAGGAGATAATATAATGATCCAACTATTTATAGAGAGCATGTTAGTTGTCGCAATGTTATCAAATACCGCTATGGCGATTGATATTTATGTTCCTGAGAAAAAACAGCAAACGACACCTGCTCATATCCAGGACAATAAGCCATCTGCGATTGAAGGTGAATCGACTTGTAATCGTGCAACTACTGTAAGGGGTAACAGGGGAGTTACTCTCTGCGCTCACTTGAAATCAGGAAAATCAGGCACGACTGCAGCATTTGATGATGCGGATGTAAGGAAAACACCATTTCTACAGATTATCAATTAAGTCTGTCATTCCCTTTATGCTGTTGTTAACCAATGATCCATCTTGGACCTAATTTTTTGTATTATAAAAAATAAGCATCTGCATCCAACGCCCGATTTAAATTGGATAAACCAAATCATTAACGAATTTTAAAACCAGTGAATCAGCGCCATAGCTAAAAACTGATTCTTGAATAATAGAACAACACGTGATTGATACTAAGGAGCGAGGATTTAAAAACATCTGAATTTTGACTTGTCTTTTTGTCGGTCTTCTGCGTTGTAGAAATAGTTGTGTAGTCAACTAGATCTAAGTTTCTACGCTTTGAATCACTGCCATTAGTTAGAGAAATATTTTTCGTAGGGTGCATTCCATGCACCAAAAGCTGTGGCGCTCTGGGCAATTTTTATTCATGGAATACACCCTGCAAATTATTGGTTTCCTTAACTTAATGGCAGTGACGCCTTGGATACAAACAAAAACCCCACCTCAAGATTTGGATAATATTAATTACTCGCTTCTAAATCCTGATTTCTTCGAGGTTTACATGATTTTATTTTCGTTGCCGCCCAGGCTTGCTGTGTTTCTGATTGGAATATTGCTAACCAATGTTTCGCATGCTGATTATACGCAAGTTATTTCATTCGGTGACAGCTTGTCGGATACCGGTAATTTATTTCAAACTACCGGATCACCTCCCCCTCCATATTTCAACGGTCGAATTTCAAATGGCCAGGTCTGGAACGAAGTCTTGGCAACTAATCTTGGTTTGACTGCGCCCACCCCTTCATTACTTGGTGGAACAAACTATGCCTGGGGCGGGGCACAGACAAATTCGGCAAGCATTGCCCCTTCAACAGCAGACCAGGTTGCTGATTTTATTTCCACATCGGGTGGTTCGGCAGACCCTGGCGCGTTATACACGATATCGACGGGTAGTAATGATTTTGGTGGAGGAATGACAACCGATGCTGCCACAGGTGTAGCGACGATGGTGAACGACTTAAAAAACGCAGGTGCTCAAAATATTTTAGTGCTAAATTTGCCTAATCTTGGTCTCGTTCCGGCAGCAGCCAGCAACCCTGCTGGCGCGACTGCTTTATCGAGTGCTTTTAATGCGACACTGTCAACGGCACTGGTTGGAATAAGCGGTGTAGAGTTGGTTGACATCTTTACTCTATCGACAGAGATAGTAGCCAACCCGGCATTATTTGGATTGGACAATGTTACTGATCCGTGCATAACCACTGCCTATCCTGACTGTTCCAACCATCTCTTTTGGGATGGGGCGCATCCCACTACAGTCGGTCACGCCCTGATTGCTGATGCTGCGCTTCCACATGCCAACTTACTTATGTCCATTCCACTACCAGCCACACTACCTTTAATGGTTTCTGGGTTAGTTGGAATGACATTGTTTAGGAGACAACGAGTACTTAAGAACGTGCATGAAATAACTTGAATATTCTGGCTTGTTCCCGCCTTCGCGGGAATGACGTTTCTTTTTGCTCCTGCGCCATCATTGTTCAAATTATTCCATGCACGTTCCTTAAATGATTTTTAATTTCCAATCAGTGAATTCTTGCTTTGTTGTTCCGCTAATCAGGGAAGAATCTGATCCGTTCAAAAAATATCGAACCAATTCACTATACGGAGTTTCAACAATGGGTAATTATCAATACAAGATCAGCATAATACTAATTATTCTCACTCTGAGCTTGTTTGTTGAGGTGATAGCCTCTGAAGATGATACTCAGTCTTCTTTCGTCTTATTTGAATCTGGACAAGTGCGTCCCTTGGCATTGTCGCCGAATGGTCGAACACTTTTTGCTGTCAATACACCTGATAATCGTCTCGAGGTTTTCCGCGTCACTAATAATGGTTTAAACCATTTGGGCTCTGTCTCAGTTGGACTTGAACCTGTTTCCGTAGCAGTACGAAATAATCGTGAAGTCTGGGTTGTCAATCATCTTTCCGATAGCATCAGTATCGTGAAATTGAATAAACATTTTGCTCGCAAACCGTTTCAAAAATCAGTGGTTGGACGCGTCGTTCGAACACTTCATGTGGGCGATGAGCCACGTGATATCGTCTTTGGAGGTGCACACAAGGATCGAGCATTTATTACCACAGCCCACCGGGGACAAAATGCGCCTTTTGATCCACAACTCACCACGCCTGGAGTTGGCCGTGCAGATGTTTGGGTGTTTGATGCCCATAAGACAGGGCGTGCACTTGGGGGCAAACCGATGTCAATCATCACCATGTTTGGTGATACGCCTCGCGCATTAGCTGTTTCTCCAGACGGGAAATTTGTCTATGCGGCAGTTTTTCATTCTGGAAATAAAACCACGTCACTGTTTGAGGAAATCGTCACCAGCAATTTAGGCTTACCGTTTCCATTGACAAATTTCGAATCGATAGAGCAACCTGGTACCAGTTTGATTGTACAATTCAAAGATCAACAATGGGTTGATGATACCGGGCGTGACTGGAGTGAACATGTTAAATTTTCACTTCCTGATAAAGATGTTTTTGTGATTGATGCCAATGCTAACCCTCCGGTACAACTTCAAGGTGAAAACGGGTTTTACAGTGGGGTAGGGACTGTATTATTCAATATGATTGTCAACCCTGTAACGGGTCAGATTTATGTGGCAAACACGGATGCTCAAAACCTGACTCGATTTGAGGGGCCAGGGGAATTTGGAGGAACAACTGTTCGGGGACATAGCCATGAAAGTCGCATAACCATTCTGGATCTGGATGGTTCAGTCGAAGCGCGCCACCTTAATAAGCATATTGATTTCAGTACGTGTTGTGCGCCTATTCCCAATGATGAAAACAGCCGCAGTCTTGCATTTCCTATGGATATGGCGATTACTGAAGATGGAAAGACCTTGTATGTGGCTGCCTTTGGTTCAAGCAAAATAGGCGTTTTCGATACCGAATCCCTGGAAAATGACAGCTTTGTACCCTCAACCGATAATCAGATCAATGTATCAGGCGGTGGCCCAAGTGGACTAGTGCTAGATGTAAAACGCAAGAAAATTTATGCACTGACCCGTTTTGATAATTCCATCTCAGTTATCGATACGGACAAAAATAAAGAAATAGCCCATATTGCTATGTTTAATCCTGAACCAGAAAGTATCGTAGCAGGGCGCCCTTTTCTATATGACGCTTCATTCACTTCCAGTCATGGAGACTCTGCATGTGCAAGTTGCCACATCTTCGCTGATTTTGATAGTCTTGCCTGGGATTTGGGCGATCCGGATACAACAGAAATCAATAATCCAGGACCGTTTTCATTGCACCCTGCAGAAGCACTGTCATCGACCAGTGAGCATTTTCGTCCTCTGAAAGGCCCCATGACTACACAAAGTTTGCGGGGTATGGCCAATCATGGTCCTATGCACTGGCGAGGAGGTCGAACTGGCGGAAATGATGAACCCATAAGCCAGCCGGATGGTGGAACTTTTAACGAAGAGCTTGCCTTTAAAAAATTCAACGTGGCATTTGATGGGCTAAATGGTAGACATGGCCCACTGACTGATGAGGAGATGCAAGCCTTTACCGATGTTACTTTACAAATTACCTATCCACCTAATCCTGTTCGAAATCTTGATAACTCGCTCACGCCAGATCAATTAGCAGGACGGGATTTCTATTTTAATGATGACCCATCAGATATCTTTTTTAACTGCAATGGCTGTCATGTTCTTGACCCTGATGCCAACAAAGAATTTGGCGTTGCTAAACCCGGATTTTTTGGCACCGATGGCAGAGCTTCGTTTGAAAATTTAACACAGGTTTTTAAAATACCACATTTAAGAAATTTGTATCAAAAAGTGGGGATGTTCGGACAAGAGGTATTACCTTTTGATCCAACACAGACAGCTCCCTTTTTCTTACCAGAACCCTTGAATAATAATAACTTCATGGGGGATCAAGTCAGAGGCTTTGGCTTTTTACATGATGGCAGTACGGATACTTTATTCCGTTTCCATGGCTCTGTAGTTTTTGCCCAACTCCCTGCGCGACCTCCCATCCCGGCTAATTCAGGTGGCTTTCCACTGGATGCAACTGGTATCGCCAAACGCATGCAAGTTGAACAATTTATGCTGGCTTTTGATAGTAATTTAGCTCCAATAATTGGACAACAAGTGACGTTAACCAGATACAATAAAAAACAGGTGGCTCCTCGCGTCGATTTGTTAATAGCAAGATCAGAAGCAGGAGAATGCGATCTAGTCGCTAAAGCACGTGTTGGAAGACGAGAAGTCGGTTTTCTTTATCGTGGCGATGGTAGCTTTTATCGCGACAGAAAACGCAAGAATACTATTTCTGATAAAAGTTTACGGAAAAATGCACGCAGACGGCGTGGTGAAGTAACTTATACTTGCGTGCCAGTGGGGTCAGGCGTCAGAATTGCCTTAGACAGGGACGAAGACGGAATTTGGAATGGGGATGAATGAGATACAGAGAATAATCCTGCAAACAAGTCAGTGATTAATTAAGCAAGAAACTCGCACGGAATAAATTTTAGGTAGTGGATCAAATCTGTAGGAGGGGCTAAAGCCCCTCCTACAACCAATGGTTATTTTCTGAAAAACATCAAGTTTGATCCACGACCAAATTTTGCTGGTTTCATTGGGAGTGTAGATCAGTACTCGACCATAAATATTTTAACATTTTACTTGTCTTTTTTATCATCTTCGGCGTTGCATCAACAGTTACATAGCTCACTATGCGCCTATTGATGCACCTTGAATATGATAAAAAATCCTGCGTAAAATTGTTAAAATATTTATGGTCGAGTACTTAAAGATACACTACTCTCCCAGCTTGGAGCATTATTATGATGACACAAACAAACAGCGCGGAAAAAAAATACGCATCACAAGATCAGATGTTAGAAGAGGCTAATAACCTAAAAGACACTGGTCAATATAAGGTTGCTTTTAATCGTTATCAGAATTGCCTGGAACAATATCCAGATTGCACTGAAGCATACTGCGGCGCCGTTAAACTTATCGAGGAACAGATCTCTGTTGTAAAAATCTCCCTTAAGGAATTTGGTGCAACACACAATACCGAGGTGCTGCAAAATGCTCTGATAACAACAATGCAGACAGCACAGGTATCCGGCAAATTTGAAGAAGCACTTTCTTGCTCTTTGGCACTTTGTACAATTGATCCTGATAACTGGATGTTTCCGGCTCTGACCGGAAAACTTTATTTAAACAGAGGGGAATTCGAAGCTGCAATCAGCGCTTTCGATGCCGCTTTGTGTCTGGCCCCCGACAATATCCAATGCAGGGATAATTTATTAAAAACGTTTTATTATCTAAGCTCTGGCAAGTTTGATGCAAATACCAAACGTTGGATGACTGTCTTCCTTAATGAGCCCGATAGCGTCGACATCGGAGTATTGGCTCGAGTCTGGATCATGCTGCTATTAACAGATCCTGATTATATGGAAATCATGAAAGGGCAGCAGCATGCAGATTATAAAAACTTTAAACAATGGTTGGATAGCTTATCTGATGAAACATTATCTAATTTAACCAGTGACTATTGGTTAGATGGTCTGCGTATTTGTGTTGTAGCAAACATCAATATTGAAAGGCAACTTACTCACCTGCGCAGAACTATTTTGAGTTATAGCATTAATCATTCAAAAGATACGCCAGATTGGGCCACAGGCTTTGCCTCTGCCCTCGCCGAGCAATGCTTCTTAAATGAATATATTTACGAAGAATCAAAAGATGAAAAAGAACAGGTTGAAACCCTGGTTAAGGCGTTAAACAATAATCGCAATATAACGCCTCTCTCTATTGCAACCTTAGCTTGTTATCGTCCCTTAAACTCCTTTTCGGTTTTGACAAAAACATTTTTCAAGTTGCTGGAAAATTTTTCGGAGCGTGATAGGAATTTGTTGAAGCGTGTAATACGCCAACAGATTGAAGAACCTGAAACAGAGCAACAGCTAAAGAATGAGATTAAATCATTTGGTACAATCGATAACGAGACTTCTCAAAAAGTCAGGGATCAATATGAAAGCAACCCCTATCCACGCTGGATAAGTACTGGGGCACTTGAAAATGATGAAGGAGATTTTGTTTTTTCTGAGACTGACCCTCTAAAACCCCATGATATTTTAATTGCTGGCTGTGCAACAGGCCATATTCCAATAAAAGTCAGTAAAAAATACCCATCTTCCTCTGTAACAGGTATCGACCTGAGTTTATCGAGCCTCGCTTACGGTTTACGCAAAGCGCGAGAAATGAAGGTTGAAAATCTCGAGCTCATACATGGCGATATTCTTGAGCTTGAAAACATAAAACAACAATTTGATATCATTTTTAGCAGTGGTGTTCTTCACCACATGCAAAATCCTGAGGCGGGATGGCAGGTTCTTGCAAATATCCTGAAGCCCGGTGGTTTGATGAAAATTGGACTCTATAGTGAACTGGAGCGTCAACATATTACCGCATGTCGACAGTACATCATTGATCACAACATAGCGGATACACCTGATGGCATCAGACAAATACGCAATATCATTGCAGATTTGCCAACAGACCATCCTTTCCGAAAAGTCATGCCTTTCAATGATTTTTATTCGACATCAATGATGCGGGATCTTTTGTTTCATGTCCAGGAACAATGCTTTACCATTCCACGCATTGAAAAAGCCTTGAAAGATTTTGATCTCGAATTTCTCTCTTTTTCAATGATGATGCCTCAAACAATGCAGCAATACAGTCAACTATTTCCTGATGATCCAGTTATGACCAATCTTGAACATTGGGTTCAATATGAACACAAACATCCAGATACATTCACAGGTCTTTATCAGTTTTGGTGTCGAAAAAAACCCAAGCATCAATAGACTCTTCGCATATGAAAATTTAGCGTGATGTGTACATGTTTTTTTAATGATTAAAAATCCAACCTTGTGCGTGAAATGCATAGATTATGCATTTTCGAAGTACAAAATGGAGAGCAAACTATGACAAATATCGGACGATTCATTGGATGTTTTCTTATCCTTCAAATGACTGTCAATAAAGAAAGTTTGGCAGCGGGGTTTACCTGGAGTGATGACTCCAACACCAAACAGACTGTCGTAAAACGGCATACCTGGAAACAGCTTCGCGATTTGCATGTGGTCAAACAACAAGAAGATATGTCGTGCGGCGCAGCAGCCCTGACCACCCTTATGAGCCATTACTTTGGCGAGAAAACCACCGAGAAAGAAATACTGGACATACTTAAAATACGAATAGACAAAGCCACCCACGAGGAAAGGGCACGCAAGAAAAAGAACGGGTTCTCACTTCTGGATCTTAAATATGCAGCGCAACAAAAAGGCTATGATGCCGCAGGCTTCAAGTTAACATTTGAGCAGCTCAAACAACTGAAAGCACCTGTTATTGTTTATGTCGAACCGTTTGGATATCACCATTTTGCAGTGCTGAGGGGTATAGCCGGAAATCGGGTTTTTCTGGCAGATCCCAGTCGAGGTAACATATCGCTTACTACCGCACAGTTCGCGGATGAATACGGTGGGCTCGTGTTTGCTTTGGGGAAAACCGGCGAGGAAAATCTTCTCAATTATCCGCTGGCCTTGTCTCGACCTAACGACTATGCCCGACCAAGCCTGGACCGGCTAATCCATGGTGCAAATTCGTTTGGAACTTATACAACCAATTTGACGATAAGGGCGCGATTTCGTTAATTTTTCGTGGTTTTAACTGTATAGCGATCAGGGAACCAGACTAAGAATCTGTCTAAGAAACGTACAATGCAGCGCAAGTTATGTTGGCGGTCATTAATAATTCGACGGTGTGTCGAAACATTTTGAGATATCTCTTTTAACACCACAATGAACCCTTTAGTGTAATTCTAGCCAGCCTAAGCACTCGTTCACTTTAGGTACGTACACGGAATAACTTAGACAACTGACGTAAGCCCTTTTTGTCCGGCTGGTGTGTTTTTATTATGTTCAATAAAGAGCGTTATCGGACATATAATATAGGGTGGCTTTGTAGTAAATGAGAAGCATTTTCATTGGGTAGTGTGGTCAGAAAAGAAGGCTCGAGTGAACAGTTTGCTATGAAAGTGTTCACTTTTTAGGTGATTTCCCCTTTTTGAATTATCGGTCTTCGCGTGTATGCCATACGCGCAAAATCACTACTTTTTTACCTTCAGTCCGGTAACGCAAGATATAGCCATTGCGTCCGAAGGGAATTATCAGCTCATTAAATTCTGGAATATTACCCATTGGATGCCCTAAATGAGGATAATCCAGTAACCGATTTGCGGCTTGAATAATACAACGTGCAGCATTCGCTGCGGCTTTAGGGCGATGTGGTGCAATGAATTCTCGTAAGCGGATTAAATCATCAAGCGCACCAGGTTCCCATATCAGTTCTGGCTTGTCGGGCATGGCGCTTCTTTCTCTGTACCCCATGTTTCAAGCCATTTAACGACCGTATCATGCGGGATTGCTTCCCCTGTTTCTTGATAGCGATTCCATCGCTCTAGTAATAACTGCCGTTCTTGTTCTGCGGTTTCTTCACGCTCTATAAATTCGCTAATTGCTTTTTTCATGAGCCAATGAGGCGAACGCTCCGAGCGTTCGGCTATTGCTTTTAATCGTATTTGTAATTCATCATCAAGTTTAACGCCAACAGGTTTTATCATGTCTATTCTCTTTGGTTATACGTTTTACTACTAAGTATTACTATAGAATGAAATCCCCATGAAAGACAAGAAAAAAGTGACCATTGACGAAAATTCACAAACGCTGATAAAGTGAACAGATGACTAGACAACTGTTCACTATTGATGGAACGCGAAAATATTTAACGGTGGATGAAATCGCTCATTTCATTGAAAAAAGCTAATTAACTCGAACGAGGCGAAGTGCGGACGTTGTGCCTTGAGCTGACGTATACCTGAATGACTCATTCTTTAACTGCTGTTGAATTGTCTTTAATTGGGTTTCTAATTCAAAACGCTTCTGCCTCTGCTTGTATTGTTTGGGGGTGATGACATTAATGATTGTGCTCGGCGTAGGCGAGGGGTTTGGTGTGACTGTAGGTACAGTCTTAGCAGTCTCTGTTGATGGTTCAAAGACCCCACGGGCTGTATAGCCAAGCTTGCATGGGGTTCTCTATTAAGTAAATCCTATTTTAATCATTCAAAATGCCACATTGTGAATATTGTAGCTTTTTATGATTACAGGGCAATACAGGTGAATACTTGTCGATATTGATTGTTTAATAACCAGCTTGTTTTTGATGTCGGAAAGCCAATATATGGATCGTATTGTCTATCACGTCGTGGCGATAAAAGGCCATATAACCAGAATCCCCGAATGGAATCATTAATTCGCGTAGCTCTGGAAGATCGTCATGTGGTCTGCCAATATCTGGTTCCGTTTCTAATAGTGTGAATTGTTGTTTGATCGATTGGCCCGCACGTATCGCAGCCTGCGGATTTTTTCCGGACAAAAAAAGTCGGCAACGCTCCAATCCTAGCGCCGTACCTTCTGTAATAATTATTTGTGGCACTGAGGTATCTCTGCTTCTTGATCTGTACCCCAGGTATCTAACCAGTCATTCACTTCCTGTCCAGTAATGTGTTGCCCAGTTTCCTGATACGCTGTCCAGGATGCCAAGGCCTCCTGCTTGACACGCTCGCGTGCTTCTTCACGCTCAACATAATCACGAATTGCTTTACGCATAATCCAATGCGCTGAACGCTGTTGGGTATCAGCCAGCTGCTGGATACGATTTTTCAAATCATCGTCAAGTTTGACTGATGTTGCCATACTGAATCCTCGTTAGTCATAGGTAGTACCTTTCAATACTACACTACATATTCATTCAGCGATCAGTAGGTAAATAAAACGGACGTTTTCTTTACCCAATTTCTTAATTGTATAGCTCACGTATTTTATTGGGAACCATGAGTAAACATACTTAGGAATGGAAATTAAATAACTTGGACATTAGTACAGTCTTTTTGTTTGCCTTCTTCGTTGTAACAGCAAAGAAGGCAAGCCAGAATGTTCAAGTTATTTAATTTCCATTCCATTTAGTTCTGAACAGGAACTCATTTGAGTGCAAACTTTTTTGATCCACATTCGATGATTAAATAATGGAGAAAGTCTGCCAAATTCAGCCTTCCCACAATAGGCTTCTATTCTCGGACAGCTTCCTAGACAAGTTCCAAGAAAAACATTCTCAACAGAGCTGATACATTAAAACCATTACAAGCATCTACTGGAAGACTGGTTGCCAACAGATAACTTAATGTTATTTCTTATGATATTGGGTTAATCCATTGCCTTTTATAAATATTATTATGACATGGCGCTTGGCACTTTCAACAGTTTTGCGGTATGCTTCGTATTGTCATGGTTGCGAATTTTATGCTTCGTTACAAAGAAACAGACCTCTTTTTAGACCACAACAGCCTTAGAGCCCTACAAGGCACAAATAGTGCAGTCGTCTGTATAACAACAAAATAACAACAAAACCAAATTATTATGTTTAAAATTATATGCATTTTCGCTGTCTTTTTTTGTGCAACAGCTTCCTGTGCCAACAAATCGAGCGTTTCAGTAGCAACTAAATCATCGGTGAGTTGGATTTCTCAGCCACCTGGTGATAATGCTTCCAGGTCAGAGATAAGCTCTATTATATTTCCTCATGACAAAGAAAAAGATACATTGCAACGACTCCAATTAGGTGTATTTCCCAATCGCACTGAAGTTGAGGGAATTGTAGTCAGGTTAAACAAGCTTGATTTTGAGACCTGGATTACTCCCTTCAAAGATGGTTATGCGGTCAGTATTGGGGCGTTTTCATCTCAAACGAATCTTCAACGAGCTATGCAACGCTTGAAGAATGAGGGATTCGCAGACAAAATTCAGGTGGTTGAGGTTGACAAACCTACGCAACATCCTCAGGCCATAGCAACAACACAGGCCGCGCGATCGACTCTTTTTGATGCCAGAGGATTTCAATTGAAAGAGCAGTTTGTCCCCAACAAAAAATATAAGAAGCTGGAGAAAAAGGTCGAACGTCTTGAATCTCAAGTGCAGCATTTGATGGAGGGAAAGACACCCGTAAAGCAAGAGTCAAACTCTGTAAGAGTTTCTGATACACAAGCTAAGACAAAGTCTTCTGATACTCATGCTGCATCGTCAGAAGATCCTGTTGCTGCCCCCACTGAAAGTGATGATTCTCACGCTGAAAAAGATGAGAATATAACAGAAGGTGATCGCCAGAGAGAGGCTGAGGATGCAAAAAGGCAGATGGATATGTTCTTAAGACAGCAAACTGTCTTGTTTAAACGAGGCGAGCTCGAACTTGAATTTGGTTTGAATTATTCCCTGGATACGGCTTTTTCTACCTGCTTCAATCCCGATAGAAGCTCTGAATTTTGTCCCAGAACAGGAAATAGTGGAGTTATAGTTGTTCCTAAGATAAATTCCCGATCAGTTGATACAAGCCTTGGTGTAACCTACGGTATCGCTGATAACCTGGCGCTAAGTTTATCGCTTCCATATAGCTATCATGAGTTAGAAACTGACTTTAGCCCTTTTGAAGGTTTAAATGCTAAGCAGGTGTCGAGTGATTCTTTTTCAGGGATAGGGGATGTAGGTGGCAGCTTAAGATATACTGCTTGGCATGAAAAGGGCAACATCCCAGGCATTACTTTAAATGTAAACGCTAAATCTCAAACAGGCAATGATAAAAAACTACTTGGCACTGGATTCTGGAATGTCGGAGCGGGAATTTCGTTGACCAAGACCTTCGATCCAGTGGTTTTTTTTGGTTCTGTCGGATATACAGCAGCATTGCAAAATGGAGAGGTTGATCCCGGGGATCAGATTTCTTACTCGTTCGGTGGTGGGTTCGCGCTGAATGATAGGGTTAATGTCTCAACGGCGTTTAGTGGCTCTACCGTGCTGCGGACTGAAGTGAGTGGACGAGAGATTCCTGGTTCAGATCTGGATATTAACTCCCTTCAGTTTAGCTCAACCATCAAAATATCCAAAGCGTTGTTTATTGAACCTTTTGTGGTATTTGGACTTAGCAGAGAATCAGGAGATTTTACGGTGGGTTTAAGAGTGCCGTATCGATTTGGAGACAGGTTTCCTCTCCCGTTTTTTCATGACTAATTAGTCATGTGTCACACTCTATATTAGATTTCCAGATTACCTCAGTACTTTTTTACCCAGATCTGTTATAACGAAATATGGATCTATCTCATAATTATTTGTATTGTATCAGAAGCATTCTGTAACAGACTATTGTATGCATTAGCTGAATAGGGTACTCTGCCCCTTGTGGGTTAAGAATAAGAACGAAATAACAAAGCTTCTTGCTTGTAAAAAAAAGAACAGGAGGGATTATATGTTTTTTAATGCTTTTAAATCGAAATTGGAGTGGTGCACTAACGTTTTTCAAAAAAATTCCAAAATGTCTATTGCACGATTGATAAATCTGTTGATTTTTTCAGCTGTCTGTGTGCTGTATGTCTCTAATATTCAAGCTGCGAAAATTTCTTGCACCTGGGCGGGTGGAGCTCTGGATACGGGCAATTGGACGGACTCGAACTGGAATGTCAATGGTGATTGCGGCGGTACATTTCCCAGCAACAATGGTGATACTTTTGATGCAACTCATCCCAGAGGCACCATTATTTTGGATCGAGACATCGAAATCGATACATTTAATTTGGCGGGCGGTACGCTGACCGGCTCTAACAATTTGACAGTCAATGAAACCTTCAATTGGACCCGAGGCACTGTGTCGGGTACAGGAACTGTAACTGCGGCTGGTGGAATAGAACTGAATGGGACTTCATCAAAACTTTTTAGGGACAGTGCGACTGTCATTAATAGTGCAGGGCAGACGGCTAACTGGAGCCAGGGAAACATCATCATGTTCAATGGTGAGTCGGGCTTTGTGAACGAGGCAGACGCGATTTTCAATGTCACTGCAGATGAGGGGAAAATACTCGTGTTGGGTCGGGGCGCTAAATTTGACAATGATGGAGTCCTGATAACAAATTTAAGTAGTGCTGACAGCAACGTGACAATCAACTCACAAATGAATAACCGCGGTCTGGTTGGTGTACAAACAGGGGTGTTACGACTCGGTGGCGGTGGTATCAGCACCGGATCATTTATAGCTGGAGAGCAGGGCAAGATCAATTTTAGGGGAGGAGAGCATGTATTGCTGCCGGGTTCCAGCGTAACCGGGTCATCCATTGAGTTCAGTCAATTGGGAACAACCAACATCCAGGGTGAGTACAATGTAGGGCATACCGAGTTCAAGCCAGGAGGCAAAGCCAATTTCGATTCTGAAGCAGCCAGCTTTACAGGAACACTGACCATGAGTGGCGGTACTTTAAGCGGTACTGGAACTGGCGCCTTGATCGTAACCGGCGATACGATGTTCAGTAGCGGTCAGATGACGGGATCGGGGCAGACAATTGTGGGAGGTAAACTGGATTTTAACGGTAACTTTGCCGCTATTCGCGAGGAACGGGTTTTGATCGCTGCCGGGCCTCAAGCCAGCTGGACTGACGGAACTATATTATTGCAACATGAGACCTCGGTTTTTGTTGTTTCACCAGCGACAACATTCACCATCGAGGCAGATAAAGGTAGACTGTTTGGCAAGGGAGTCGTGGGCAATCAGGGTGTTATCGAAGTTAATTTAGCGGAGGACGCGGAACCAGTTGTGATCAAAGCAAATGTAACTAATTTAGGCTCATTAATTCTCCAGGGGGATAATTTGCAAATTGGTAATGCAACGGGTGGCGGAGATCAAATCAATCCATTTGATAACGAATTGACTTTATTTAACGGGAATTTTATACAGGGGGAGACGGGTACAACATTTGTCGATATTGGTGGAAATATTGCTGGTGAAGAATACGACGTATTGAATATCTTCGAAAGCGCTTTCCTGAATGGCATGTTTGATATTAGTTTGCAATTTAACCCTGATGATGGTGATTTTTTTGATATTTTAACCGCGAAGACAATTACTGATAGTGGGCTTTCACTGAGCGGCCTTAGTGGTAAATTATTCGATTTTGACATCGTCGATCTGGATACTGGAAATCAGGCGTTGCGTATAATCTTCGCATCCGCTACAGCACCCATTTCTCCAGCTTCTCCCGTACCCATTCCTGCAAGTTTCTGGTTATTCTTCAGCGCTCTGGTTGGTGTATGGCGGTTTGGGAAGCGTCAGTCACAAGCATAGTAAGAGATACCAATCGTTGGAGTAGCGCTAAACCTACCGATTATTTTATACTCTTCACACAAGACATTTTAGCATTTAGAGGGCACGTACACTGGATGCTAAAATCTCATGTGTGAAGAGTATAAAATGGCTGGATAATTCTTTTAGTGCTATAAAAACGGGTGTTTCGACAGCCTTCTGAAACTCTGAATATTAACTTACTCAGCGCAAACCGTAACTGCTCAGATTATCCTCTAGTTTGTCCAAGAGCAAGGCGAAAGCGCGGAGTTTATAAGTCTAAATGAACATTTACCAGACAGCGATTGGGCAAAATATCGGGCAAGCTGAGTTACTCTGAATTTCCCTATAAATTACCTTTTATCAAGGCTATTCTGAAACGTGCGGGTATAGTTGATTGCCTCAATATGCTCAGGTAATCTCATCAGCACTTGTTGATAAACTACGTTGGCTGCCACTCTATCGCCCAGTTTTTGTTTTGAGCGAGCCAGGTAAACCAACGTTGTTGCATCACTTGGGTAATGACGGGAAAATGCTTCTGTATGAGTCGCTAGTAGTTCCCACTGTCGTAATCCTTCTTCACAAACAAAAAGACGAATGTGCGCAGTATAGTTCCAGGGTGACATGGCTATTATCTGGCGCAAATAGGTCTCAGCTTGTTTCCAGTGTGACTGGGCAATAAATGGCAAACTCAAACCAAGTCTGGCATCAATAGAGGCGGGGTTGATTTTGAGAGCCTGTTTGTAATATCGAATAGCGTCATTGTAATTACGTTGTTGATAGGCGAGCCAGGCATAGCGCAACAGGCTATATTCCCGGTTTTCTTCTCCGTTGAGCAGCGCTTCAATGACCGCTGCTGCCTTTGCATACTCTCCCTGGTATTCAAGATGACGGGATTGCTTCCATCGGTCGACTTCATTTCCCTTGACTAAAAAACTGCTGGTAAACAATAGACCGGTAGCCACAACGATAATCAGTTTTTTTTTCATAGTCATAAGGTTACTCGCAATCAATAACATATCCATCTTTCTTGTCTTTTTATCTGTTTTCGGCGTTGCAACTTCGGTTACATAGCCCAAATAAATACGGGGCAGGCTTTGAAAACAGACAGTATTTGATAAGCAAATGGCCCGCGCAATATGGGTATGTTATTGATTGCGAGTTACCTAAGCTATTTGGTTTCAGGTGCAGGCCAACAATCAGAACGATATCGAATAGTCTGCGTAAATTAGAGGAAGGGTGTATGTGTCGCCAATAAACCCATTTTTATAGCGGCTCAGGCTTGCACCAAATAATAATTTCTGGTGTTCAGTCAGCGTCCACTGAGTTGTTAGAGAAACGCTGCCTTTTTGAGTGTTAGAAAGGTTAAAAACATCAGCGCTATCGCCATCGACTGCAAATACTCGCTCGCCTGCTAGCACACCTAACTTTATATATTCCAATAATCCCAGTGGCTTGTCTTCCCCAAAGTGATGTGTCCACTTGGCTTCAATCGCGATTGTCTTTGATTTGCCTTGAGATCGCAATGAATTAGAGGAGTGAATAAAATAACCACGCAATTGTATCCAGTCGTATCTGTTATTTAAGGCGAAACCAACAGTGGGTGTGAGTTGGTTGACATTCAGGTCGCGTTGGTAAATAGATCGGGTATATCCAAGATCCAGATAAAATGATTGGTTTTGATTTATCCATGAAACCTGTGGGGCAATGACGTTAACATCATCGCTAAAGTTACCAGGGTCGTTATTGTTAACTCGATAGTAATCAATACGGGTGGT
>VAPL010144298.1_pt1 | contig 19284 bp, 28 predicted proteins | sample 3395061 | NCBI WGS metagenome assembly VAPL01 (sample SAMN08290444, study PRJNA428436) | hydrothermal vent metagenome | isolation source: Deep-sea hydrothermal vent chimney 2 | place: Pacific Ocean: Juan De Fuca Ridge | depth 2182 m m | reverse complement strand
GAAAACGCAGTGCGTTAAGGGATGGCTCCTGCTGGCTTCAGCCGGCGCCGACCAAATATTTAGCCGATCAAAACAGCTTCTTTTACTAATCGGTTGGCTGCAAGTGAGCTGAAAGACCTGCAAGAGCGTATCGGGCTATTGCGGGGATCGAACATGTCGATTGATCGCAGAGAAATGTTAATGATGATGACCGGTCCTGTGGTGCTGGTGCCGGTCGGATCACCGCCCGAGAGAATTCTTATGAGTGATAGCGTAGAAAATTGGTTTTAAGTACTTAGTGACGAACAGATACTGTTACTTGGTATACTGCGGTCGCCGGTACTGGATACTGGCGATGGTATTCAAGTGGGGGCCGCGGGCGGGAAGCTGTCTGATATTTCCTGACGCTTTTCATTGGTGTATCCCGTTGGTCAATTCGTTGAATTCAATCGGTCTAGTTGAAATTGTATGAGTCCGGCAAAGAGTGGGTAGTTTTGTTAGCTAAAACAGAAAAAGCCGCGCAGAATTAACGGCGCGGCTTTTGAAGATTTGGGTCGGGATGCTTTAGCTTTCGTCAGCTTCATCATCTGTCGCAGGTGCTTCTTCGCTGTCATCTGCTTTTTCGATGCCGGCGGCTTCAGCCAGATCGTCGTCGTCAGATGCGGCAGCACCAATGTCGTCGAACAGTTCGGCAATCTCGAACTCTGCGTCGGCTTCGGCTTCGGCGGCAAGTTCCTGAATGGATTTACCGGCGGCTTGCAGTTCTGCTTCTTCGTCAGAGCGCGCGACGTTCAGCGTAATTTCTGCTTCCACTTCTGGATGCAGGGTTACGGTGACAATGTGCAGGCCCAGTTCTTTGATCGGACGGGTCAGGGCGACCTGTTTGCGATCAACGGTAAAGCCAGCCCCGGTTGCGGCGTCGGCTGCGTCGCGTGTGGAAACTGATCCGTAAAGCGAGCCAGCGTCGGACGCGGAACGAATCACAACGAAGATCTGACCGTTCAGCTTATCCGCCGCGGCGTCTGCTTCTTTTTTGGATTCAAGATTGTTGGCTTCCAGCTGTGACTTTAGGCCTTCAAAAGATTTGATATTGGCCTCGGAGGCGCGCAGGGCTTTGCCCTTGGGCAAAAGGAAGTTGCGGGCGAAGCCCTGTTTGACGTTTACCACGTCGCCCATCTGGCCGAGTTTGGAAACCCGTTCTAGCAGGATAACTTGCATGGTGCGCTCCTTACTTTACAGCGTAGGGAAGCAGGGCGAGAAAACGGGCGCGTTTGATGGCGCGCGCAAGTTCGCGTTGCTTCTTGGCCGAAACGGCAGTGATACGGGAAGGGACGATTTTGCCGCGCTCAGATATGTAGCGCTGCAAAAGACGTGTGTCCTTATAGTCGATTTTCGGGGCACTGTCGCTGGAGAAGGGACAGACCTTACGACGGCGGAAAAATGGTTTAGATGCCATTGCTTAGCTCCTTTTCTTCAGATTAGTGGCGGCGTGGGCCGCGGTCGCGGTCATCGCGCTTTTGCATTTGGATCGACGGGCCTTCGGCGTGTTCGTCAACCTTGATGGTCAACACGCGCATCACGTCTTCGTGGAGGCGCATCAGGCGTTCCATTTCCTGGATCGCAGTGGCCGGTGCGTCGGTGCGCAAAAAGGCGTAATGGCCTTTGCGGTTCTTGTTGATCTTATAGGCCATTGTTTTGATGCCCCAGTATTCGTGATCAACGAGTTTACCTTCGTTATCCGCAAGGACTGTACCAAAATGTTCAATAAGGCCTTCGGCTTGCGTGTTGGAAAGATCCTGACGCGCAATCATAACATGCTCATATAGCGGCATGTGTGCTCCATTCATTTTCAAGGCGCATTTCAACGGGTGGGGGTCTGAACTTGCCGCGACCCACCCACGAGAGGCTACGCTGGTTTTCCGAAAAATACGGCAAGAAGCGGCGTTATACGCCTTTTGCGCTGTGGATCAAGGTGAATTGATCACTATGGGTACTGTTCGCACTGGAAAGCTGAATCGTGCTGAAAAACAACCTATTTGACGTCAGGGAAGGCAGGGAAATTCGGATTTGGTCGCCATTTTGCACCGTTGGCGGCTAAATTTCGTCACGTTTCACGTCAAGGTAGAGTGAGAGAAAGTTAATTATTCGTCAACGGAGACAAATGATATGCGCAGCAACGCAAGTGATCTGGTTTCGGGCGGGCGGAAAAACAAAGCAGCCGTGAATATCAGCGAGGCTAATTGGGGGTATATTATTCGGGCGGGCATCCCTGCGCGTAGCCGCGCTTCATTTGGAGAACTTGCCGCACTGGCTGGCTGTATCATTTTTGGATTTTTTGCTTTTGGTCTCTGGACAATGCCCGGGTCAACCAGCAGCGCGGAACTGTTTCCGATTAAAATTGGTATAACGGTGGTGTTTTTCGTAATTTCGGCCTGGCTATATCTGATGGCGCGACGTGGGTTTACCACTGAGGTGCAGATTGACATAAAACGTCAGGAAGTACGTCTGGCGCAGCGAAACCGCGAAGGTGAATCATCTTTGGTTGAACGGTTTGGATTTGAAGAAATTGACAGCGTATACATGAAGCGTACGAAATCCGAATTTTCAAATGATCATTTGTTTTTGAATTTGCGCGAAGCACATGCAGCCGTGCCTGTAGCAAGCGCTTTGACCGTTGAACTGGAACCATTATTGGAACGGTTGCGTGTTGATTTGAACGGGAATGCAACGCGCGCAGCGAATGCTGATACAAAACCATCTTTGCGTGATGGCAAGTCTCAGGCACGCGGAGCGTTTGGCGCACGCTAGGCCCGACAACCAGTATTGAATTTAGAGGGGCGCCCTTTTTAGCGCTCTTTGCTTGTTCCGACGTGGCCATGTGTTTACACCATTCTTAGCAACATAAGCAGGGGTGGTAGTATGGGGCGAGCATTTGTATTTCCCGGACAGGGTGCGCAGGCGATTGGCATGGGGGCCGCGCTTGCGAAAAACTTTCCAGCGGCAAGGGCAGTTTTCGACGAGGTTGATGAGGCCTTGGGTGAAAAGCTGTCGGCATTGATCTGGGAAGGTGACGCAGAGGCTCTGACCCTGACTGAAAACGCGCAGCCTGCGTTGATGGCGACATCAATGGCTGCGTTTCGGGCGTTGGAATCTGAAGGCATAGGGCTGGACAGTGTTTCATATGTGGCCGGACATTCTTTGGGGGAATATTCGGCGCTAACGGCGGCAGGGTCGTTGGAGCTGGCCGATACAGCGCGTCTTTTGCGCATTCGGGGTTGTGCAATGCAGGACGCGGTGCCTGTGGGTGTCGGGGCAATGGCGGCGTTGCTGGGATTGGATTTTGAGGCAGTACAGGAAGTAGCTGCCAAGGCTGCTGGGGATCAGGTTTGCCGCGCTGCGAATGATAATGATCCGGGGCAGGTTGTGGTTTCGGGTCACAAAGAAGCGGTGGAACGTGCCATTGAGATCGCCAAGGAAGCCGGCGCGCGCCGTGCAGTGTTATTGCCGGTATCCGCGCCTTTTCACTGTGATTTGATGGCACCTGCGGCACAGGTGATGGCCGAAGCTTTAGGCAAAGTAGGTATAGTCGCGCCCAAGGTGCCGCTGGTGGCCAACGTGGTTGCCGAGGGTATTAGTGATCCGATGCTGATCAAGACGTTACTGGTTGAGCAGGTGATCGATTCAGTGCGCTGGCGGGAATCGGTGATCTGGATGGCGGCACAAGGTGTGGATGAGATTTGGGAAATTGGTGCCGGTAAGGCACTTTCGGGAATGATCCGGCGAATTGATCGTGATATTACCACCCGCCAGGTTGGAACGCCCGAGGAAGTAACAAATGCTGTTCAGGGGTAACAAATGAGCAAATTAAGAATTGTGTTAGCCACACTTTCCACCATCGGCCTTTCTGGTTGTGGTGTGTTGATCAATTTTGTTGATACAACCGATTTTCGGGTTGAGGGTGACAAGCTATATATGTCTGGCTTGATAAATTCGAAAACACAGGCGGAATTTGAAGAAGTCTACGCAGCAAACCCTGGAATAACGACATTAGTTGAAGAAGTGGTTGAAGGGTCCGTAGACGACGACGCAATGATAAAACTAGCCTACCGTCTAAGAGAGTTGGGGATAAATACGCATCTTTTGGCAGACAGTGAAATTTATTCAGGTGGTGTTGACTTGTTTTTGGCTGGGGTTGAACGAACCATGGAATCCGGTGCAGTGGTTGGCGTGCATTCATGGTCTGATCAGTTTAAGGAAGCCACTGACTATCCACGCGACGCGCCAGAGCATGAACAAAATCGCAAATATATAGAAGACATGCTTGGTGACGATTCATTTTACTGGTTTACAATCGAAGCCGCGCCGGCGGATGAAATCTATGAAATGAATAATACAGAGATAGTCACTTACGGCTTGCTTACTCAGCCAATCCAATAAAAATTGAAGGTTCTGAATATGTTTGATCTTACGGGTAAAACTGCGCTGGTGACGGGTGCGTCCGGTGGCATTGGCGGGGCGATTGCGTCGGCACTCTATGCGCAAGGTGCCTCGGTGGGCCTGTCTGGAACGCGGGTGGAGCCGTTAGAGACACTGGCGGCGGAGTTGGGCGAACGCGCCCATGTGTTGCCCTGTAACCTGTCGGATGCAAAAGCCGTTGCAGCCCTGCCCAAGCAGGCGGTTGAAGCCTTGGGATCGGTGGATATTCTGGTGAACAATGCCGGGATCACCCGCGATAATCTTTTTATGCGAATGTCGGACGAAGAGTGGGACAGTGTGATCAACGTCAATCTGACCTCGACAATGCGGCTGTGCAAAGGAGTGATCCGGGGCATGATGAAAGCGCGTTGGGGTCGGATTGTGAATATCTCCAGTGTTGTCGGGGCGACGGGTAATCCGGGGCAGGCGAACTATGCCGCGTCAAAGGCGGGTATGGTGGGGATGTCAAAATCACTTGCCTATGAGGTGGCGAGCCGGGGTATCACAGTGAACTGTGTAGCACCTGGGTTTATTACAACGCCGATGACAGAAAAGCTGACCGATGACCAGAAAGACGCGATCCTCAAGCAAGTGCCGGCCGGGCGCATGGGGGACGCGGGCGAGATTGGTGCGGCGGTGTTGTATCTGGCGAGCGCAGAGGCAGCATATGTCACCGGCGCGGTGTTGCATGTGAATGGTGGAATGGCGATGATTTAGCGGCTTGGTTAAGGCTGGCAGCTTGTTGTTGTCGGCTTTGCTAAAAAGTCGCCGCTTTTATTTTCGTGCCCAGCTTGTCGACCATTCGAGTGATAGCTCTCTTCTACAAGCATGAGCAAGGTCCAACGATCGCTTCGTCAACCCAGACGCATGGGGATCGTTTTTGGCGGCATCCATTGGCGGCTCTCCTGCTTTTAGGGCCTCGCCAAACGCAATCATTGCCGGCGTTACGCTTTCGTTTTCGATCATACCCATCACCCCCCAATACATTTCCCAAAAACGGACTATATCGACATCTGAAGGCGTAGATGAAATTGCGATTCTTGACGTGGTTTCAACGGCTTCCTCACACCATGCCAACTTTCTTTCGAGATAGGGTTTTTCAGCTTCGATCGCCTGCACTTGCAGGAACTTAAACACACCGAAAATGAACCCGGCTAAAGCAACGAGCGCTCCAAAGGATTTAATGGTATTTTCAACAGTCATCGAACATATCTGTAACCACCTCTGTCAGACAATAACCAATCCATCGTTTCGTGTCCATTTCGCGACGACATTCGGTATGGAAATACCAACAAACAGACCCGGTATCGCGTTCGTTCGGGGCTGAACAGGACTGTAACGCAAGGTTTGTGTTCGGGAATTTCGCAAAACCGGGCATCTTTGGTTCAAAGTGGAATTTCACCCACCCAATCCCTGCAAAAATGCATACTAAACTAACAAATTTGGGCGATTTAGTTTGGGGCGCTCGCTGGATAGGGTCCGGGCTTACCATCATTTACATAGGAGAAATGAGATGGCGAGATTGGATCAATTGGGCTCGGTCACAGATGCGGTAACGGTGTTGGTTGTCGGGGCTACAGGGGCGACGGGCCGGTTGTTGGTTGGGCAATTGCTGGAAGCCGGCACACATGTGCGGGTTATTGTGCGTTCGGCAGACCGGTTGCCGGAAAAGGTTCGTAACCATTCAAACCTGTCGATTATCATTGCACCGGTTCTGGATATTGACGACGCGGGGCTGGCGGAACATGTTGGTGGGTGCAGTGCGGTGGTTTCCTGCCTTGGGCATACAATGGATTTCAAAGGTTTGTTTGGACATCCAAGGCGACTGTGCAGCGATGCCGTTGCCCGCTTGTGTTTGGCAATTGAGGAAAACACCCCGGATGCACCTGTGCGGTTTATTCTGATGAATACCGTCGGAGTAGAAAACCCTGGCGTTGACGCACAGCGCACATTTCTTGATCGCAGGTTGCTGGCGCTGTTGCGTTGTATTCTGCCACCGCAGCGCGACAATGAGGGCGCAGCACTTTATCTGCGCCAGCAGGTTGGGGTGAACAATCGCTTTGTGGAATGGTGCGCGGTGCGTCCCGATAGTTTGATCAATGCAGATGTGTCGGGATACGAAATTTGCGAGTCTCCGGTAACTGGTTTGGTATCGGGTCGCCCGACAACACGGGCGAATGTCGCGCATTTCATGGCGGCGTTGGCCGAGGGGTCGACGCTGTGGCAGGAATGGAAATACCGGATGCCGGTGATAATGAACGCGGTGTGAGTGTGCCGGGAACGGTAGAGAAGTCTGGAAATGACATCCCAATACCGGCAATCTCTGCCGGTATTGGGATGTTTTGGCGGTTAAGTGTTGGCCGTTTCGATGTCTGCTTGGATCAGCCACTTATCTACGTTTACGCCTTTGATGATCAGCCAGAGCAGGATGATCAATTCACCCCAAACAAATAGATCGCGAACATTCGATAGAGCATGAGAACCAGAAACAGGTGCCCGAGCTGGGTGAATAAAGTTGCCACAATCGCCCATCTGACCATGGTTTCATTGGCTATAAGGTTAATGATGGTGGTGTCGATGTCACCCGGTGCAATTAGCCCGGGCAGATAGCTGATGCCGAACATGCCAGCCATGGCGATGAATAAATAGACACCACCTGTAATACGGGCTGTGATACGGGAAAATTGTTGAATTGAGGTCATTTCAAGCGTCCTTTTTCGGGATGATAAAGTTGGTGTTTTTCAAATTGATTTTGGAATACAGGCACTTCGGCATCTAAGAAATTGTCCAAATACGTTCGTCTTTCATGCAAAAATGCATGGATTAGCCGGGTGTTTGTTGCATTCCTGTGCTAAAATCCGGGCAGGTGGGTTGGAACAATGTCGATCAGGGTTTTTGTCTTATTGACACCAAAGACGATATTTCTATTTGCCCCTGTGGATACAATGCAGACAGACGGGAAAACCGGAATTTAGTCGGTTTGGGCTTGTACTCTGGTTACTTGACCCCAACATTCACCCTGCGTGATCATCAGGCCAATAATGGCGGGGACAAAACATTTGCCCCGACCAGAGTTTGTGCTAAAGGGGGCGCAAGATTGCCGGGGGATGAAAATTTCCGGGATACTGCCCGCGACGAACTGGGGGCTTATAGCGGCCAATTGGTCAAAGGCAAAAGACGGGCACAGGCCCATTAACGAAGTGAGGAAATAATATGAGCGACATTGCAGATCGCGTGAAGAAGATTGTTGTCGAGCATCTCGGCGTTGAAGAGGACAAAGTTTCACCAACTGCGTCTTTTATTGACGACCTTGGCGCTGACAGCCTGGACACAGTTGAGCTGGTTATGGCGTTCGAAGAGGAATTCGGCATCGAAATCCCTGATGATGCGGCGGAAACTATTCAGACATTTGGTGACGCGGTGAAATTTATTACCAGCGCTTCCTAAAATATCAGAACATTATTGTTGAATGCGGCGTCCTTTTGGGGCGCCGTTTTTCTTTGCCCAAATGTCTGGTCAGGGCGTTGCTCGAAGGAGGCAGGAATACCATACTATCATTAACAATGCCGCTAGGTCAGCATGCACGAATATTCCAATCCTTGGTTTGAAGGACAGACATTATGTTAAAGAAAACTCCATTATCCGTCACCGACACTTCGGCTAGCACAATTATGCAATGGTATGATGACAATCAGATATTGCTGGTTGATGTGCGCGAAGTGGCTGAGTTCGAAAAAGAGCATATCCCGGGGGCGCTATTGTTGCCCTTGTCCAGCTTTGATCCCGAGCTGTTTCCGGTTCTGAATGGCAAAAAGGTTGTGCTGTATTGTGCGATTGGCAAGCGGTCAGAAGCCGCCGGCAAGATGCTGCTAAAAGAGGGGCATCTGGATGTGTATCATATGGTCGGTGGGATTTCCGCCTGGAAGGCGGAAGGGTTTGAAACCGAAGAACAGTTTTTGCCGCCAGAAGCGCCGAAAGAGCCTGAAGCCCCTGTGTTTCTTTGCCCTCCGCCGGGGCAGGTGTTGCGCGATGATTATTTGGCAGCGTTTGGTATTGCGCCCGGTGAATTGGCAAAAAGCATTGGAATTTCTGAAGATGTGATCGATAACCTGCTGGAAACCGGGGTGCCGGTTGGGGTAGAACTGTCGATGCGATTGGCGCGGTATTTTTGCACTGCCAGCGATTTCTGGGTGCGTTTGCAACTGGAACATGATCTGGAGCAAACCCGCTTTAATCTGGGCGAAAAAATCCGTACAGAAGTTGCGCCCCGCGCCGTGGCTGCATGAACCATGGTACCAGTATTGGAAGGCGAGCGTGTTCGCTTGCGCGGATTTACCTGGGCTGATTTTTCTGCATTCTCTGTGATGTGGCAAGAGCCGGAGGTAGCCGAGTTTATTCCGTTTGCTCCGGTTCCAGTGATGCAATCGTGGTCTCGTTTTAACGGCAATACTTACCGATGGGCCAGTGGAGGTTTTGGGAATTGGGCGGTGGTGGATAAAGAAGATCGGTTTCTTGGCACATTAGGTTTTTTCAACAACAGCAATGCCGGGAATGGTGAGGACTACGACACCGCCATACAATCCGGTTGGGTGTTTGCAAGCCATAGCCATGGGCATGGATACGCCAGTGAGGCGGCCAAACTGGCCCATGAGTGGCTGGATTTGCAACCCTTTGGCGGGCGCAGTGTTTGCGGGATGAATTCGGATCACATTGGATCGATCCGGGTTGCAGAGAAAACAGGTTATCAGCTGATGCGCCGATCTGAAGATGAGTGGGGCAAAGTTCAGTTGATGGAACGGGTTCGGGGCTGAGGCCGTGCGGTTTGCTTGCTTCGGCGAATAACTGGAGAATTGGGCTAAACATTTTCCCGGCACTTGCCCCTGACCTGTCTGCGCGTGTATCTGTGGCGCAAAGAACAAACGCTGATTGGGGATGCAGATGCGCCGGGTGGTGGTTACGGGATTGGGAATGGTGACACCGCTGGCTTGCGGTGTTGAGGAAACGTGGTCTCGGCTGTTGAACGGGCAGTCAGGTGCGGGGACGATTACGCGCTTTGATGCCGGGCATCTGGCCACCAACTATGCCTGTGAAATACCGCGTGGCGATGGCAGTGACGGGACGTTTAACCCGGATGACTGGATGGCCCCGAAAGATCAGCGCAAGGTGGATGACTTCATTCTGTACGGCATGGCTGCTGCCGTTCAGGCAGTAGAAGACGCTGGCTGGGCGATTGATGACGAAGAAGAGCTGCTGCGCACCGGGGTGATGATTGGGTCAGGCATCGGTGGTTTACAGTCGATTGCCGAAACTGCGGTGCTGCTGAAAGAACGTGGGCCGCGCCGGGTTTCTCCGTTTTTTATTCCGGGGGCATTGACTAATTTGGTGTCCGGGCAGGTGTCTATCCGGTACGGATTTAAGGGACCAAACCACGCGGTGGTGACGGCCTGTTCCACGGGTGCGCACGCGATTGGTGACGCGAGCCGTTTGATCATGTTGGGTGATGCGGACGTGATGATTGCGGGTGGCGCTGAAGCTCCGATTTGTGAAATTGGCATTGCCGGGTTCAATGCCTGTAAGGCTCTGTCGACATCGCGGGGCAATGAACCTGAAAAGGCCTCTCGCCCCTATGACGCAGACCGGGATGGGTTTGTGATGGGTGAAGGTGCCGGGATTGTTGTGCTGGAAGAATATGATCACGCGGTGGCGCGGGGTGCCAAGATTTACGCGGAGGTTGTGGGTTATGGCCTGTCCGGGGACGCCTTCCATATTACCGCCCCATCAGAAGATGGAAACGGCGGCTATCGTTCGATGCAGGCGGCGATGGCGCGGGCTGAGGTTTCGCCCGGGGATATAGATTATATCAATGCTCACGGCACATCGACCATGGCTGACACGATAGAACTGGGCGCAGTGGAGCGTCTGATGGGGGACGCGGTGTCAGGGATAACTATGTCTTCAACGAAGTCATCCATCGGGCATTTGCTGGGGGCTGCGGGTGCGGTGGAAGCGATATTCTGTGTACTGGCGATCCGCGATCAGGTGGCACCGCCAACAATCAATCTGGACAATCCGGATATCGGGTCGAAACTGGACCTTGCACCGAATGTAAAACGCGAACGCAAGATTAACGTGGCGCTGTCTAATTCCTTTGGGTTTGGCGGCACCAACGCCAGCCTGATCATGAAAAAGGTGGATGCCTGATGTGGCGGCATATCGCGTCTAACGCGCTGACATTATTCATTGTTATTTTAGTTGTGGCGGGCGGCGCCATAGCCTGGGGCAAGGCGCAGTATTCTGTGGCCGGACCTCTGGAGGATGCGATTTGCTTACGGGTGAAATCTGGGTCCACAATGAGCCGGGTGTCCGAGGATCTGGCCGGGCGAGGTGCGGTGAGCAGCCCGACGATATTTAGGATAGGCGCGAATTATTCTGAAAAGAGCGGCTTGCTGAAGCGCGGTAGTTTTTTAGTACCGGCGGCGGCGTCGATGGAGGAAATCGTCGATATTGTTACCCGTGGCGGGGCCAGCAGTTGTGGCACGGAAGTGGTTTACCGGATTGGGGTAACCCGGGTTGAATTGCAAGTGCGAGAACTGGACCCGTCGACGAACCGATTTGTTGAAGTGTTGGCGTTTGATCCGGTAGGTGTTGTGCCCGGGGATTATGCGCGGGTGCGCGATGACGCGGATACCCGCTATCGTATTGCGTTGGCGGAAGGGGCAACCAGTTGGCAGGTTGTGCAAGCGCTTAAGTCAGCGGATTTTCTGAGCGGTGCTGTGCCTGATCTGCCGGATGAGGGGTCGCTGGCGCCGGATAGTTATGAGGTTGTCAGTGGTTCCGGGATCGATGATCTGTTGTCCCGGATGCAAGAGGCCCAGATTGAGCGGCTGGATGAGGTTTGGCAGAACCGGGCAGAGGGCTTGCCAATTTCTACGCCCGAGGAAGCGATGATCCTTGCATCCATTGTGGAAAAAGAAACCGGGTTGCCAGAGGAACGCGCGCAGGTGGCGTCGGTGTTTATCAACCGGCTCAATCAGGGGATGCGTTTGCAGACCGACCCGACAGTGATTTATGGCGTGACCAACGGGCAGGGAGCCTTGGGGCGGGGGTTGCGGCAGAGTGAACTGCGCAAGGAGACGCCTTACAACACCTATGTGATTGACGGGTTGCCGCCGACCCCGATTGCCAATCCTGGGATTGAGGCGATGCGCGCCGCGGTGCATCCGGCGGACACGGACTTTATTTTCTTTGTGGCGAACGGCACAGGGGGACATGCGTTTGCGGTGACGTTGCGTGAACATAATGCCAACGTGGCGGCGTGGCGTGAGATTGAGGCTGCCCGGAGCAGCGACTAAATAGCCGCACCTGACGGCGCGATTTTTTTACTCACCCCGGACTATATCCGGGGTTTGGGATGCCTGCGGCGCGAGTATTCAGGAAAAGAAGAAGGCCTTATCCGGGCTCAAAATACTGAATTTGTTAATGTTTGCTTAACCTTAGCGTACGCAGTCAAAGATCAGTGATCTTGACATTGCGAACGCTCTTGGGTATAACTTTGTTCAAGCTAGAAGAGATGGGCAAGCGGCCCCGGGGTGACCCGGCGGCGGCTTTTTCGTTTCGCTCGTGCGGATCAGCATGAGAGGCATATTTAACGAATGACATTGATAAAACCCGACGGCAACGACGGGGCTGCCCGAGAAATATTGCGGGTGGCAGCGGAGCATTTTGAACAAGCAATTTTGAAACTTGATACTGCAACGGATCGGCTGATTAGCGGTGAGGAAACCACCGAGGCTGATGCAAAAAGGACTGCCCTGAATTTATTTGGCATGTCCAAAGCCTTTATGACCGAGAAGCAGAAAATTGAAAAACTCAACAGAACAGATGCCGGTATCGTTTACGACTTCGCGATCGACTTTGCGAAAGCGCGAGAGGAGATCCGACGCCGAATGGTTAGCTTGCGAAAGTCCGCAGATTCAGGAGACATTTCTGAATGAATTGACTGAGGGGGCGCTTCTGGCGCTCCCTTACCTATTTGAATTTTGGGCCTTTAATCACCAAATGCCGCCTGAGGGCGACTGGCGTACCTGGGTGATCATGGGGGGACGCGGGGCTGGGAAAACCCGTGCGGGGGCCGAATGGGTTCGAGTGCAGGTTGAAGGTTCGCTGCCTAGGGACCCGGGCGTCATGAAACGGATTGCGCTGGTTGGGGAAACCATTGAGCAGGTGCGCGAAGTGATGGTGTTTGGTGAAAGCGGGATTCTGGCCTGTTCGCCGCCCGATCGCCGCCCCGAGTGGCAGGCGACCCGCAAGCGGTTGGTATGGCCCAATGGCGCGACGGCGCAGGTTTTTTCGGCGCATGAGCCTGAGGCCTTGCGTGGGCCGCAGTTTGACGGGGCCTGGGTGGACGAACTGGCCAAGTGGAAAAAAGGCCAGGAGACCTGGGATATGCTGCAATTTTGTTTGCGGCTGGGGGATCAGCCGAGAGCGGTGGTGACAACAACGCCGCGCAATGTCGGAGTGTTGAAGACAATATTGGCGAATAGTTCCACCGTGACTACCCATGCGCCGACCGAGGCCAACCGGGCCTATCTGGCAGCTTCGTTTCTGGAAGAGGTTCGGGGACGTTATGCCGGGACACGGTTGGGGCGCCAGGAACTGGACGGGGTGTTGCTGGAGGATGCTGAGGGTGCGCTTTGGAGCTCTGCGGCGCTGGAGAGGGCGCGGGTTGAGGATGTGCCCGAGTGTAGTCGGATTGTGGTGGCGGTTGATCCGCCGGTGACCGGGCATTCGGGGTCCGATGAATGTGGGATTTTGGTGGTCGGGGCGGTGACCGAGGGGCCGCCGACCGGGTGGAAGGCGTATGTTTTGGAGGATGCAACAGTATCGTCCGCGTCGCCGCAGGGCTGGGCTTCGGCGGCGCTGGAGGCGATGGCGCGACACGGGGCTGACCGTTTGGTGGCAGAGGTCAATCAGGGTGGTGATCTGGTGGAAAGCGTAATCCGCCAGATTGATCCGATGGTGAGTTATCGCGCTGTACGCGCTTCAAAGGGGAAATCTGCGCGCGCGGAGCCGGTCGCGGCACTGTATGAACAGGGACGGGTGAAGCACGTGCGTGGGTTGGCGGCGCTTGAGGATCAGATGTGTGCGATGACGTCGCGCGGGTTTGAGGGCAAGGGTTCCCCTGATCGGGTGGATGCGTTGGTTTGGGCATTGTTTGAACTGATGATTGAACCGGCGGCGAAGTATGTCCGGCCCCGGGTACGCACACTTGGATAGGGTGCGGGGCGGAAAAATTGATTTTGGGGGGTGCGTACGCAGGGGTAACGGATTGGTTTTATTTTTCTGCGAAAAATAGCCTCTGGCGGGAATATTTATAAACAGAAGAAGTTTGGGCGTGCGGGATGAAGGAGTGTCTGGGGTATGAAGTTTAGTTTTTTTGGACGTGGTGGTGACGTGGTGCCTGAAGTGAAAGCCTCGGCCACTGGTCGGGTAGCGGCCTGGGGTGGCTCTGGCCGGGTGGCGTGGTCGCCGCGCGATACGGTATCGCTGACCAAGGTTGGTTTTTTGGGAAATCCGGTTGGGTTTCGAAGCGTCAAGATGATTGCTGAAGCTGCGGCGGCATTGCCTTTGGTGTTGCAGGACGGTGAGCGGCGTTATGATGTGCATCCGGTGTTGGCGCTGATTGGCCGGCCTAATTCGTTGCAGGGGCGCGCCGAGATGTTTGAGGCGCTGTTTGGCCAGATATTGCTGTCAGGCGATGGTTATCTGGAGGCGGTTGGCGGTGAAGATGGTTTACCGGGTGAGTTGCATGTATTGCGCTCAGACCGGATGAGCCTGATCCCTGGCGCGGATGGCTGGCCGGTGGCGTACGAATATGCTGTGGGCGGGCGCAAACATCGGTTTGCGGTTGGGGACGGGACCTCGCCGATTTGTCATATCAAGAGTTTTCATCCACAGGATGATCATTATGGTTTCAGCCCGATGCAAGCGGCGGCGGCGGCGGTGGATGTGCATGGCTCGGCTTCGCGCTGGTCAAAGGCGCTGCTGGATAATGCGGCGCGGCCTTCGGGGGCGATTATCTATAAGGGTTCGGATGGGCAGGCGAGCATGTCTTCGGATCAGTATGAGCGGCTGCTGAACGAGATGGAGAGCCATCATCAGGGCGCGCGCAATGCGGGCAGGCCAATGTTGTTGGAGGGTGGACTGGACTGGAAACCGATGGGGTTCAGCCCCTCGGACATGGAATTTCACAAAACCAAGGAAGCGGCGGCGCGGGAAATTGCGCTGGCGTTTGGGGTGCCGCCGATGTTGCTGGGGATACCCGGGGACGCGACTTATTCAAATTACCAGGAAGCTAACAGGGCGTTCTATCGCTTAACGGTATTGCCACTGGCAACGCGGATAACGGCAGCTGTGTCGAGCTGGTTGTCGGAGCACTTGGGGGAAGAGGTCGTTTTGCGTCCCGATCTGGATCAGGTGTCGGCATTGTCTGGTGAGCGCGACAATCAATGGCGCCGGGTAAGTGAGGCGACGTTTTTGAGTGATGCTGAGAAGCGTAACTTGTTGGGGTTGCCGAAGCTGGCTGAAGAGGAAATGGATTAAGATGCAAGTGTTTGAAAATGGCGCGCCCGAGCGCAAGTTTGCCCGGCTGGGCGCGGGGCTGACGGTAACGGACGGTGCGGTGATCGAGGGTTATGCCAGTTATTTTGGCAAGCGCGACAAGGGTGGTGACGTGGTTTTGAAGGGTGCTTATGGCGGATCTTTGAAGGCGCTGAAGGATGCCGGGCGGCGGGTGAAGATGTTATGGCAGCATGATCCGGCGCAACCGATCGGAATCTGGGATGAAGTGCGTGAAGACGAGCGCGGGCTTTACGTCAAGGGGCGCTTGCTGAGTGACGTAGCCAAAGGTCGCGAAGCGGTGGCACTGATTGAGGCGGGGGCAATTGACGGGTTGTCGATTGGGTACCGCACGGTGCGCGCTCAAAAGGATGACAAAGGCCAGCGGCTTTTGTCTGAGCTGGAGCTGTGGGAGGTATCATTGGTGACGTTCCCGATGCTTCCTGAAGCAAGGGTCGGGGCCAAGGGGGAAGCCCTGGAAGGCGACGATTTGCGTGAGTTGGCGGGTGTCTTTGAGGATGCGCGCCGGATGCTGGCCACGGATCAGGCTGTTTGATCCCAATTTAAGCGAATGGATTGTTTGATGATGAGAACCGAGACCAAGTCTGGGGCCGGGAAAGATGTGCCTGAGACCCTGTCGCCGGTAGGCGAAGTGAAGGCCGCAATGGCCGGATTTATGGGTGAAATTCAATTGAAGATGCAACAACAGGAAGAGCGATTGACCATGCTGGACAGAAAATCAATGAGCCGGGGCCGTCCGGTCCTGAGTGCCGCTGCGGATGCCGAGGCGCCCCATCAGAAGGCGTTTGAAGCCTACGTGCGCTGTGGCGACGATGATGCGTTGCGCGGGCTGGAGCTGGAAGGCAAGGCGATGTCTACGGCTGTGGCAGCGGATGGTGGTTATCTGGTGGACCCGGAAACTTCCGAGACCATCAAGAGCGTGCTGAAATCCACGGCGTCTTTGCGTCAGGTGGCTTCGGTTGTGAATGTGGAAAGCACGTCGTTTGATGTGTTGATTGACCACACAGATATTGGCTCTGGCTGGTCCAGCGAGATTGCTTCGGTTTCGGAAACCGGTACACCGACGCTGGAACGAATTTCTATTCCTCTGCATGAGTTGTCGGCGCTTCCGAAAGCGAGCCAGCGTCTGCTGGATGACAGTGCATTTGATATTGAGGGTTGGCTGGCATCGCGGATTGCAGACAAGTTTGCCCGCGCTGAAGCGTCGGCGTTTATCAATGGCGACGGTGTTGATAAACCGACAGGTTTCCTGAACCACCCAATGGTTGATGACATATCCTGGGCCTGGGGTTCGCTGGGGTATGTGCCGACCGGCGTTGATGGTGATCTGGGGTCTGCCGATAAAATCGTAGAAGTGGTTTATGCGCTGGGTGCGCAGTACCGCGCCAATGCGACGTTTGTGATGAACTCGAAAACGGCCGGTAACGTGCGCAAGCTGAAGGACGCGGATGGTCGTTTCCTTTGGTCCGATGGTCTGGCTGCGGGTGAGCCGGCGCGTCTGATGGGCTATGCAGTTCTGATTGCCGAAGATATGCCGGATACCGACACGTTTGGTGCGGCAATTGCCTTTGGTGATTTTGAGGCGGGGTATACCGTGGCTGAGCGCCCGGACCTGCGTATTTTGCGTGATCCGTTTTCCGCCAAGCCGAATGTGTTGTTCTACGCAACCAAGCGTGTGGGCGGCGATGTGAGCGACTTTAACGCCATCAAACTGCTGAAATTCTCAACCACTTAACGTGGATTGAGAATAACCGGGTCGCGCCATGTGCGTGTCCCGGTTCGATGGGCGCGTGTCGTTTATGCCCGCGTTATCTAGCTGCTCCCCTCCGTCCGAGTGACGTGGGTGGTGCGCGCCCATTTTTTTTTGGATGTCCGGTGGTAGCCGGGTGTCTGAGGGGCGAATTTTCGGAGACCGTAAATGATGTTAGTCGAGCAGACCTCTGTGCCCAGTGCGGCGCTGCCGGTCACTGAATTCAAGGATCACTTGCAGCTTGGGACCGGTTTTACCGGTGACACGTTGCAGGATCCAGTGTTGGAGAATTACCTGCGGTCAGCTATTGCGGCCATTGAGGCGCGCACCGGCAAGGTTCTGATTTCCAAGTCCTACACCTGGACGTTGACCGCTTGGCGTGAGGCCTGTCGGCAGGCTCTGCCTCTTGCACCTGTCAGCAGCTTGGACGCGCTGCGGGTCATTGACCGGCTGGGGGCCATATCGGTAATTGATCCGGCGAAATATCGGCTGGAGCAGGATATGCACCGGCCTGTTTTGTGGGGTGTTGGCAATCTGGCGGCTATACCGCTGTATGGTACGGCAGAGGTGGATTTTACCTCCGGGCATGGGACTGCATGGGACGACGTGCCGGATGATCTGGCGCTGGCGGTGTTTTTGCTGGCAACGCACTATTATGAGAACCGCAACGGCGCAGGTGGTGACGCAATGCCGGCTGGGGTTTCATCCCTAATCCAGCGCTATCGCAATGTGCGAATTATGGGTGGTGGTGCGAAATGAGCGCCGCTGTTCATCTAAATCGCAAGCTGGTGCTGGAGGACCCGGTGCGGGTGTCTGATGGGGCCGGCGGGCATTCGCAGGTGTGGACGCCAATGGGTACGCTCTGGGCCTCGATCAAGGCGGGGGCCGGGCGTGAATATCGGCAGCAATTCGTGACAGTGTCCAAGGTGACATACCGGATCGTGGTGCGGGCAAGCCCCGAGGGCGCGCCTTCGCGGCCTAAGCCGGACCAGAGATTTAGGGACGGCAACCGGGTGTTTCGCATTCTGGCGGTGTCTGAATATGACCCGGCTGCGCGTTATCTGACCTGCCACGCAAGGGAAGAGGTGCTGGCATGAGCTATGGTGTTTCAACGGCGTTGCAAGAGGCGGTTTACCAGCAGCTTCAGGGCGATGCAGTTCTGGCCGGATTGGTTGGTACGGATATTTTTGATGCGGCCCCGGCGGGGACGGTTCCGAGTATTTATGTAAGCCTTGGGCCGGAAGATGTGCGGGACCGCTCGGACCAGACAGGTGCGGGCGCGGTGCATGAATTTACCGTCAGCGTGGTGTCACAGGCGGCGGGATTTCGCGGTGCCAAAGATGCTGCTGCCGCCGTTTCGGATGCGCTTAGCGGCGCGTCGCTAACATTAACGCGTGGGCGGCTGGTGTATTTGAATTTTTTGCGGGCCAAGGCCAGCCGGGTTCAGGACGCTGACGTGCGTCGGATTGATTTGCGGTTTCGGGCGCAGGTCGAAGACAACTAGAGATTTTCCAATTCAGGAGTAAAGACCATGGGTGCCCAAAACGGCAAAGACCTATTGATTAAGATCGACATGACCGGCAGCGGTTCATTTGATACGTTTGCGGGTTTGCGTGCGACGCGAATTTCGCTGAACGCCGAAAGCGTCGATGTGACCAGTCTGGAAAGCCAGGGTGGCTGGCGCGAATTGCTGGGCGGGGCCGGTGTAAAATCTGCGTCGGTTTCCGGGTCTGGTGTGTTCAAGGATCACGCGACGGATGAGCGCGCGCGCCAAATATTTTTTGACGGGCAAGTGCCGGTGTTTCAGGTGATTGTACCGGATTTTGGTATTCTGGAGGGGGCATTTCAGATCACATCAATCGAGTACGCGGGCAGCTATAATGGGGAAGCCAGCTATGAGATGTCGATGGCGTCTGCCGGTGAACTGACCTTCGTGGCGGTTTAGGCCGTGGCGAACCCTTGGGCAGGTGAGGTGGCGTTGACCATCGACAGTGAGCGCCGCGTGCTGAAGCTGACGCTTGGGGCGTTGGCCGAATTGGAGGCGGATCTGGGAACGGATACGCTGATGGCTTTGGTTGAGCGCTTTGAGGGTGGGGCATTTTCCAGCCGCGATGTTTTGGCGCTGATTGTAGCCGGTTTGCGCGGTGGCGGCTGGCAGGGGCGTGCTGCTGATTTGCTGAGTGCGGATATTGCCGGGGGCCCGGTGGCGGCAGCGAAGACGGCGGGGCAGTTGTTGGCGCGCGCTTTCATGGTGCCAGGTGAGAGTGCTGGATGAACGGGTTTGACTGGCCGGGATTGATGCGCGCCGGGATGCGCGGGCTGGGCTTGCAGCCGGTGCAGTTTTGGGCGCTGACCCCGGCGGAGCTGGCGATGATGCTGGGAGATGCGGGAGGGTCGACACCGCTGACACGGGCGCGTTTGGCCGAGCTGAGTTCGGCTTT
>VAPL011288618.1_pt1 | contig 19299 bp, 18 predicted proteins | sample 3395061 | NCBI WGS metagenome assembly VAPL01 (sample SAMN08290444, study PRJNA428436) | hydrothermal vent metagenome | isolation source: Deep-sea hydrothermal vent chimney 2 | place: Pacific Ocean: Juan De Fuca Ridge | depth 2182 m m | reverse complement strand
GCTTCCTTTTTGCTGCCTTACGCTTTGCAGGCTTTCGTTTAGCTGCTTTACGCTTTGCAGGCTTCCTCTTTGCTGCTTTACGTTTTGCTGGCTTTCGCTTTGCAACTTTTCGTTTTGCAACTTTTCGTTTTTTTGCTGCCATGAAGTTTGATTTAAATAGTTTGAGTAATAACGACCACGTCTTCCCTTTTGTACAAAAGAAATAGTTGTAACGCGTTAGAGAAGTTACTTATATTATCGAACGCGAAGTATGCAAACACAATTCATTATAAAATATTTTTGTGGATAACTTTCTAAATAAATATTTAGAAAGTTATTTCAAAATTATTTTAAAACAAAAAGTCTTAAAATTTTGAAAGTTATTTCAGAATTAAAATAATTATTTTTTTAAAAGTTATTTCGATAACTATTTATACAAAAGTAACTTCTTTCTCAATTTTAATTCCCGTCTTTTCCATAACGTCTTTTTCTATCATGTTTGATAATTCATTTAATTGTTTCGCTGTGGCATTTTTTTTATTAACAATAACTAAAGCTTGTTTATCATAAATACATAATTGTTTGTACTCTCTACCTTTCCATCCTAACTTTTCAAGGATAAAACCAAGAGGTATCTTCACATACCCAACACTGCTTCTATACGATGGAATAGACTCAAATTGCCCTTGTAGTGCACTGTATTCTATATCTGTAACAATGGGGTTCTTAAAGAATGAGCCTGCAGTTCCTACTTTGTCTAGATCTGGAAACTTGTTTCTTCTGATATTAATAATGGCTTCTCGTACCTCAGTTAATGAGGTGGCTTTATTCTCTCTAAAATATTTTGCTAGATCAGAGTATGAGAGATTTAATTTATTTTGTTTTTTTAATTTGAAACACACATGAATAATCACGTACTCTTTACCTTTTTCTGTTTTAAAGAAACTGTCTCTATATACAAACTTACATTCACTTTTTGTAAATCTTTTTGTTTTGCATGTATGTATGTTAATCGTGTCTACGTATTTTATTAAATCTTTTACTTCTACTCCATATGCTCCAATATTTTGGACTGGAGATGCGCCAACAGTTCCTGGTATTGCAGAAAGGTTTTCGAGTCCATAATAATTATTCTTAACACAATATGAAATGAGTTCATCAAATACCTCACCTCCTCCAACTTCTAAAATAACACCGTCACCTTTTGTGTTGTTGCACACTACTCCTTTTATTTCTATTTTTATAACAAGTCCTCTAAATCCTTCGTCTTTAAAAACTATATTTGAACCACTACCTAGTATGAAAACTTTTAATGTATGTTCTTGTGCATAGGTAATAGCCTTTTTTAACTCACTGACGCTTTGTACACAAACAAAAAAATCGGCAGAACCGCCGATACGAAATGTCGTAAATTCTTTTAAAGAAACGTCTTTTTGGATTTCCATAAACGTATTCTATGCTTAAAACTTTAAATTCCCCCGATATATGGGGAGCGGGTGCGAGCTCCAAACAAAAATCTGATGTGAGTGCCGCCGCCCCCCGTATATTGGGACAATCTGAATATGAGTATAAGTATACAGTAACTAAGTGTAAAAAAGCACTAGAGACGCAAAATCCGCCACAAGGACGGATCTTACGTAGATTTTCGGTAGAGTCACAACTTAAGTGACACTCACAGGAAATAGTATAGCATATATCTATAAAGATGCAAGTTTTTGGGCTGTGAAAGCGGGCATTGCTGTAGGCAACGCCCGCTTTTATTTTTTATTTTACCAAAAATTGGTTTATGGATTCCTGCCAGCTTTTATTTCACTAATGTAATATTCGCCTTGTTCTTTGAAGTTTGGGTCTAGATCTATCGCTTTTTGTATTTCTTGTTCTGCTTCTACCCGTCTATTGAGCTCTAAGTACACTGCAGCAAGCCCTACGTGTGATTGTGGATCATTAGGCTTACTCTCTACACGAAGTTGCCATATACCAAGAGCTTTATCTAACTGTTTGGTATTGAAATACGCCTGAAGTAATCTGTCGTTATCAACTATTACAGACCCGTACACTGGTACAAGAATTTCCTCAAGTAACTTTTCGTCCCTTGCATAAATAGCCCCTATTGCATAAAAGATTTGTGCTTGTTCATATTGTGGTGCTATGTCATATGCATGCTTGAATACTTCAAGTGCTCCAGCTATGTCTCCCCTATTAAGTGTGTTGAGTCCTAGCTGAAATAATATAGTTGGTTTGTTAGGAGAAAGTTCGTTTGCTCTATTAATATACACTCTTGCTGTATCATATTGCCCAAACGAATCTAAAAGTGTCCCTGTAAATATTTGTGTACGTGCGTCATTATCTACTTTTTCAATCTGCTTCTGCATCTCTGTAACAGAAAGAGTAAGGTATTCTTGTTTTATTGTTATATCAAGTTGACTCCCAGCAATACGTGTAGAAAGCATTCCTAACTGTTCACGTATTTCTTGATCTCCATATGAATTATATGAAAGTGCTTTTTTAAGTAAAGGTATTTGGTCTGGATGACCCGCAGGTATTGAAATTGCATTTAGTAATGTTTTTGCAGTTAATATGCCTTTACTATTGACTACATATACTGAAAAAATGGTAAGAATTATTATTATAGGTACGTAGATACGTGAGATCATACTCTTATCTAAATTGTCTTCTATATCTTCCATATACAACACCCTCGTACTTTCTTTATACGTCCAATACACAAAAGCCATTATGGTAAAGAAAAGAATACTGCTTACTATATTATCGAATACAAAAAGATTGTGAAACGTGTAGCCGGCAAGAAGTCCAGTGAAAATACTTTTTTCATTAATTGAAAAGAACGTGTTTTTCTTTCTCCATAAATAAAAGAGTGTGGCTAGGAACATTGATACGTAAGCGAGTAAACCAAGAACACCTCCGGCTATAAGCCAATCGAATACGAAGTTGTGTACCCTGTCGAACCACTGCTCTTGAGCATACAGCTCTGACTTGTAGTATTTATTAAATACAAAATTGAAGTTTTCTTGACCCCAACCTAGAATAGGTCGCTCTTTTACTCCCTTCATTGCAACGCTCCAAATTAAGAACCGTGCTTGTACAGTCCCCTCTGAAAGAGATATGCCAGTAAACCTGCTAAGTACTGGGCTATCTTTTGCAAAGTCTGTGTCTTTTATTAAAAAGAATCCGCTGACTATTACTAAGACACCAATAATTGCACCGATGGCTATTTTTCTAAGCTTGTTATTATTTTCTCCAACCTCTCCTGTGTTTCCAGCGGTCCGGCCACCGAAAATGGCGATGAGTAGACCAGAGAGAGTTACCCCACCAAGAAGTCCGAGGATGGTACCTCGTGTTGCAGTGAAATATATCATTGCGACCTGAAGTGCGATAAGTCCACCATATATATATGAGACATAACGACTTCCCTTCCAGCGAAGTAATAAGAACGTAGTTATAAATACATGGAAGAACATGTAGATGGCAAAATATGTAGCATTACCTAGTGTTGCGTCTAGTCTCACACTCCCTTGATGAATATCAAAACGTCCCAGAAGTTGGAAAAGACCATAGATACCGAGTAGACCACTTACAAAAACGGACGTGTTTAAGAACCTTGTCCATAGCTTTTCAGTATTAAGAACAGATCCCGCTACAAGGAAATACATAAAGAGGTGTACGAGTGTGACAAGACCTTCCATGCGCTCGAAATTGCTCCAAATACTCTTAAGGGGATTCTCTCCTGTTATATCAGCGACAGCTATAATACCTACAAATATGGCTATTGATGCTAGAAGCCATGAGAATTTAGGGCGATAAGACCTGTTATAAAGTATGAGTGCGAGCCAGCCACCAAATAGTAATTCGACTATAATACGAAACGCAAAATTCTTTCCTGTGATAAATGGGAAGAATAAGAAGGATGAGACTATAAGAGGTATAAACGGCACGAGGAATATGCCCCACGTCACGAACTTTCGTAATATTTTCTCAATTTGCATTAGATATAACTGTAACATAAAGGCTACTTAGATGTTATATTAATGACAATATATGAAAGATATTATAAAGACGTTTTTTAGGCGATTTAGATACAACAAGTCATTTAGTCAGTTTGGCGAAGATGTTGTTATCCAATCACTCTTTAAAGGTAAAAAGGAAGGGATTTATGTTGATGTTGGTGCCTATCAACCCATCTTGTACTCAAACACACATGCTCTTTATTTAAAAGGATGGAATGGACTTTCTATCGACCCAAATCCTAACCTGAAAATACTATATAGAATCTTTCGAAAAAGAGATGCTTTTGCAAACTTTGCGACAGGAGACATTGGAAAAAATAAGTATTTTATGTTCTCAGACGGAGCGTACAATACTCTAAACGAAAATGTTGCAAAAGACTTAATGAGTAAAAAATATCCAACCTTTCTTGGCACAAAAGAAATACAATCTCTTCCCCTTGGGGATATTATAAAAAAGTATAAGATATCACATATAGACTACATGAACATTGATGTGGAAGGTTTAGACCTAGAAGTATTAAAATCACACAACTGGTCTATAAAACCAACTGTAATATCCGTCGAAAATTCAAACAAAGAAGGCATAGACTCCTTTCTTTCTCGATATGGATATAAATTAGAAGCCTCTATCGGTGTCACCTTAATATATAAACTTAATGAAAACAGCTAAAAATAAACTATACCGACTCATGCGTTGGAGCGAGAAATATACTAAAACAGACATGCTCTACCTTGCCAAGAGCGGTTCTGTACTTTCTGCAACTCAGATAATAAACTCTCTTTTAGCCATCACACTAACTGTGGTGTTTGCAAAACTTTTATCTAAAGAAACGTATGGTGCGTATAAGTTCGCCATCTCAATAGCGGGTATCATCGGAGCATTTTCACTAACAGGAATGGGGTCTGTTGTAGTGCGTGCTGTATCACAAGGATACGAAGGTTCATTTCTTTCAGGCTTCAAGACTTTACTTAAGTGGAATATCCTATTGTTTTTCATAGGTTTAGCTGGGTCTATTTATTATTTTATAAATGAAAATAATACACTAGCTATCATTCTTTTAATTATAGCTGTACTTTTACCATTACAAAAAAGCTTTTTTCTTTTTGATTCATATCTGCGCGGAAGAAAAGATTTTAAAACAAGTGCTATATATGGAGTGATTAGTGGTGTAATTTCTACAATAGCACTTATCGTCACGGTATTTTTAACGAATAATCCAGTCATAATTGTTCTTATCTTTTTCCTTTCGAGTGCTGTTATAGGCATATCCTTACATATTCTCGTAAAAAAAACCCGCCCTGTCTCTAATACCAACGAGGACTTACATACTATACCGTATGCAAAACACTTAAGCGTAATGAAGTTTATTGGCAATATTGGAAACAATATTGATAACCTTCTTATGTTTCACTATTTAGGACCTGCTCTTTTGGCAATATACTCCTTTGCTTTGGCCCCACCAAGGGAATTTGGGGTATTTAATGGAATACTTCAAAGTCTTGCTTTACCTAAGTTTAGTACTAGAGATATCAAAGAGTTGAAGTCATCAATTCCGAGAAAAGCACTAATAGTATTCTTCTTCTCTGTTTTGCTTTTTATTTTTTATATTATTATTGCTCCGTATTTATATAAATTTATATTTCCAAGATACATTGACTCTGTGCTGTATTCTCAAGTTTTTGCAATAATTATTCTTTCCTTTCCAGCATCTTTGTTTGGACAAACCCTTATTGCGCATGCAAAAAAGCGAGAACTATACATTCTAAACACTATCATCCCAATAACTAGAATAGGATTACTTCTGGTCTTATTACCTCTTTATGGAATATGGGGAGCAATAGCAAGTATCCTACTTACACGATTTACTAATTTATTTGTATCTATATATTTGTTCTACAGACTTAAATAGGTTCTACAGACTTAAATAGTGAGTGGTTTACTTATAGCTAGTTACACAATTCCTTTTTTCTTCATTATTTCTTCCACCTCAACTACTTGACTCTCTCTATCGACTTCAACCCATGCAGTGTCTTCAATGAGCAGACCATGGACATAGAAATCATTTATATATAAACGAATTGGGTGACTATCTTCTATGCGTTCAATATCAGAAACTGGTAACTCAGCAAACTTCAAAAGTGCTTCCTTTTTCCATAGATATAATCCAAGGGTACGCCACCCTGTATGAATCGGCTGACGTGTCTGAAATACAAGCCTGTCACTTTCTGTCTTTACAACTTTCAAAACATCTAAAGAATCTGTATGCTCTTTAGTTGCCGGAGCGTATGGAATTACTACATCAATTTCTGGGTTCTTTTCTATGGCTACACAAGCTCTATGGATAAAATCATCAATGATTTCTGGGGTAACCATAGGCTGGTCTCCCTGCATTTCAAAAATCCACTCATCATCAATGTTTTTTGCTACATAAGCAACCCTAGATGATCCATCAGGACAATCAGGAGTTTTTACAGCCTTGTATCCAGCATCCTCTACAACATCAGCAATACGTTCATCGTCAGTGGCCACTATAGCCAGTGAGACTCTAGACGCATTACTGGCATGCTCTGCAACCCACACAACCATAGATTTACCATGTATCACTGCAAGTGATTTTCCCTCAAATCGAGTTGATTTGTATCGAGCTGGTATAACGCAGGTAAATGTATTCATAATGCTTACAAACTCTACTTTAACAACACTAGAAATGAAAATAGTAACGACACGGTAGCTATAAACCCTCCTATTGCTAGACTGCCTGATATCACACTAGAGACCAGAAGTAATGTTAAAAAAAGAATGAGTATGAAAAATTTCTTTTGAACAATATCTCCACCTGCCATATATGCACGCCCTCTTACAAACATAAACACAACGATAGAAATGCCCGCTGTAGCAGAAAGTAGTAGTAGTGACGAATCAATGGTTCTAAGTACTTCTGCAATAGAAAGTCTATAAGAATATAGTAAAAACATGGATGCGATCAAAAAAGCAGGGATACCAGACCATAGATGGTGTACCCATTGTGAAAAACTCGCAGATGAGCCTATTTTACGATTTATAACCTCACCTACGATTGACGCAATGGGTAGTGTAAGAGCTAACCAAAGCCAATTAAGATTAGGGAATCCGCCGCCAACTTCCATAACAATTGCATATAGCCCTACAAATATAAGAATAAAGGCAGTTATTACATTACCAGTTTTCCTAGATAAAATACGTTCAATCATCACCTGTGGAAACAGAGTAAGTGCAACAAAGAATGCTACAGTAACAACAGAAAGCTCATATATTCCGAAAAGATATAATATGACAACTACTGAATAAGCATTTAATATCCCAAGTAATATAGAACCAATCACCGGACGTTGCCCTGGGAAAAATAGAAAACCTGAACGAGCCGTAAATAGCACTCCCACTACAACTTGTACTAAACTAACAATAAGCACCACTAGGAATATCGTTCCTAGTATAGAAATTGTAGAGCCAATAGTATTCATTAGAAAAATATACAAGGCCCATAGGAATCCTCCGGCTAGTACAAAAATAGACCAGTGAACATTTTTAAATATTTTTTTCTCTGTATCAAACATATAATTATTTTTTTAAAACAGGAGAGTTTTCCCTTACTTGGTCTTGTAGTACGATTGCATCACCCATCTCACGTGAAGAATACTGATTACTAAGAAGAGGGATCGCAAAATAGAAATCTTTATCGATTCCTTCTTTATTTATCGTATACCCTTTAGGTAAATCTCTCAACGCATAAACTCCTCTGGAAACACTTTTAACATATTCTTGCTCCTTTTCAGGAATAATACGCTCACCCATTCCTTCCCTGCCACACATTTCCTTTGCTTTAAGATACGCCTTAAACCACTCATCTACCTGTCGTGGTATTGAACAGTATTTTGACACAGGAATCCCGTCTGCCTCTATATCAACATGTCGCTCAAATGTGCGTGCACCTTTAGCATATGCCATCATTACCGATGAGTACCAGTCATTGTATTCATGCGTAGAAAACCCAATAACATGATTAGGATAACGCTTTTTAAGAAAATCTATTTGATGAAGGTCTAGTTCGTTGTCTTCAGATGGATATAATGATACACAATGATTAACTGCAAGTGGTATGTCCTCGTCTTTAAAAATACCAACAACGCGATCTAGGTCCTTTATTCCAGTTCCCCCATTGGATATTATGGTCGGTATATGTACAGAAACCATTTTTTCTATAAGTGTCCAGTCGTTTGCATCTTGACTCGCTATCTTTAAAATCTCAACACCAAGCTCAACACATAAATCAACTGATTTCTCGTCAAACGGAGTTGCTATAACAATCATGTTGTGTGTTTTTATTTCATCGACTAGTTTTTGAAATTTCTCTTTAGAAAGCTTTGTAGTAAGTGTTTTTTTAATATACCTAGAACTTGACCCAGGAGCATTTGTAATTTCTTTATCTTTTTCCCTATCAACTTCTACGCTTGGAAGATAATCTTTATGTATAAAAGACTCCACGTCACGAATCTGCAGCTTTATAGCTGCTTTAATATCGTTCTTCTTTACTATATGTGCATACTCGCGAACGATACGAAGTCCTCTGTTTATATCTCCCCAGTGATTATTTGCTATCTCTAGTACAAATAAATCTTGAAATAACTCATTATTCATATTACGTATGTGTGTTGATTTTTATCCATAATTATTAGTACTTATAACACTCAATGATATCAAACGGTTACATATCTGCAAACTAGACAATATTACTAGTTTCTTTCACAAGGATAGTAGCTAAACGTTCGCTTGTTTTACCATCAAAAGGCTCAACGAAGTTTTCTAGGATTTGTTTTCGCCCTTCTTTATCTATTGATGGATCTTTTAAATAATCATTAATATCTTTTGCTAGCTCTTGGTGAGACTGTGGTGTTCTAACTCCTCCTGTCTTTACAAGCTGTTCATAGTGATCAAATGTATCATATAACCGATGAACTGATTCCCATCTCGAAAGTTTCCTAGCTGAATCGTCAAAATTAATACAAATTACTGGGGTATCGAATACTGCCCCGTCAATAGATAATGTTGATGCGATATTTATAATAATATCTGAGTGTGTCATTAAATTTACAAATTTTTCTTCATTAGAAAACTTTGCTGTCCCTGTATCAACAAATGTTGGGTCTAGAGCAATGTGCTTGAGCTCGTTGAGTTTATACTCTTTTATGTTAAAAAGTGATACTGGATGTGGTCGAAATATGACCTGAACTGGTTCCGTAATCTGCTTAGATTCTATAAGCTTATTGATAACTTTTGGTAAAACATCCTCTGTATAATAAAAATCTGAACCACCTAATAGAATAAGTTTTTTGTTAAGATCAAGTCCATATTGTGTAAAAAATTCTTCTCGAGATTTTATATATCGTGAAGTGTCTTTATATAAATCATAGTGAGGAAGTCCAACAACATCCTTAATAAAACCTTTCGGTATAGCTTGGAACTTTTCTGCGGATCCTTTAAGCCATGCGTTCTGTACAATAAATCTGTCTGGTACAAACGCAAGTAATCCGTGATTATTCAAATTATCCCAACTGCGAACCATACCAACCACATGAATTCCTAGCCTTCTCGCTTCAACTGCAATCGGAACATCAAAGTCAGTGTCAATAAGAGAAGGAGTGAAAATAATATCAGGATTTATTTCATTATATATATTCTTAATTTCATCTGAAATATGCATATGGATCACGAGTATACGAATAAAATACTTATACAAACGCATACGACCGAGTGTCTGGGAGATCAAGCTCTTTATCAATGTAATCAGCAAACCTGTATGACCTCGCTTATATGCACGCCACCTATATGTAGTAGTGCTATGTGAACGAATTCCTGTGCGAACAAGAAACATTAAGAACTTGTTGTATCCACTATATGATTCTCTCTTATATCCTATAATGTCGTCCGCATCTCGAAAACGTTCTCGGAAATATTCTACTTTTTCTTTTTCAACAAGAAGTACAATACGAGTATTTAGAATATTTTTTACTAGAGATGGCCAAAAATCGGTGTCGAAAATATTTCTTATAATAATGTCTTTTGATATGACTATTAGGATTGTTTTCATATCTATTTTTTAACAGCATTTATAATATATGTTTTGAAACCATCTAGTTTTTCAGCGTTGAATTCAATTTTGTAATCAAAATTATGTTTCTCGAAATTTTTAATTATGGCAGAAAGTTTATTTTTTTCACTACTTGGAGAGTAATGAAATTCCATTATTACCTGAGAGATATTTCTCATAGTGCTCGATACATCTAAGTCATTAAATACTGCAACCTCAGACAACTGCACATCCATTTTCAATAAATCCACATCTCCTTCTATAAAATTCGATAATTTATTTTTCTCTACACTTACTCTAATTCCACCATGCCTTTCTTCATCCGCAGTCGTCGTAGCTAGAGACATTTCTTGGCGAACAAATATATCAATAATTCCATCGGAATCAGATAAAGCAACACTATATGCCTCTACTTTTTCTAAATTATTATTTGTTATATTTTTTTGAAGAGTAGAAAATACTTCGGGCGATGGTTCAAAAACTTTAATTTCAGCCTTGGGATATAAATATTTGAAATATAGAACAGATATCCCTATATTTCCTCCACAATCATATATAACTGGGTTATCTTTTGTAGATTCAAAATGATATGGTTCGTGGACAAACACTTCCCCTACCAACATATCTAGTTCTGAAATCGAGTCGAAATATATCTGAAATGACAAAAACTTAATAGATTTTAAATTTATTATTCTTCCATTTAAAAAATTAACGATAGATACTTTTGTGTAGTAGTAAAAAAGTATAACTTTCTTATATATATTTAAATTTTTACCTTTAACGATTCGTATGCTGTCCGAGAAATACCTTTCTACCCTATGGATTATATTTTTCATATATTTACTAATTACGCACAGCCACAAGCATCATATGAGAAAAACTTCTCATATTCAGATCAGTAACCCTGTTTACATTACTTATAAACGATACCTTGAAATTATTATCTTCCAAGTAAGATAAAAGATCCGATAATACGTTACCTCCAGAAATTGTATGGTACTCCATCGTTATCTGTTTAATTTTATGTAGTACATTATTTCCTGATAATTCCATAATCACATCACCCTCAGCACCCTCTATATCCATTTTTAGAAAATCCACATCATCTTTAATATATTCAGATAATTTAACTATGGGAACCTTCACACTACTAATTTTATCATGAGTACTTGCCATGTCTTTACATATAGTTGCAGCTCTATTATCTCCATACATCTCTAATTCACCAACATCATCACCAACAGCTTTTTGAACTAATTCAACACCGTTTAAGTTATTAAGTGTAATATTTTTTCCAAGGATTTTAGCATTTTCTGGAAATGCTTCAAATACAAGGATCTTAGCCTTTGGATATAAGTATTTAAAATACAGAGTTGCTAGTCCAATATTTCCCCCGCAGTCAATAATAAAAGGGTCTTCTTTTTCAGACTTAAAATAATATTCATCGTCAATAAATATCTCTTTAAATGTCCAATAGAAATCAGAAAAGTTTTCGAACTCTACGACAAAAGAAAGGAATTTTTGTTTTTTTACCTTTAATAACCTACCATCAATAAATCTTTTAAACGTGATTAAGCAATACGTGTGTAGTAGCTTGATCTTTCCGCTAATAGTCAGATATCTTTTTGAAAAAATCTTTGATATATCGGAAAATGTAATTGAAAGCCTTTTAAACATAGAATCTTATTTATACCCCTCCAGCTCTTTTAATCGCTTCTCATGATATTTAAAGTCTTTATTTAGTGTAGCAACTACGTATATGTGTGGAGTTATACTATATAGGATTCTGTCAAAAATACGAATAAAGAACCTAAAACTGCGGGATTGAAGTATATTCCATCCTCCACGTTCAATAGTCTTCTCGAGAGTCTTGGTAGTAAAAAAATTAATATGACTCACCGCAAGACTTCCTCTGAATTTCTTCAAACGAAGTAAACTAGTGACTTTTGGAATTATTGGAACTCCTAGTATCAAGACCCCATCTTCCTTCAAATATTTCTTAATATCAACTAGGAATCCGTGAGGAGAATATAGGTGTTCAAGTATGTTATTTGCAAAAATTACATCGAATGTTTCACTCACCGGAACATCACTAGACTCAATGTTTCCAACTCGTATATCTAGACCTTTCCCTTTTCCATAATCTACTTCTTCAGGGGAAATTGTCAACCCAACACTCCCAGTGCCAAAACGGGCAAGGAACTCGCCATGGGAGCATCCTATATCTAGAACTGATTTATTTCCTAGATCAAGTTCTTTTAGTATATGAGTAAACGTCTTTGATTTGTTTACATCATCGAAGCGTTTTAGTATGAATTGAGAATCTTCTTTGTGCATATATGTAATTAATTTATTTCCTTCATTATGCGCAAGGCGCGTGCGTGCCACGAGTGAAACTGTATGTCCTTAAAAGCTTTACTATTAAGACGTTTTGACAATGATCCATCGTTTAACACCTTCATAATACCATCAGAAAGTGCTTTGTGGTTATCTGGCTCAACCAAAACAGCATTCTCATCATTAAGGATTTCAACAATAGAGGGTATACGCGAAGCAACTATTGGACGCTTACTCGCCATATATTCAAAAAGCTTCATTGGAGAAGTGTAGTATTTTGAAATATCTTCTTTTGCAGTGTTTGGAAGAACTAATACATCTGCTGCTTTTTGCCATAATGGAACCTCTGGATGTGGACGATGTCCAATAAACTGTACATTCGTTATACTGCCAAATTCATCTTTAAACCTTTTAAGGTCATGTTTCGTTCCGCCCACAAAGAGTACTGAGTAGTCATCTGTAAGTAATGTAGCGGCATGCGCAAGTGTATCAGCTCCCTTCCAGCTATATAGATGCCCTGTATAGACTACGAGTTTTTTATTAATTGAGAGGTTGAGTTTCCTACGGGCTTCCTCTTTAAAAACTGGGATATCGAATTCCTCTATTTCAACAGCATTTGGCTCATAAAATGATTTCCCTTGTGGTAAATTAAATTGCTCTACTAATTTTTCTAATTTCCACCTATTAGTTACCAGAATCCATCTCATGTGTGCAAAAAGTCTTTTATACATGAAGAGATTTCTTTCTGGATAATTATGTACTTCATATAATGAATTCTTAAAAAAATAAGCAGGGAGAAGTAGTGGTAACGTTTCATTTGAATAAATAACATCTTCTTTATTGGCACGCAAAAGCAAGTAAACTAGACACGATACCGCGAACGTAATGTGATTCAAAACAAATGCTACATAATTTAAGAATGGAACTTTGAATAAATCAATAACTGGGAGATGTACTACTTTAAAATTATTCTTAATTTTATAGTATTTAAAAGGATCATCTTTAACTCTACCTAATCTGCGTGGAACTAACATTGTTACTTTATTGTCAACTTCAGCAAAGGACTCGCAACTTTTTGCAGCAAACAGGGCTGCGGCCATTTCACTAGGAAAACGTCCTTGATATATAAGAAAGATATTTCTGTTTGGATTTTTTAATTTTTCCATACACTTAAGTCTCTTTTTAATATTTTTTCTAGGCTTTCGATATCATTTTTATATATTTTTCTTAATCTATTTCTGTCGTTATTTGAAATAAACTCATCTTCGTTAGAAGAATTAGTGTTTTTATTTTCCCCTCTTAAAAAAATAAGAAGTGAGCTAATCTTAAAGAACTTCAAAACTCCTATTATAATTCTCCAAAATAAGCGCTTCTTTTTTCTCATTCTATCTGTAAATAATTGTTCAAACCAATTAAATTTATACCGTAAATCTTTTGATTTATTCATCTCAATTAATAGCGATGGTGGTATAAATTCACCATCTACTTCAAGAAACTTATACATGTTTTGTATAAATTCTTTCGGATTATTTTTATAGTCATCGTGAACAACTATGAGTACGTTCTTCGGAGCAAAATATTTATACGCCGTAGTTATATATTCTGCATACTTACTTCTATCAATTACTTCACGAGGATCTGTTTTAAATAATTCACTGAATTCATTTGCGTATTTATTTTTTCTTTTACCGTATAAAAAATGAGAGAATGCACGATCAGTTGGATTACGAACAGAGACGATAATTTTAGCATTAGGAAAATGTTTCTTTATCCTTTGAAGTGCTTTCTCTTCATAAATATATTCAGGGCAATATTCTCCTGTGACTTTTCCTTCACAATCCTTAAAAAAAGATTTATAGAAATCTAGCCCTTTATTGTAATTATAGTCAAAATCAAAGAAATGAGTCTCTTTCCATTCTGGCGTGCAAATCTCTGGATGCTCCTGTAAACATTTAGCAATCCACGTAGTGCCACAACGAGAAAAACCAACTCCTATAAAATCAATATTAAAATTTTTATCCATTTTTCTTTACAAGATAATCCCCGATTACTAAAACATCGAAGCCTGTTGAGAAGAAACAACGAAGAGCGTCTCTTGGAGTACACACAATTGGCTCACCATTGTCATTAAATGAGGTATTCAAAGTCATTGGATAACCATTAATCTTCTCTATTTCCTTTAGAAGTTTATAATATTTTTCATTTTGTTCTTTTCTCACTGTTTGTATCCTACTACTGCCATCTACATGAGTAATTGCAGGGAAAGTATCTTTGTATTTATCTTTTATATAAAAAGTATGTAGCATGAAAGGGCTGTCTTTTGCCTTATCTACTCCTTCAAAGAATTTTGTCGCACTTTCTTCAGCAACAGAGGGTGCGAAAGGTCTCCATACTTCTCTGTGTTTTATTTCGACATTTACCTTATCTGCTATATCTTTTATCGTCGGATCGGCAAGAATCGTCCTGTTACCCAAAGCTCTTGGACCCATTTCCATACGTCCTTGAAACCAACCGACCATATTACCGTCTGTTACATATTTTGCAGTAATTTCTTCAATATTATTATGATATTTATACTCTACTTTTGCGTTTTTAAGAACCTCTTCTATTTCTTCATTTGAGAACCCTGGCCCCCAATATGCATGAATAAGATTAAAGTCTGGGTTGTCCCCTACTATATAAGAGACTTCCAATGCTGCACCAAGTGATATTCCCCCATCATGTGCTGCTGGTTGTATAAATAACTTGTCACAAAAATCCTGCTCCAAAAGCTTACTATTAGTATTACAGTTAAGCGTGACCCCACCAGCCAAGCAAAAAGTCCTAATACCAGTTTTTTCATACGCCTCTCTAGCCAGATTCACAACTGAATCTTCTAGTGCTTTTTGTAGGCTCGCTGCTAAGTCTTTATGTTCTTGGGTTAATTCTTCACCATCTTTCCTTTCTAGATTTCCGTACAACTTTTCTATGTTTCTGCGATCTATTTTGTAATGTTTATGATCTTTAATATTTAAAATTGTCGAAAAATCATATTTTGGTTCCCCATAACTTGCTAGTCCCATTGTTTTTCCTTCTCCGTGTACTCCGAGATTCAAGAAGTTAGTAAGACGAGAATATACGAGACCAATTGAACCCCACTTCTTCTCCGTAAATCTCCCACCTAGAGGTATGTCCCACACTCTCTCTAATTTTCCTCCTTTCCCTTTAAAGAAAGCAAAACTTTCTGTTTCTCCTGATCCATCAATGGTTAATATATTTGCGTCTTTAAACCCAGAGCAACGATATGCACTCGCAGCATGTGATAGATGGTGATTTATATACTCAACCCTTGCTCCACATTGCTTTTTTAAGTCATGTAGATATATAGCAAAGAAAATATAATTTACTATATCTTTAATAAAGTTTGTTGGGTATAAGTTTATCCTTCCAGTCTTAACAAAAGCTAGTGGATCGTATGCTACGGCTATAATATCAACATCTCTCATTTTAATACCACCCTCTTTTAAACAATATTCAACAGCTAATTTAGGATATCCCCTAGCATGACGAAGGCGATTAAAACGCTCTTCTTCAGCTGTGGCTATAAATTTACCATCCATAACTAAAGCTGCCGCACTATCGTGCTGCCATGAAATTTGGCTTGGAATCTGATTTATAGCGAGTATGTTCATGGAAGTGAGTATAGCTGTCAATAAAGACTATATCAAGCCTTATTTTTAGACTTTTCTTTTAGAATCTCCATGAGGTATTTTGTATATACGTCCATCCTTAAATACATCTCATAAGCCTTACGGGCTTTTCTCTGCATATTTTCAAATTCATTAAATGAAATAGAATTGTGAAACTCGTTAATAATTTTATCAATTCTGTCGATATCTCGATAGTCGACAAAAATACAAAACTCTTTGTAGTTTATTTTATCTTCTAAAGGTAGTGGTATGTCAGTGTCCACAAAAATCGGAATCCTACCCAAAGATAGTACTTCAAAAAAGCGAGTGGACTGATTAGAATCTCCTCGTATACATAATGTATAATCTGACTCTAGAATATTTTGAACAAATTCCCTGCGTAATATATTTACATCACCTTTTGCTGTTTTTGAATTTCCTGAGTATGATTCTCTCTCTTGAAAGTTAGGTACAATCAATTTTGATTTCTTTAATATATTAAGGACCTTCTTACGAAGGAAAATTCCTTTTATACGTGCTCTAAAGTATGGTATAAACATTCCTAAAAAAAGCAAGTGCGCATTTCTAATATACGAACGTGGTAACGTTAAAAAGGTAAACGAAACCCATCCGCTAAACCCAATAATAGGTTTCTTAGATTTTTCTTTTATTATAAGCTCTCCTCCTTTATGCGCTACTAGCAAATCATCTGAAAAAACTGGTACTATAACATCGTTATCCTTTAGAATTTTCCTATATGACGCATATCGTAAAACTACACTATTTGGAATAGTGATTTCTTTCATCGAATCTCCAATTGCATCTATCAAAAGTGGTTTGTTTAGCAACCTAGCTTCCTTCATGTATAACGAAATCAATTTAGGGTTACGTCTCATAAGATACCAATAACTGTATGGCAGAAATACATAATCTGCGGAATCACTGTCTTCAGTAAGACTGTAATACGAGGAATCAAAATTTTGTCTTTTAAACGTCTCAATACTTGCAAACCTGTCTTTCATGTTTTGCACTCCCCAAAAAGGGTACAGTAATATAGAGTAATGATATCCTTCGTCTTGAATCAAGTATTTTGGTATATATAATGAAATAACATTCTTTTCTTTGCTGTCACTCATAAATATCTTTGATTAACTTAGTAGTCTATAAACCTCTTAAACATGAACTTGAAAGAAAAAGTAACAAGTATCAACGGTCGAGCATAAAAAGCATGCACTAATTACAAAACCCGATGTATAGAATTAAGTATATTCTCATCTTTTATGTCCATCATACATCTGTAATATTTATTACCTCCATCGAGAACGAAGCAATCCCCTGTCTTTCTGCCACTACAAACGCATCTGTCGCGATTTAAAAGAATGACAGCTTGTTTATTATATACTGGTAACCAGCAAGGGTTCGAATAATTACCAATTACCACGCTCTTTTTTTGTAGTACCCCAGCTAAGTGCGTAATTCCTGAATCAACACCTATAAAAAGACTTGCCTGTTTAATTACAGAAACAAGTTCATCCATGGATAATACTCCTACAAGGTTCACAATTCTTTCATCATTGATTCCTGATAAAATATCCCTAGCGAAGCTATCGTCTGAAGGAGCACCAGTTACAACTATCTTTATGTCACTATGTTCGTTAAGTACACTATTGATGATATCATTCCAACGTCTAGCAGGGAAAGAACGATGTGAATTCGCCGCAAATGGATGCAGGACGAGATAATTATTTTCTTTTAGAACATATTTCTCTAATATTATCTGCTCTGTCTTACTAAGGTCTTTAACTCTCTTAAAATATGGGAAAGAAATATGAGGGATGAAACCAAGCTCTTTTACTATTTCATTCATAGTCTCATAAAATAATATATCTGGATTAAAGTTAAAGAAACGTGAGTAAAGATACTTATTCACCTTGACACCATCATTGCAACCAATATAGACACTTCCACTACGTAAAGCCATGAGATGTGCGAGAACCTTTACTATGGTGCGCTCTTGCCCAAAGGTCATCTGTGTCACAATACAGTTTTTTGAAAACATGTACCGTAAAATACTGAACCCTCCATGTATGAAATCCCTCTTATTTATAATGATTATTTTAACAGAAGGGAAAAATAACTCAGCTAGTTCAATCAAAACACCTTTATTCTTCTGCACAAATACTATGAACTCTGGCGAGTCGCTGGCAGGATCTGACTTAATATTCATCATAAAAAACAACGTCATAAGAAATTCTCCAACTGCTCCACTATTGAAATATATAACCCTTTTTACTTCTCTTTTCATTTTTTAACGCTATCAGCAATAATTACAATGACGTCCTTCAAGAAAGCACTAATTATTCGAGCAAGCGACTTTGTAATAAAGCTTTTAAAGAAAGAAAAAACACTTCCTTTATTGTCTTTTTCTTTTTTATACAGATTACTAATTTTTTTTACCGAATCATTTCGTGTGAAAAGTGTCATACTTGAGACCGATATTAAGGTGCGTATTTTATAATCATAGTCTTCAAATAAGTTACGTATTGTTTTTTTTGTAAAAATTCTAATATGAGTATAATCATTCCAGAAATATGTATCTAAAAACGGAACAAGTCCCCGAGACCAGTTTGGAGTTTCTAGATAAATTTTCCCGCCATTCTTTAACACGCTTTTAAAACTACTCATAGCTAACATCGGATATAACAAGTGCTCTAATACATGGAAACAAACAACGGCATCAAAGAATCCCTCCTCGTAATAATCTCTCAAATCTTCAACAGAACCTTGAACAAAAGTAATTTGCTTAGGCAAAACATCTTCTACATCACTAATATCTATTGCATATATTTTGATATCTGGACGCAAAGAAATAATCTTCCTAGAGAATTTTCCGCCGCCACACCCAGCGTCAAGAACAACAGCGTCTTTAGGCAAAGCCTCAATGAACTCTACAAAAGTTCTTCGAAACGCAGGAGTATTAACTAGACACTCTTCCTTGCTCTGTACTTTAGTATTTACCCCACTTTTAAAATAGTTTTTTGGAAACGAGTGTTTTGTATTCATACCTAATATTTTTTAATTGTCATTATATATAAACCTCTCATAAATGGGGTGAGGTTTGCCATAAGGCTTGAGTAAAGAAATGTGAACTTATTCCATCCCCAT
>VAPL010566423.1_pt1 | contig 19316 bp, 15 predicted proteins | sample 3395061 | NCBI WGS metagenome assembly VAPL01 (sample SAMN08290444, study PRJNA428436) | hydrothermal vent metagenome | isolation source: Deep-sea hydrothermal vent chimney 2 | place: Pacific Ocean: Juan De Fuca Ridge | depth 2182 m m | reverse complement strand
ATCCCGGTTAACAAAAATTCACTCGACTTTTGCAACAGGTCTACTGCATTGAACCGGAATCAGGCCAGCGCCGCCGCCGCTTCATCCAGGCCACGGGCCGTGCGGTCGAACATATCGTCTACTTCGTCCCTGGTTATAATCAGCGGCGGGCAGATGCCGATAACGTCGCCGGGCAGGGGCCGCAGGATCAAATTATGGCCAAGAATTTTTTCCACCGCCAGCGGCGCCGCCTTGGCCGACACCGGGTATTGTTCCCGGCTCTGTTTGTCGGCGACCAGCTCCAGGCCGCCGATCAGGCCTACCCCGCGAGCCTCGCCGACCAGCGGATGATCGCCCAGGTCGGCCAGCCGTCGCTGGAAATGCGGCGCGATCTTCGCGACATGACCCATGATATCGTCGTCTTCGTAGATTTGCAGGGTTTCCAGGGCGACGGCGGCGGCGACCGGATGGCCGCCGTAGGTGTTGCCGGTGCCGAACACGCCAAGCTTGCCGCTTTGTCCAACGAAGGCGTCGTAAAGCGTATCGGTAATCATCACCGCGCCGATCGGCAGGTAGGCCGATGACAGTTGTTTGGCGCAGGTCATCAGGTCGGGCGTGATGCCATAGGTGTCCGAGCCCCACATTTGACCGGTCCGCCCGAATCCGCAGATTACCTCATCGGCGACGAACAGCACATCGTGACGCTTCAGCACTTCCTGAATTTTCTCAAAATAGGTGGCCGGCGGAAGCATCACGCCACCGGCGGCCATCAGGGGTTCGGCGACGAAAGCGGCGACGGTTTCCGGGCCTTCAGCCTCGATTTGCCGGTCCAGATTGTCGGCCAGACGGCTGGCGAACTGTTCTTCGCTCTCGCCGTCTTCGCCATAGCGGTAATAGCACGGCGTGTCGCAATGCAGGATCCGGTCGATCGGCAGGTCCCAGCCATTCTGGGCATAGGGCAGGGCGGTCAGGCTGCCCGCCGCTATGGTTACGCCGTGATAGCCGCGCTTGCGTGAAATGATCTTTTTCTTATCGGGCTTGCCGATGGCGTTGTGATAATACCAGACCATTTTCATGGCTGTATCGATGGCTTCCGACCCGGAATTGACCAGATAGACCTTGCCCATCGATTCAGGCGCGATGGAAATCATTTTCTCCGCCAGTTCGATTACCGGCAGGGTCGCCCGGTGGGCGAAAGAGTGGGAAAAAGGCAGGGTCTGCATCTGCCTCGTTGCCGCCTCGACCAGCCGTTTCTGACTGTAGCCCAGGCCCGTGCACCATAGCCCGGCCAGGCCTTCGATGTACTGGTTATCCTGATCGTCGTAAACGTAGATACCCTCGCCACGGGTGATGATGAACGGCCCCTTTTCCTGATGCACGGCCAGATTGGTGTAGGGATGCAGCGAATAGGCGAGATCCCTGGCGGCGTTGGAATTGGGGGCGTGAGTCATCGTTATTATTCCTTCTGTTTTTCTAACTTTTAGCAGCCGATGCTACAGGGGCTTGCCGGGCCGAGTCCAGAATATCCGGGCCGGCGCGGAGCAGTCCGGGAACACCCTAGCCCAGCGCCTGCTCGGGTGGTTGGTAGTCGTATCCCAGATCGTCGGCCACGGCCCGGTAGGTAACCGCCCCCTTGTGCACGTTAAGGCCGTTACGCAGATGCGGATCATCAAGCAGGGCCTGGCGATAACCCTTGTCGGCCAGCGCCACGGCGAACGGAATGGTGGCGTTGTTCAGGGCGAAGGTCGAGGTCCGGGCGACCCCGCCCGGCATATTGGCGACGCAATAGTGAACCACGTCGTCGACCACGTAGGTCGGGGCGGCATGGGTCGTTGCCTTGCTGGTTTCGAAACAGCCGCCCTGGTCGATAGCCACATCGGCGACCACCGAACCGGCCTTCATTTCCCGGATCATGGCGGCGCTGACCAGTTTCGGGGCGGCGGCGCCCGGCACCAGCACGGCGCCGATCACCAGATCGGCGCCCAGGACGTAGTCTTCCAGCGCCGAAACGCTGGAATATATGGTGTTCAGGCGGGATCCGAATTCGATGTCCAGTTGCCGCAACCGGTCGATAGAGCGGTCCAGTACGGTAACATGGGCGCCCATGCCCAGCGCGATCATTATGGCGTTGGCGCCGACTACGCCGCCGCCGATAACGACTACTTCGGCGGGCGCCACGCCGGGTACGCCGCCCAGCAAAACACCGGATCCGCCGTGCGCCTTCTCCAGGCAGGTTGCGCCGGCCTGGATCGACATCCGCCCGGCGACTTCCGACATCGGGGCCAGCAGCGGCAGGCGGCCATGGTCATCGGTGACGGTTTCATAGGCGATGGCCACGCAGCCCGATTTGACCAGCAGTTCGGTCTGTTTGGGGTCCGGGGCCAGATGCAGATAGGTGAACAGAATTTGGTCATGGCGCAGCATCCCGCATTCATCGGGCTGGGGTTCCTTGACCTTGACGATCATCTCGGCGGCCTGAAAAACTTCCGCGGCGGCGCCCAGGATACCGGCCCCGGCGGCCTCGTAGGCGGCGTCATCCATGCCGATGCCGAGACCGGCGCCGGTCTCCATAACCACCTCGTGGCCATGATGGACCAATTCGCGCACACTGCCCGGCGTCAGGCCGACCCGGTATTCATGATTTTTTATTTCCCTGGGCACGCCGATCAGCATCGTCCATCCTCCTGAGTTAATATTCTGAAGTGATAGGGGCCTATATTGTAAAGGCATAGGGCCAGTTGGATGAAATTCTTCATGCCAGAATCTAGCGATGGATTAATCGCGCCAGCAATTCGATGCCGGGTTCGATTTTTTCCAGCGGCAGCGAAGAAAAACCCAGCCGGAAATAATTTTCCGGCGCCTTTTCGGACATGAAATTTATCCGTCCGGGTTCGATCACGACGCCTTCTTCAATGGCCTCGCGGGCCAGCGCCGCGGCGTTCAGCCCTTCGGGTCCTTTAACCCAGTAACTGGTGCCGCCGAAGGTCGGGGTGCGGGCCGAATCCGGCAGGTATTTCGACAGCGCCTTGCCCATCACCTGCCATCGCGCCCGGTAGGTCCGATGCAGGCGATGCACCATGGTGTCGTGGTGGCCCAGCGACAGGAACAGTGCCGTGGTGCGCTGGTTGTTGGTCGGCGGGTGGCGGATCGTCAACTGGCGCAGGGCCTGGGCCTCGGCGATCAGTTCGCGGGGGCCGACCAGATAGCCCATGCGCAAGCCTGGAAACAGCGATTTCGACAGGCTGCCGATATAGATCACCCGGTCGCCGCCATCCAGGGATTTAAGCGCCGGGGTCGGCTCTCCCAGGTAGTTGGCCTCGGGTTCATAGTCGTCCTCGATTATCAGGAAATTCTGTTCCGCCGCCTTACTAAGCAACGCCTGACGCCGTTCCAGCGGCATCGTCGCCGTCGTCGGATGCTGGTGGCTGGGGGTGACGTAGACCAGGTCACAGCCGTGCAGGCGCCGGTCCACCGGCAAGCCATCCCGGTCCACCGGAATGGCGTTCAGGCGCGCCGTCCTGAGCCGGAAAATATTGCGCATATCGGGATAGCCGGGGTCTTCGATGGCGACGGTGGTGGTTTGGTCGACCAACAGTTCGGCGAGCAGGGAAAGCGCGTTTTGCGCCCCCATCGTAATTAAAATCTGATCGCTTTTGGCCAGAATTCCGCGCCGTGGCAGCAGCCGGGTCCTGATCTGTTCGATCAGCACCGGGTCATCGGCGCCCAGGGTATCGGCGGTCCAGGTGGCCAGACCCTTGGCGCCGAGCGCCTGACGGGTACATTCCCGCCAGGTGGCGATGGGGAACAATGTCGGATCGACCTGGCCATAAACAAACGGATAAGGATACGACATCCAGTCCGCCGGTTTGCGGTTGTGCTGCAAATGCGATGGTCTGGTGCGGAACAGGGCCGGCCAGTCCGGCCCCTGTCCCGTCGTGACCGCCGTTCCGCCGGGGGCCACGGCGCGGCCTTCGAGAATTTCCGCATCGACATAAAAGCCGCTGCGTTCGCGTGATTGCAGATAGCCGTCATCGACCAGCCCCTGATAGGCCAGCACCACCGTATTGCGGGAAACTTTCAGGGTTTTCGCCATCTTGCGGCACGACGGCAACGGTTGGCCCGATGGCAACTGGCCGCCGAGAATGGCGGATACCAGCATTTCGCGGATTTGCGACTGGATGCTGACATTGGGCTTGCGGACAAGATGGAAGAGCGAATCGCGCACGATGCTGGCCTAATCAAAATGCGGGAATTGGTACTAGAGCCCCCCAAACGAAAGAGCCTACGGTGTTTGCCGGTCGTTATCAATGGGAGTCAATGCGATGCAATACCAAACCAACACGCTGGAACATCACTGGATGCCGTTCACCGCCAATCGTGATTTCAAGGCCGAACCCCGGCTGGTGGTTCGCGGCAAGGGCATCAATTACACCGACCATAACGGCGGCACGGTGATCGACGGCGCTTCCGGGCTGTTCTGTTGCGCCGCCGGCCATGGCCGGCAGGAAATCGCCGACGCCGTCGCCAAGCAGTTGATGGAAATCGACTACAGCCCGCATTTCCAGATCGGCTCGCCACCGTCTTTCGAATTGGCGCGCCGGGTCGCCGCCCTGACGCCGGATGAAATCAATCATGTTTTCTTCACCAATTCCGGTTCCGAAAGCGTCGATACGGCGCTGAAAATCGCCATGGCCTATCACAGCGCCCGCGGCGAAGGCTACCGCAACAAGTTCGTGTCGCGCGAACGGGCCTATCACGGTGTCAACATCGGCGGCACCTCGTTGTCGGGGCTGATGAAAAACCGTGAAATCTTCGGCTCGGTGATGCCCGGCGTCGTCCATATGCGCCATACCTGGTCGCCCGAAGCGCGATTCACCCGTGGTCAACCGGAACACGGCGCCGACCTGGCCGACGATCTGGAACGTTTCGCGCAATTGCTGGGAGGGCGGAATATCGCCGCCTGTTTCGTCGAACCGATAGCCGGTTCGACCGGTTGTCTGGTGCCGCCGAAAGGCTATCTGCAAAGGTTGCGGGAAATTTGCGATCAATACGGCATCCTGCTGGTATTCGATGAAGTGATCTGCGGATTTGGGCGTCTCGGGGTTCCGTTCGCCGCCCAGGCTTTCGGCGTCACCCCCGACATCATGACCATGGCCAAGGCGCTGACCAACGGCGTGCTGCCGATGGGGGCCGTGGCGGTCAGGGACAGTATCTATGAAACCGTCACCGAAGCCGCGCCCGATGGCGCCGTCGAGTTCTTCCACGGCTATACCTATTCCGGCAACCCGGCGTCCTGCGCCGCGGCGCTGGCGGCGCTGGATATATACGAGCGCGAAAACCTGTTTCAGCGGGCCGCCGACATGACCGATTATTTCCTTGATGCGGTGTTCGATTTACAGGAACTGGATGCGGTCACCGATATTCGCGGCTACGGCATGCTGGCCGCCGTCGATCTGGCCCCCGGCGATGCGCCGGGGGTGGTCGGGACACGGTTGATGAAGTCGCTCTACGCCGGCGGGCTGCACGTCAAGTTCACCGGCGACTGCGCCCTGATCGCGCCGCCGCTGATCGCCGAAAAAAGCGATATAGACGATATCACGGGTATTCTGCGGGACGCACTTAAAGACTTGTGATAGAAATTCGGCAAGCGCAATCGAAGCAACAAGGGACAGTATAAATGACCAAGACGCTCCATCATTTCATCGACGGCAAGGCGGTGGAAGGCGCCAGTGGCCGCTTCGGCGATGTCTTTAACCCGGCGACCGGCGATATCGCCGCCCAGGTGCCGCTGGCCAGTGCCGATGAGGTCCGTCAGGCCATCGCGTCATCCGTCCGGGCGTTACCGGCATGGGCCGCCACGCCGCCGGCCCGGCGCGCCCAGGTAATGTTCAAATTCAGGGATCTTTTGATCCGGCATACCGACGAACTGGCCGAACTGCTGTCGTCCGAACACGGTAAAACTCTGCCTGACGCCAAAGGAGAACTGGGCCGTGGCATCGAAGTCGTCGAATTCGCCTGCGGCATCCCGCATTTGCTGAAAGGGGAATATTCGGAAAACGTCGCCGGTAACGTGGATAGTTACACCGTGCGCCAGCCGGTCGGCGTGGTCGCCGGCATCACGCCGTTCAACTTCCCGGCCATGGTCCCCATGTGGATGTATCCGGTGGCCCTGGCGTGTGGCAACACCTTCGTTCTGAAGCCGTCCGAACGGGACCCTTCGGTGGTTATGCGGATCGCCCAACTGCTAAGCGAGGCGGGCCTGCCCGATGGCGTGCTGAACGTCATCAACGGTGACAAGGAAGCGGTCGATACCCTGCTGGGCGATCCGGACATAAGCGCCGTCAGTTTTGTCGGTTCGACCGCCATCGGCGAATACATTTATCGGACCGGTTGCGCCAACGGCAAGCGGGTGCAGGCGCTGTGCGGGGCCAAGAACCACATGGTGGTGATGCCCGATGCCGACATGAACCAGGTTACCGACGCCTTGATGGGGGCCGGGTACGGCTCTGCCGGGGAACGCTGCATGGCCATTTCGGTTGCCGTCGCGGTCGGCGATGACACCGCCGATGAACTGGTCCGGCGGCTGGCCCCCCGGGTCCGTGACCTGAAGGTCGGCCCTTACAACGACGCGGATTCGGAAATGGGGCCGGTAATTTCCCGGGACAGCGAAAACCGCATCAAGGAATATATCGAAGCCGGGCTCGAAGCCGGCGCCGAACTGGTTGTCGATGGCCGCGATATTTCGTTGCAGGGCTATGAAAACGGCTACTTCGTCGGCGGCTGCCTGTTCGACCGGGTGACCAAAGACATGTCCATCTATAGCGACGAGATTTTCGGACCGGTGCTGTCGGTGGTGCGGGCCGGGGATTACGACGAAGCGCTCGCGCTGGTCAACGAGCACGAATACGGTAACGGCGCCGCCATTTTCACCCGCGACGGCGACGCCGCGCGCAATTTCACGGCTAACGCCAGGATCGGCATGATCGGGGTCAACGTGCCGATTCCGGTGCCCGTCGCCTATCACAGCTTCGGCGGCTGGAAGCGCTCGCTGTTCGGCGACCACCATATTCACGGCATGGAGGGGGTGCGCTTTTACACCCGGCTCAAAACCATGACCAGCCGCTGGCCGTCCGGTATCCGCGAGGGCGCCGAGTTCAATTTCAAGCGTGGCTCGGATCACTGACAGCCGCCCGGAAGCCGGTTCTGATACATTTGTATGCCGGCCGGAAAGTATGGTAGCGTTCCGCGCCGGGTTCTTTCTTGGCGGGCAGGCAATGACGGAAAGTGTCGAACAGACGGTCGTGCGGCTGGATAATTCATTCGGTCCGGCGGTACTGGGAGCATAGGACGATGATAAGAATTGATCCCGATGTCACGCTTGCGCTTATTGCGATCGCGTTCCTTGTTGTGGTGGTTGCCATACGATCCATAGTCATGATGGTTGGCCGGCGTCGCGAGGCCGCTCGCGGCGCGGATAATCCGCCGCAGACGGCATCGGTCGATTCGCGGTCCGATATTCCGAAAGAATCGACCGCCAACGGCGGGACCGACAGGGAGTAAACCGCTTATCAGGGAGCATTGATAATGATCCAGATACAGCCCGGATCAATCGCCACGTCTTCTCTGAGCGGTGGAATATATTCAAACAATACCGGTTCACCGGGAGCTTGTCTCCGGTCCGCCGGGCGACGCCATACAGCCCCTGCGCAGTGGCCGGAGATTGCCTGAATGCGCTCTAGTATTTGCCAATGGCTGTTGACCGATGCCGCGAAAATTCCGACGGTCGGGGAACTGATTGGGCAGTTGAGCGCACGTCTTGCGGAGCACGGAATGCCGATTTCCCGGCTGTTGCTTCTGATTCGCACCCTGCATCCCCAGGTCATGGGCGTCCGCTACGAATGGCTGCGCGACGGGGACGTCGTGACGGAACAGGACCGGCCCCACGAAATACTCCAGAAATCGGTTTATCGCGACAGCCCGATGTCGGCGATATACGACGGCGACGGGCAGATTATCAGGCGCCGTCTGGATACCGCCGACCCCCTGCTTGATTACCCGATCCTGCAGGAGCTTTTATTGGCGGGCGCCACCGATTACGTCGCCATGCCGCTGACCTTTTCCGATGGCAAGGTCAACGTAATGACCATCGCATCCGACCGTCCGGGTGGATTTTCCGACCGGCAGCTGGATCAGTTCTATGGTATCCTGCCGACGCTTTCCCTGTTGCTGGAAATCCATTCGACCCGCCGTACCGCCAGGACGTTGCTGGAAACCTATCTTGGTAAACATACCGGCCAGAAGGTCCTCGACGGGATGGTGAAACGGGGTGACGGCGAAAATATCCATGCCGTTATCTGGTTCTGTGACCTGCGCGATTCCAGCGGCCTGGCGGAAACACTGCCGCCGGATGAATTTCTTGGGGTCCTTAACGATTTCTTCGACGGCATGGCCGGGGCGGTGCTCGATCATGGCGGCGAGGTCCTGCGTTTTATCGGTGACGCGGCGTTGGCGATTTTCCCCTTCGGTGGTGAAACCGGGCTGTCGGAAGAAACCGGAATGCCGATGGCGAGCGCCTGCAAGCGCGCCCTGGAAGCGGCCGGGGATGCCGAGCGGCGGATCAATGCGCTCAACGAACGGCGTCGGCTGACCGGCGACCCCGCGATCCGTTTTGGCCTGGCCCTGCATATGGGTGACGTCATGTACGGCAATATCGGGGTGCCGCAACGCCTCGAATTTACGGTTATCGGCAAGGCCGCCAACGAAGCCGCCCGCCTGGAAGGCCTGTGCAAGGAATTGGGCGAGCCGATCCTGATTTCATCGGCGTTTCAGTGCTGCCACCCGAAAAAGACCAGGTCGCTCGGTATCCATGCCCTTAGGGGGATTAGCGAACCGCAGGAAATATTCGCCCTGGCCCCCTGAAACAGGCCTATTTCAACATACCGGGCAGCCAGGTTGCGACTTCCGGCACGGCGATCAGCAGGGCCAGCACCGCTATTTCAATCAGGATAAACGGCAGCGCCGAAGTTATCACCTGACCCAGGCTGACCTCGAACGGCGCCACCCCCTTCATGACATACAGCAACAGGCCGAATGGCGGCGTCAGCAGGCTGATTTCCATGGTAATCAGCATCAACACCATCAGCCAGATAACATCGATATTGAACATTGCCTGCAGGGAGCCGCTGCCGAACAGGAAAAACGGCAGGGTAAGCAGCAACATCGAGACCTGATCCATGAAGGCGCCCAGAAACAGCAGCACCAGCATCATCATGACCACCACCATCAGCGGGCTTAGGTCCATCGCCATGACCTGCGCCAACAGGCCGTTGGTGGCCCCGGAATTGGCCAATGCCTGACTGAATACCAGCGATCCGGCGATGATGAACAGGATCATCGTGTTGATCTTAGTGGTCTCCATCAGCGATTTGGCGACGGCCCGCCATGTGAAATCGGCGCCGTCAATGCCGGTGATCTTGATCAGGTTCTTGAACAGGCGGAAAAAGTAACAGGCCCCCAGCGCCGCCAGTACGCCCAGTGCCGCGGATTCAGACGGCGAGGCGATCTTCAGCAGAATACTGCCGACCACGACAACGAATATGATGAACAGCGGCAGGATATACAGCAGGAACGGCAGCACCCGATTGATGATTCTTCGGTGGCGACCGTCATAGCACCAGTTCAGCCGGCTCCGGCCGGCCACGTTGATGCTCAGGGTGACCGGCAGGTCGAGGCCGCTTTCGTCGAGCGCATACGTCGGCGCCAGCGATGGATTGATGGTGCAGCGGATGATGACATAGGCGAAGAAACCAATCGCCATTAAAATTCCCGGCACTATGCCGGCGATCAGCAGTTGCGCCACGGACTGTTCGGCCAGGCTGGCTAGCAGCACGGCCAGCGCCGAGGGCGGAATCAGCATGGCGATGCCGCCGACCGCCATTATCGGCCCCATGGCGATGGACGGTTTATAGCCGCGATTTATCATGTCTGGCAGCAATACCGAACCAAGGATAGCGGTGTTGGCGATGGTCGAACCCGACAGCGAAGAGAAAATCGTGCCGCCGACGATCGAAACCACCGACAGCCGCCCCGGCACCCGGGAAATCAACCGGTCAATGGCCCCGATCGCCTTGAAGGCGACGCCGGTTTGCAACAGTATTTCGCCCATCAGCAGGAACATGGCGATCGGCGCGAAGGTAAATTTGATGGCGTTGTTGAATTCCATCGGCATCATTACCAGGCCGATATCGCCGCTGATGAAAAGATAGGTGCCAAGCACGTTGGCGGCGAAGAAGGCGAGCGCTACCGGCAGGCCGAGAAACATGATGCCACATACCGTTCCCAGCATCAGGGCCAGGGCGAGATACCATTCCATCGTTCAGAACCCCGAATCGGCGACCGGGCCGCCTTGCCCGGCCCGCCGCAGACGCAGCAGGAATTCTATCGCCAGCAGCAGGAAGGACAGCGCGAATATCGACATCATGTACCAGTTCTTGATTTGCAGGACCTTGTCGGGCACGGTGCCGTCCTGAAATTCCGAAATTGTGGCGCGAACGCCATAGACAAACAGGAATATACAAAGCGCCGCGCCGAACAGGTCGACAAACCGCTCCAGCCTGGCGGCGCCGGCCTTGGGCAGGGACATGGCCAGGATATCGACCCGTACATGGGCTCCCTGCTGCAACACCCACGGGGCGCCGAGGAAGGCGCCGATGTAGAGCGCGTATTCGACCACCTCGTAGAGCCACCACATGTTGCCGAGCTGAAATTTTATCAGGACCATGTTGATCGGTATCAGCACTGAATACAGGCCGATAGATATCGCCGACATCGCCGCCAGGGAAAAAATCAACCGGTTAAAGGCAGTCTCGAACAGATCGATTCGCAATCGCATGGCGTCGTCCGTAGTTTTTTATGGGCAGACGGAGCGGGGGTTGCACCCCGCTCCGCCGTTAAGCCATCAAGAAGGTTGCCTACTTGGAGAACAGCTTCTTCAACGCCGGCCCATGCACCGGGCTGCGCGCGATAACTTCGGCCCAGCCCTCTTCCTTGGCGGTGTTCAGCCATTTGGCCCGGTCGGCGCCCTTGAAGGTTATGGTCTGCATTCCTTCGCTGGCCATCCAGTCCTTCTGCTTTTTCAGCGCCGCCTGGAAGGCCGGGGCCGATGATTCCGACTTGGCCTCGAACTCAAGGCCGATTTTGGTCAGCAGATCACGCTGTTGATCGTTCAGCGACTTCCAGGTTTTCAGATTTATCACATTGTGCAGGGCGCTGTTGTAGAAGCCCGGTTCGACCCGGTATTTGGTCACCTTGATCCATGACGGCACCCAGCCAAGGGCCGGCCAGCCATATCCCTGCACCGTGTTGTTTTCCATGTAGGTATATATCTGGGCCGTGTTGGAGCGCTGCACGGTGGCCCCCAGTTTGGTGAACAGGGCCTTGTAGATCGGCGAGATGCGCAGATGCAGACCGGTCAGGTCCGGTTTGTCGATTTTCTTGTTGAGCCACAGATGAAACGGTCCGAAATCATGATAACGGGCCAGGTAATAAATATTTTTTTCGGCGAACAGCTTTTGCAGGTAGTCGATTCCACCCCGCTTGCGCAGCTCGGAATAGGGATAATCGGAAAACCGGAGGGCCGCGCCCTCGATCAGCACGTTGCCGAAATAACCTTCGGTGCAGCCGACTATATCATACGCGCCCTTGGCCATTTTCTGGACCAGCGTAAAGGGGCTGCCGATGGCCGGCGCCCCGCCGACCAGCTTGATCTGGACTACGCCCTTGCCCCGTTTGTTGACTTCATTGATAAACGCCTCCCACGGTTTGGAGACCGGATGGCCGATCGGAAAACAACCGGCGCCGTTGAGAGTCACTTCCTGTGACATGGCCGGTGTGGCCAAGCCAGCCAGGACGGCGGCGGTGACGCCCGCGCCGATTGTCGCTGCAATTGATTTAATCATATTCAAGCTCCCTGTTTTGAGTTTTTTTGCCTTTATCGTCGCCTCATGCTTCCCTTTTTAAGCCCGACCATGCTACCCGGCAAGTAGCAGATTGTTTAATGGTATATACCTATATCATTATGCCGTCCGGCGCAAGAATTCACCGGTCCCGGATGTCCTCGACTTCGATTAAATTGGTTTTCATGCTCTGTCGCGGGATGCTGCCGGGCGGTCGCCAGATGAATTCGGCTTTCAAGCGCAGGTCTTCGCCGAATACCGTCTGCATTTCGGCTTGCAACGCCTGGCGGTCGTCGGCGTTGACGCCGTCCCCGTATTCCAGCCGGATGCGCAGCGGCGGTTCGACCAGCGGCCCCGGGGCCGGCAGTACGATACGGAAGGCGCCGGTCACCCGCGGATAAAATTTTGCCACCGCGTTGCCAATGGCGTGGGGGTAGATGTTGACGCCCTTGACGATCAGCATGTCGTCGGCCCGGCCGATAATATCGAAGCGTAATCCCGGCATGCCGCAGGGGCAGGGAGAGGTCCATATCCGGGCCACATCGCCGACCGCGTAGCGCATCAACGGTCCACCCCGCCAATCCAGGAAAGTCCAGACCATCTCGCCGGTTGCGCCGTCTTCCATGGTGACCGGGCGACCGCTGTCCGGGTCCAGGATTTCCAACAGGCAATGATCTTCCGAGACGAAGTGCATACCGCGATAATCGCCGTTCTGGCCGTCACATGATATGCCGTGAAAGGCGTGTCCGCCGCCGGTATGGTCGAACACCCGGGCGGCTAACCCATCGGCCAGGATTTTCCGCACTTGCGGGTCGCCGCCGCCCGGTTCGCCGGCGCAGAAGAACCGTTCCAGGCCCAGTTCCCGTGCCGGTTTGCCGGTTATTTCAGGGCATTTTTCGATCAGGTAGCGACCGAATGACGGCGTTGCAATCAGCGCCGTCGGGCGGGTCAGGGCGATATAATCCAGCACCCGTCTGGTGCCGCCCTCGATACCCACCGGCACCACGCAGGCCCCCATATGCTGGATCCCCTGGGACAGCGGCAGGCCGCCGGTGAACATGCTTAGCGACAGCGCCTGCAACATTACATCCCCGGGCCGCACGCCGGTGCGCCAGTACTTTCTGGCGTGCATTTCGTTGACGATATCGACATCGTGTTGGGTCAGGGTATAGAGAATAGGCGTTCCGGTGGTGCCGGACGTGGCGTTTATTCTGACAATATCCTTCCTGTCGGCACAGGCCATCATCAGGTAGGGCCGTCCGGTCAGGTCCAGCGAGCGCTGTTGCGCCTCCCGGTGTTCCTCCTTGGTGGTCAACGGTAATGCGGCGAAATCCTCGAATGTCTGGATATCGTCGGGCGCGGCGCCGGCGGTGGCCATCTTGTCCCGGTAAAAGGGGGATTTGGCGTGGTTATAGCGGACCTGATCGCGTAATCGCCGCAACTGCAACTGCCGCATTCGATCGGCCGGCATAAGTTCTATATCGGGGTTCCACAGGTCGCTCATTCGTCCACCTTTTTGCGGGGCTGGCATATTTCAAGCAGGATGGCGCTGGCCGGATCGGCGGCGAAAAAAGCAACCGGGCCGGTTGCGCCGTCAACGGGGAAACCGGGCAGCATCCGGAAGCCGTCGGTGGTTAATTGGGTTATCGCACCGCCCATATCATCGACCTTCTTCGAAATGTGATTCAGGCCCGGTCGGTCGCCCATGATGGCGCGGCCAAAGCTTTCCCCGTCAGAGACATACTCGATAAGTTCGATGGCGATGTTGGCCGCCCTGAAAGCAATCAGGCGGATGCCGACGCCGGGCATTTCCTCGACCGGCTCCGGCGAAAACCCGAGAAATTTCTGCAATGACGCCGCCGCCTCTTCAAGATTATCGACGATGACCCCGATATGGTCGATTGTGGGGCGCTGGTTCATGATCGCCTCCTCAGGCTGGCGGTCGCGATTCGGTCCACCGATTTGTTTGCAATATCCACCACCACCCCGTAACTGGCGCGGGCGGCGTGTTCCGAAACGATGCCGTTGAGAACATCGCGCAGCACCGATTGCTCGTCTCGCATATAGGGGTCGCCATAACCGCCGCCGCCGCCGGCGACCTGATGGTAAAGGGTGCCGCTGGGGATATCGCGGATGATTTCCTTGGAACGCGGGCGGCAATGGGTACCGTCGGGATAATCCATGGTCAACCGGTTGATTTCGCCGTCGCCGCCGCCGAACAGGCCGAACGCCCGGGCTTCGTTTTCCGTGCCGTCACCGAATACGATACCGGTAATATTATGGCCGCCAATCCGAAAGTCGGTTTCGATCCCCAGGCCGCCGCGCCACTGCCCGGCGCCGGCCGAATCCTCGCGGTATTCGTGCTTCAGCAGATAATGCGGGTTTTGCAGTTCGAACATTTCGTAGTCCTGGGCCAGGATGCCGCCGGCGCAATTTATCAGGCCGATATGATCGTAGCCGTCGGTGTCGCGGGCGGCGCCGGAACCGCCTTTAAGCGCCAGGAACAGGATATCGACGAATCGCTCGCCGTCCCCTTCCAGGTCCTCGCCGGTCAACGCAAAACCAAGCATCCGGTTCCATCCGGCGGTGACCATGCCGGGCAGGGCCCGGGCCATGGCCTTGAATATGGCATCCGATATCGGCCCGGTCAGGGAATTGCCGAATGTCGTCGCCGCCGGATAGGCGGCGTTGAGAAACGAACCTTCCGGATTGATGATGGTGATCGGGCGCATAAGCCCGTCGTTATGGGGAACCCGGGGGTCGATCAGCATCAGGAAGGTTAACAGCAGGGCCGACGCCGTCGCCGCGTAGGGGGCATTGACAAAACCGGGTGTCTGGGCCGCCGTGCCGGAAAAATCAAAAGTTATGGAATCTCCCGCGATCCTTATACATAGTGCGATTTTCATCTTAGTGCCGTCATTTACGCCGTCATAGAAAACATAGCTCTCGGCTTCGTATCGACCATCTTCGATGGCCGCTATTTCGGCCCTGACCATGCGTTCGGTAGCGGCGAACATATGTCCGACCAGATCCTTGAACCCTGCCGTACCGTGTTTTTCGACCAACGCCTTGAGCGCCCGTTCGCCGACCACGCAGGCGCCGATCTGGGCTTCGATATCTTCCTCGACGATGCGCAGCCGGATGTTGGCGAAGATCAGCTTCCAGACATCGTCACGGCGTTTGCCCCGGCGGTAAATCTTGACCGGCGGAATGCGAAACGCCTCCTGCCAAACCTCGCGGGCTTCCGGATTGTAGCCGCCCGCCACGTTGCCGCCGATATCCGCCTGATGGCCCTTGCAGGCCGCCCAGGCAACCAGTTCGTCATTTACAAAAACCGGCTTGAACACGGCGACGTCGTTGTTCTGGTTGCCGCCGGAAAAGACATCATTGTGCAGGAATACGTCGCCGGGATGGATGTCGTCCCGGAAATAGGTAATAATGTGCTGGCACACCGGTTGCAGGGCGAACGCCAGGACCGGGATATATTCGGCCTGTTCCAGCATCCGCCCCTGGGCGTCGTACAGGCCGGTGACGAAATCGCGGGCTTCGTTGAGGATCGGAGATCTGGTGGTGCGCAACAGTACCAGACCCATTTCTTCGGCGATTGCCTTGAGTTTGCTCTGCACGATTGAAACGAGTATGGGATCGAAGTCGGCAACCATTAATTTATTATGTCCATAATTATACGTAATGATATAACTATATATCATTTCATGCAATAATGCAGTGATGATGAAGCATTCAGCAAAAATAACGGCGCCGGTGGTCGACAAGCATTTGCCGACGCCGCTGTATCATCAGGTTTATTCGATCCTCAGGAACAAAATTCTATCAGGTGAACTGCCGCACGGAGCCATGCTTCCGGGCGAATTGGAAATTGTCCGGCAATTTGGCGTCTCGCGGATTACCGCCAAGCGGGCGCTGAACGATCTTGCCGCCCGCGGCCTGGTCGCCCGCGAGCGCGGTCGCGTCACCAGGGTTACCCTGCACGAGCGTTCGCCGCTGGTTCACGGCAATGCCGAAGGGCTGTTCGAAAATCTTCTGGCCATGGGGCTCGATACCGAGGTTTCGGTGCTGACCTTCGATTACCGTCCCGCCGGTGACGAGGTCGCCGGGTTGCTGGAATGCGCCGCGACCGATATCGTCCAGCATATAATCCGCATCCGCAGCCTGGGCGGTGCGCCGCTTGATTACCTGACTACCCATGTTCCCCAGGATATCGGCCGGCGGTACAGCGAGCGGGATTTAACGTCCGAAACACTGTTGGCCACGCTGGAGCGTTTCGGGGCCGTCGCCACAACCGCCGAGCAGACTATTTCCGCGACCCTGGCCGGCGCTACGGTGGCCCCGGCGCTGGGGGTCGAATTTGGCTCTCCCCTGCTTTCGGTAGAGCGGGTCGCCCGCGACCGCGACGGCCGGGCGATAGAACATATTCATGCCCTTTACCGGCCCGATGTATACCAGTTCCGAATGAAACTGACACGCGGCGACGATGGCGAGAAAACGTGGTTTCCGATTGTAAAGTGCGATAGTAAGGATGCCGATTGTTAAGAAGCCGCATCCAGACGAGGTTCCCCCCATGTCGAAACAAATTCCCAACCAGGCCAGGGTTGTTATCATCGGTGGCGGGGTCGTCGGTTGCTCGCTGGCTTATCATCTGACCAAGCTGGGCTGGCGCGATGTCGTTTTGCTGGAACGCAAGCAGCTGACTTCGGGCACCACCTGGCATGCCGCCGGGCTGGTCGGGCAACTGCGTGCGACTCGCAACATGACCCGCCTGGCCCAGTACACCACCACCCTTTTCGATACCCTGGAACAGGAAACCGGACAGGCCACCGGCTTTTCCCAGCGCGGCTCGCTAGCCCTGGCGACAAGCGGGGAACGCTTCGAAGAACTCAGGCGCGGCGCTTCCATGGCGCGCTGTTTCGGGTTGGAGGTCGAGGTTATTTCGGCCGCCGAGGCGCAGGCCATGTGGCCGCTGATTAACATCGACGACGTGGTTGGCGCGGTTTTCCTGCCGAAAGACGGTCAGGTCAATCCCATCGATGTTACCCAGGCCCTGGCCAAGGGGGCCAGGAACGGCGGCGCCAGAATAATCGAAGGCGCCGGGGTCACGGGCATTCGCAGCCGTAACGGCGCGGTTACCGGCGTCGCCACCGACCGGGGCGACATAGCCGCCGAATACGTCGTCAACTGCGCCGGAATGTGGGGCCGCGAAGTCGGTCGCATGGCCGGGGTCAACGTGCCGCTGCACGCGGCGGAACATTTCTACATTGTCACCGAACCGTTCGACGGCATGACGCCCGACCTGCCGGTTATGCGCGATCCCGACAACTGCGCCTATTTCAAGGAAGACGCCGGAAAATTGCTGCTCGGCGCTTTCGAGCCGGTGGCCAAGCCGTGGGGCATGGACGGCATCCCGGAAGATTTCTCGTTCGGGCAACTGGCGGATGATTTCGATCATTTCGAACCGGTCCTGGAAGCCGCCATGCGGCGTTTGCCGGCATTGCAGGACGCCGGCGTCCAGTTATTCTTCAACGGCCCGGAAAGCTTCACCCCCGATGATCGCTATCTGTTGGGTCCGGCCCCCGAGCTTGAAAATTTCTTCGTCGCCGCCGGTTTTAACTCGGTCGGCATCCAGTCCTCCGGCGGCGCCGGCCGGGTGCTGGCGGACTGGATCGTCAATGGCCATCCGCCGATGGATTTGTGGGATGTGGATATCCGCCGCATGTTGCCGTTTCAGGGCAACGCCAAATACCTGCACGACCGCACCGTCGAAGGCCTGGGCCTACTGTATGCCATGCACTGGCCGTTCCGCCAGTTTGAAACGGCCAGGCCGGTGCGCACGACGCCGTTCCACGATCGCCTGAAATCGGCCGGCGCCTGCTTTGGCGAGGCCGGCGGCTGGGAACGGCCCAACTGGTTCGCCCCCGATGGCGTCGCACCGGAATACCGCTATTCCTACGGGCGGCAAAACTGGTTTGAACACTCCGCCGCCGAACACATGGCGGTACGCGAGGCCGTCGGTTTGCTGGATCTATCGACCTTCGCCAAGTTTTTGTTGCAGGGCCGCGACGCCGAGCGGGTCCTGAACCGGGTTTGCGCCAACGACGTGGCGGTGGCCCCCGGACGCATCGTTTACAGCCAGTGGCTGAACGATCTGGGCGGGATTGAATCCGACCTGACGATCACCCGGCTGGCCGAAGACGTTTTCATGATCGTCACCGCTTTTTCGTCGCAGGTCCGCGATTTTCACTGGCTGAACAGCCACATTCCAAACGATGCCCATGCCATCCTGACCGATGTTACTTCCGGCATGGCCTGTCTTGGCATCATGGGGCCGCGGGCGCGTGACCTGCTGCAACCGCTGACCCCGGACGACCTTTCGAACGAGGCCTTTCCGTTCGCTACCAGCCGCCGGATCGAACTGGGCTACGGGCACGTCCGCGCCTCGCGTATCACCTATGTCGGAGAGCTGGGCTGGGAGCTTTATATCCCGGCGGAATTCGCCACCGGTATCTATGACACGATCATCGCCGCCGGCGCTGACACCGGCATCAGGCACACCGGCATGCACGCCATGAATTCGCTGCGCATGGAAAAAGCCTATCGCCACTGGGGCCACGACATTACCGATGAAGACACCCCCCTGGAAGCCGGTCTCGGCTTCGCCGTCGCCTGGGACAAGCCCGGCGGCTTTATGGGCCGCGAGGCCCTGTTACGGCAGCGCGAGGGCAGGGTGCGCCGGAAGCTGGTGCAGTTTGCCCTCGATGATGTGGATGTGCCGCTTTATCACAACGAGCCGATTTGGCGGGATGGTGAAATCGTCGGCTATATCACCTCTGGCATGTATGGCCACGCGCTCGGCAAGTCGCTCGGCATGGGTTATGTCGAGCGCGACGACGGGGTCGATGCCGAATACGTCAATTCGGGCCATTACGAAATCGAGGTGGCCTGCCGACGCATCCCGGCGACGGCGTCGCTGAAGCCATTTTACGATCCGAAAAGCGAGCGGGTAAGGCTCTGACATGCGGCAAATTGAACTGCCGCCTAGTCGTCCGCGCCGACGCGGCCACGGTTACGTTTGAGGGTCGACCGTTTCAGCTTTCCATCCAGACGCTTCTTCTTGGAAGCCCGGCTCGGGCGGGTCGGTCGTCGATGCCTGGGTGCGGCGGCGGCCTGCCGGATCAGGGCGATCAGGCGGGCTTGCGCATCGGCCCTGTTGCGTTCCTGGGTACGGAAACGGTTGGCGGTCAGGACAATGACGCCGTCCTTCGTCATACGGCGACCGGCCAGGGCTTTCAGACGCAGGAAAACGGCATTGTCCAGCGCCGGGCTGTGACGGGCGTCGAAACGCAGTTGCACCGCGCTCGCGGTCTTGTT